>ENA-OQKY01001475-OQKY01001475.1-human-gut-metagenome-genome-assembly--contig:-NODE-1475-length-13290-cov-27.665350_pt1 | contig 13290 bp, 19 predicted proteins | sample MGYA00242652_ERZ504805 | MGnify/ENA primary metagenome ERZ504805 (study PRJEB26092, sample SAMD00036400) | human gut metagenome | host: Homo sapiens | study: EMG produced TPA metagenomics assembly of... | reverse complement strand
ACCTCTATTATAACGCGGAAAGGTGATTTTTGCGTATAACGATGATCACCACCCGCAAAGCAGGTGGATTATAGTTCAAAACACCTGCACGATGCGCAAATGTTTTGAACAGGCTAAAGCCGTATTTAAGGGCCCGCCCACCGGCGGCCCTGACTGCTTCCACAAACTGCTTTTCGACTTCATTCTCCCTCATCCGGCTTCGCCTCCTCTGCCCGCCAGACACCGATGCGTGGACGTTTCTTTTCCTGGCGTTCCCTTTTCGGGCGTTTCCTTGAGCGGTACTTCTTCCTGCGTTCTTCCCGAACCACATTGCCGATGGCTTCATTGGCAGTCGGGTCCGGGTGGCTGTGGCTGACTTTCCTGTTCAGAGATCCTTCCTCTTTGTGTTCTGTAATCCAGTGAATGACATCTTCCATACCGTCACCTCACTGATTGATCTGCTTCCACTGCTGCGGCTCCATCGTGGCAACCTGCCAACCGATGCCTTCCAGTGTGGTGGCGCGGTCATAGGAAACAACGTCCTGCGATGCACGGGTCACCGCATTGGACAGACCGTACAACGACAGGTCACCGCCTTCAATGAGGTACTTGAGGATGCCTTCCTGCTCCTCGGCATTGATGCCATAGCTCTGCGCGGTCAGCTGTACCACTTCCTGCACCTTGCCGGTGATCGGCACTGCCATAGATTCCTGCAGACGGCCGACCACCTGAGAGAATCTGCTCTCATCAATAGCTGCCATCGTGGTATCGCGGAGTTTCAGCAAGAATGCCTTGTCTTCCGCTTCCATCGTTTCATCCGAATACAGTGCAAAGCTGTCCTCGACCGCCTTTGCCTGACGACCGACATGGTGGCGTCGTTCGCCCATGTCATTGACCACCATGCCGTTGGTGCAAACGAGACGATACACCAGCGGCTGAATGGACACCGCTCCCAGTCCGACCTCGGAGTTGGAGATCATCACGCCAGCCTGGACGATATCACCCTTGCGGACTTCCATCTCCAGACGGTGGTTGACCACCTTGAGGTACAGACGGTTCTCCGTCACCTCGCAGGACATGACCTCGTACTGATCGTTGCCTGCAAACAGCGGCAGGACAGCTGTTGCAATCTCCATGTTGTCGATACGGCGGTATCGTTCCGACAGCAGTGCGCGGGCTACCTGTCCGGCACCGTAATCCATCGAGCGGACCATGTAAGAGCTGGGCTTGTCCGAAAACCAGCTGTTCACGTTCTCAGCCAGGAGCTCCGGCTTCTGCGCCTGCATGAGATCATAGTATTTGGCCGGGATACCCAGTGCCGATGCCACCTGACGATGGAACAGCGAGGTCGTACCGAACACCTCCTGCTGGCTGGTGGTAAGGTGGTTGATCTCAAAAGTCTGCCCATCTTCCCGGAGACGCATGCCCTGCGCCGGACTGATAAAATCCTGCTTTGCCTGATTCTGACGGTTCAATTCGACCAGGACCTCCTGCAAATTTCTACCTGTTTTCATAGCAATTTTCCTCTCTATCTCTGCGGCGCATATTTATACGCCTGTTTATGCGTCCGTGTCTTTCCGACAAAAACGCCGTGTTTTTATAACTACAAGTGCTTATAATTCCCGGTTGATCATCTGCTGGATGATCCGAACAGCACCCTGCATACGTCTGCGGTTCAGCCGGGTATCCTGCAGGAGTGTGTCCAGAGCATCCACCTCGTCCCGGATGTCACAGAGGACCGACCGCTGATGGTCAGCAAGGCGTTCATTCTCCTGTTCCATGCGGTTGTACTCTTTTTCATAATCATCGATATCCTGCACATTGGTTTCGATGTACTCCTCAATCTCCCGACGAAGCTCCTCTCCGGCATAGTCCTGCACCGCATCCAGTAGATCCCGGATGCCAAAGGGTGTCAGGAGTTTTCCGTCTTTCATTTTTAGAACGTGAGGCATCTCGCTCCCCCTTTAGTCCTTGAAATAGTAGCTGCCTTTATATCCGGCAGCATTCAGAGGAAGGTCTTTACACCACTCCGGGTTAACGGACATCAGCTTGCAGACCTCATCCACCGTGTACCGATCCTTGGGTGCTTCGATGATGACTTCATCGTGAACATGACCTACGATATTCAGGCCATAACTTTCCATCCGGGCCATTGCTTCTGCCAGAATGTCACGGGCGATCGCCTGTGTCGCGTTCTCCACCAGCCGGCCGGAGTAGGTTTCCTGTCTGGCCCATTTGTGGTTTTGCCCCACTCCTTCATAGGTCAGGCTCATCCGTCCGAAGCGGTTCGGCTGCAGTCTCGGCTTCAGATACGCCAGCTTTCTTCCAGAAGGAAGCAGCATCCAAAGCGTACCAGAATAAAACTCAAACGCCAGCTTGCCAATCTCCTGTCGCTTTCCGGTCTTGAACGCCTGCGTTGCCGCCTTTTCCACATCCCACCAATACTGGACAATCTTCGGATTGGCTTCCCGCCAGGAATCGATGATCTCCGGCAATTCCTCTTCTTTCAAACCCATCTGCAGAGCACCCATGCTGATGAGTGCACCGGAAGAACCGCCATAACCGCAGGCTAACTCTGCCACCTTTCCTTTCTGCCGAAGTTCTCCGTTGATGCCGTGCTTCACCACCGGCACATGAAACATCTGGCTGGCAGAGGCACAGTAGATGTCCTTCCCTTCCAGAAAGGCTTCCAGCCGCCAGTCCTCCCCGGCTTCCCATGCAAGCACACGGGCTTCGATGGCAGAGAAGTCGGCCACGATGAACTCGCAGCCCTCTCTTGGGATCAGCATGGTTCGGATCAGCTGTGAAAGCACATCCGGGGTGTTGCCGTAGATGGTCTCGACCATATCAAAGCACCCCAGCTTCACCAGTTCCCTCGCCTCATCCAGCGTGGAAATATGGTTCTGCGGTAGATTCTGCAACTGGATATTCCGGCCGGAATACCGACCCGTGCGGCTGGCCCCATAGAACTGGAACAGTCCTCTGGCTCTGCCATCTGCGCAGACACAGCGTTCTGCCGCCTGGTATTTCTTCACAGAGCTTTTTGCCATCTGGAGCCGGAGCTTCAGCATATCCATTGCCTCAGCATCCACTCCGTTCTTATCCAGTTCATCGATCATCTGGGCTACATCCTTTTTTCCGAGCGTGTCCATCGGGATGCCACGCTCATCCAGCCATGACTTCAGCTGTGACACAGAGTTGGGATTCTCAAGCCCGGTCAGTTCGTAGGCTTTCTTACTCATAGCGTCCGAGAGCATCAGATCACAGGCAATGGCCTGCTGCACCAGCTCCGTGTCGATCTTTACGCCCCGGTCATTGATACGTTCATTGACCCGGTAATGCTTCCACTCCTGCTCCGGCATCGGGAATTTCTTCAGCCGCTTATAAATGTCCACCTCGGTGTTGACATCCTGAATGCAGTAATACTTAAACTTCTCCCAGTCTGCCGGGTAATGCTCCGGAAGATTCCGGGTACGCATCCCGTTGCTTTTCGTTGGCTTACAGGGCATGGAAAACAACTTGATCAGCCGCTCGCCTTCCTTGTCTTTCTGCTGGCTGGTCTTCAGCACAGTGCCAACATCCTTTAGGGCCATTGGCAGAGTCAGCGATGCCGCCATGACCATCGTGCAGATCCAGCTGTCCGGCGAAAGGAACTCCCCGGGTTTCAGATACTGTCCCGGCAGATGTCTTTGCATATGCACAGAAAAACAGACCCGCTCAAAGGAAGCATTGTGGGCGATCAGGCGCACATTTCCAGACTGGAAATCCTCCAGCAGCTCTTTGGGGAGCGGTTCTCCTGATGCAAGGTCTGCACATCTGGTTTCTCCAAAACCTTTCCCTTCATCGGTCGCCCAGGCTACCAGCAGGATCTCAAAGCTGGGATCTGTGGCATAGCGGTACAGGCCGCATTTTCCGATATCGACCTCGCTGTAGGTCTCAATATCGATCAGCGTTTCTTTCAAATATCTCACCTCTATTCGATGTAAAAAGCCGGAGGACACCCTGGCATCCCCCGGCACGGTTACTTATCTGTGTTTCTCTTAGCGAAGGTAATCCGGCAGTTCCTCACTGGCATCGCCGCCCAGAACATCCTCATCGTCCAGCGCATCAAAATCAGACTCTGCCGATGCCTTGCCGGACAGACGGTCACCATCCTTGACGAACTGTACATTCCCCAAACCAGCAGCCACACCACGGTTGCCGTTGGCGTTAAAAGCGTAGAAGTTCACGCTGACGTTGCAGTAGCAGCCGGAGTAGACCATCATCGGGTCTGTCACAGGCTGGACATGACGGTCCACGACCTGCGGTGCATCCTTACTGGAAGCATTCACAAAGAAATGCTCCTGGTAGTTCTCATCGTCCGGGCGGTCAATGTCGCCGTCACGCAGAGGCAGCTTCAGATTCGGCGGGATCTTACCGCCCCACTTACGGGTCTTGCCATCCTCCTTGGCGGCCTCCACTGCCTTGTGGATCGCCAGCAGGGTCTTCTTGTCCTCCTTCGGGATCAGGCAGGAAACGGAATACTTAGCCTCGCCGCCGTTGATGCTCTTCGGTTCAAAGATATTTGCAAAAGAGATACGGCACGGAATCACGACCTTAGTTGCACTGGAAATCTTGTTAGCCATAATAAAAATCCTCCATCAATATGTTTTTGTGTATTGCTGCTGCCCTCAGTCGAGGACAGCAAATTCATCTTCCGCAGTCTGCAAATCGACTGCTTCTCTGGGGTCCGAATCCGGGACAAGTGCCAGCTTACCGGGCGGCTTGACCACATACTCCCCCAGAATCTCCTGGAACTTTTTCTTCCCCATGAGCTTTTCAAAGGCTGTCAGGGAGATCAGCTCCGTCTTATAAATATCGGTATATCCGGCCTTCTCTGCCGCGGCCACCACCGATTTCGTATCAAGGAACTGCCTCTTGCTCCTGCCCTCGACCACCTTATACCCATCCCAACTGACACCATGATTGATGGCCTCCGAACTGACATAGGCAAAGATAGCTTCAATCCATGACTCGATACGGTTCAGGGTCGGCAGCATCTTCTCAATGTCTGTCTTGGAAAGCAGTGCCGGGGATTTAAAGGTCGGCACGGAGGTGTCCGGATCAAAGGATGCTGTCGCATCCGTTTCCTCGGTTTCATCCTCCAGCACACCGGCATCCAGATCCAGAAACTCTTCTTTCACCAGAGCCATAGCTTCATCGGCACAGGCTTTACAGGAAGTTCTGGCACGGCAGAACCGGCACCAGTCACCGGGAACCTGCTCACCTTTTCCTTCAAAAGCCAGCTTTGCCCTCGGTCTGACATAGGTCTCTGCCCAGTCCAGCAGTTCCTCCACACTGCATTCAAACGTTGAGATATTTTCCAGTCTCGGCTGGATAATGGTCATGGACACCTTTTTGATGCTGTACAGATATCCGTAGGCGTGGTAAGCACCCAGGGCGTACAGCATCATCTGCGGATTATGGTCACAGTTTACGAACACGCCCTTGCCGTTCTTGTAGTCCATGACATAGAGCGTACCGTCTGCGATGATCACGCAGTCGCCGGTACCAAAGCCGGATGGAACAAGATAACTGTAATCCAGCCGCTCCTCCACCATGACCAGCGGATGCGGACAGGTCTCCTTGATGCGCTCCACTGTGGAAATGATGAACTCCGCATAGATATCGGTGTTCGCTTCCATCTCCTCATCCTCGTACTCGGAGGTTGGGCGCTTCACCCGTTCATGCAGATATTTCCGCAGCTTGTATTCGCCCAGCGCATGGGCGGCAGTTCCCTCCTCGGCGTACACCGAGGATTCATTTGGAAAGTTCTGCTCCAGCCTTGCAGATGGCGTACAGTTCAGCCACCTCTTCGAGCTGGAAGCAGAAAGGATTGCATGTACTTCCGGCATGATGACCTCCCTTAAATCTGGGAGACATCTGCCAGAAATGCTTCGTACTTCTCTGCAGGCAGGTCAGACAGCTGGGCCACACCGTAGGTCTTCAGAAGCTGACCGATCTTCTCGTTGTTATCACGCTTCTTCTTGATCTTGGCGACAATGACCGCCGTGATCTCGTCCTTGGTGATCGTCACTGCAGACTGTGTTTCCGCTTTTTCAGCTGGTGTATCCTTGCCAGCAGTTTTATCGGACGGTACTTCTTTTTGGCCGGTATCTTCTTCCCACGGCAGCGTATCCGCATCATCCACCGGATGCTCACTCTCTGCGGTTTCTGAACTCTCGGAGTTCACTGCTTCCTCCGCCTCGTCAGGGTCTTCTACCACAGGCACCTCTGCGGTTTCCTCGATGGCCGAAGTAGCCGTCTCTTCCACCTTTTTGGTTTTCTTGACCGGCTTCTTACGGGGATGCGAAACCGCCGGGCCTTTCTTTTCTGTTACGGGCAGTACCGGCTGCTCTGCCACCGGAAGCTCCAGTTCATCTTCTGTCTTTGCATTTGCCGCCAGCATATCCAGCTGCTCGGATACGCCGGCAAACATCTGCGCCAGACCGTCAAAGACCTCGACCAGACCGTCCACGACTTTTTTCGGAGCGTTCACAGCATTCAGTTCGTCCATCATGCGTTTGCCTCCTCTCCGGTTTCTTCCTCATCCCCCCACAGGTCATCCAGATAATCGGCCTGTGCCTTCAGGACTGCCAAAATGACCTTCTCACACAGACCGGTTTCCTTGTGGATGCGATCCAGCATCTCATCGAAGTCGATGTCCTCTGCCGGGTCATCTGCTTCAGCATCCGACTCCTGACCGAAGCCGTAGTTGTAAGAGGTCATGCGCTCATCCATGTGGACATGCAGGTTCTTGATGTTGAGTGAAAGGAACGGAGTCCCAGACGGGCGCACCGCCATCGGCTTGTCCTGCTTCTGAGCTTCCTTTTCTTCCTCTGCCCTGGCAGGAAGCGGAACCTTTACCACCTTGGCGCCCTTCAGCATCTCGCTGATCATTTCCTCCAGAGTCATGCTCTTCTCATTCTTATTCTCCATTGTCTTCCTCACTTTCTGCAGCTTCCTGCTGCTCTTCGGTTTTATCTTCCATCGGTATGTGATACTGCTCGGAAAGTCTCTTCAAAAGCAGCTCGACCATGCGTCCCGGCTCCGGGAGGTTGCAAACGGGCTTCTTCAGCTCTTGTGCTCTCTTGATCTCCGCCGCCATCCCCTCGGATATGGTCTCGCCGAACACCCACACTTCATCCGCTGCTTCCAGCCACTCCATTCCAAATCGGATTCCTGTTGCCCGCTCCTGTGCATCCTCATCCTTTAAGAACTGAGTAAAATACAGGTGCGGAGCCAGTGGCAGCACTCCCATCGTGGCAAGAATCCTGCAGGCTGTCTTAGCCCGCTGGATGTTTACCTCCAGCTGTGCCTTCCTGCACGGCGGGTCATTTGCTGTCGGTCGGTACGGCGAGCAGATAAAAATCTTCTTCGGTGCCGATGCCAGCGGAAAACCGCCGGGCGGACGAGCCTCCTTAGAATCCTCTATCTTGGCGGTTACATTCGCCTTATTCATGCTTTCTGCATTCATAGGTTTTTCCTCCTGTCGATGTACTTGAGAGGTGGTCCTCTCATAAAGACCACCGTTTTGGGCCAAAAGTTAAGTAGTTCATCAAAAACTTTTTCTCATTTTTTTGAGAGCGCCTTTCATCGCATAATGGACAGCCGGTTTTGTTATCCCCAGCTCCTCAGCAATCTCCTGCAGCGTCATACCTTTATAGAAGTAAAGCTGGATCACCTCGGTCTGACGCTCTGTGAGCTTGCTCATGGCCGCGTACAAACGGCGAAGCTCCCTGTCTGCCAACATCTCGGCATTGTCTTCATCCAGAAAATCCACCATAACGGCCGCAGACCAGTCGGAGCCGTCACATTCCAGAGAAACATTTTCTGATTCCGCCACACGCTTATTCAGGTTATGCTCCATCCGACGCTCACCTTCCATCAGCAGACGGACACTCCACTCAACATCCTCGAATGCTTCTGCCGGGATCACCTCGTAGGTCCCATCCGTAAAGTCATAGCGGTAATCGTTGCAGCGATCCACCGCCATGACTGTATGGGAGCCATCTACCTCATACACCGCGTAGCCGTTCTCATACGCAGTCAGCTTTGCTCCATTTACCATTGTCTGTGCCACTGCCACCGGCTCCTTTTCCATAAGGGTCTTAAATGTCGGGAGCTTCTTTTCCACCACGGTGTCAATCTTTGTCTTCAGCTCGCGCAGGGTGATATGTGCGTTGAGAGCCACCTGCTCTGCAGCCTGTGCCGCGCTTGCTGCCATCTGGCTGACTGCCACCTGCGGTTGATGGATCTCCATCACACCTACTCCACCGTTGATTGCTACTGCTCCAGTCATCATGTTCATCATTTTTCTGTCCTTTCCCCCGGACTTCTGGGAGGGAAGGATACCGAAGCAGGACGCAGATGAGGCACCAAACCATCTGGCAAGGCTGTGAAACACAAAAAGCCCGATTCCAGAGATAGGTAGAGTGATCCCATTCGCATACCTCCAGCACCAGCAAATAAACCGCTGTACTGTGAGGTTCTGCTATGGTATCCTTCGCCTGCTCTAGAATCGGGCTTACGATATTTTTTATTTGTCCGGGAGAATGCCGACAGATTCAAACTCTGTGGTTCTGTGGGCTTGTCCCTTGAACTGTTTATATGATAACAGGATGACCGAGTAACCACCTCCCCTGCAAATAGGAATCCAGCTCTCAAAAATCTACATATTTGTGGATTTTTCTGTCGAGCTTCTAAAAATGGGCAAAAAAATCCACACCGCCGTTTCTTCTCGACCGTGTGGATCATATTGCCATCTTTAATGCTTCGTTCTGTGCCATCATACGCGCCATCTTCAGTAGCATCTCCTTGTTCTCTGCATTCAATCCTGAGAACAGCTTGCTCATCTCATCATCTTCTGGCTCTGTATGTACCTGCACCCGCTCCGGCATCAATGAGTCAACCGGAACCTCCAAATTCTCTGCTATGTCGATGAGGGTTTGAACTCCCATCTCGACTTCACCTTTTTCATATCGGGAAATGACCTTGTTGCTACAACTTCCGCCCATTTCTTCTGCCAGTTCTTCCTGGGTCAGTTTCGCCGCCTTTCGTGCTTTCTTTATATTCTCACCAATGATTTTCTGATCCGATTTCCAGACTTCTGCCAACAAGGTCACCCCCTTTCTCTTTCGTAAAGTAATAAAAAAAAGACCGAAACACATAAAGATACAGGTCGTAAGCTATTTGCTCGACACTTGCTTCTCTAATGTGTTTCGGTCTTTTAAGATTGTATGTTCTTAAAAAGCCGTGTGTATCAGATCAATAATCATCCTTCAACCCACAAACGAGCGCACTACGACCTACATACCAGTTATTTCGTCTGAACCCACGACATTTAGCCGCAGTTCCACTATTCACAAAATTGAATATCTAATTCGATTAATAACTAAATATGTAAAGTGCTTATGCACTGCTCGCCGGTCTGCACAACCTCCTATCTCTCAGACCCGGTCGAAGTCAAATTATTTTTCTGTACACCTCCTATGCTATTTCAAAATTCACTCTTGATTATTACCACTAACTCTAGTGGTATCTTTAATCATAGCAGATGTTTCGCCATGCGTAAATACCTTTTAGCAAATTTTGTCAAATAGCCAAGAAGCAGGTCGTTAGTTTATGCAAATCGCTAGTAAGTTTTTTCCAGTTATCAGCAATTTCCACGATGTAGGAAATTCCAAATCAGCATTTTCCCCTCGTAAACGAAAAAAAGAGCCGAAAATCATGGTTATACAACCACAATCCTCGGCTCCTTTTAGCCCTTCATCGAATCCAATTACCCGACGGATATTCTCTTCTTCACCTCATACACAGCCAGCCTTCCGTTGCTGCGCAGCCTGATTTCAGCATCATTACCTCTGCGCGTAATCTCCCGGACTGTTTTCATGATAAGCGCATCTTCGTTCACTACGTCGGCATTCATATCATGTAAATCTTTCGCCTGTGCCGCCATACAATTTTCAATCATGTCTTTCTTGCGCTTGAGTCTGCTACTTCCACACTCAGAAATCACTATGCTCATCTCCCATCTTTTATCGTGAACACAGACTGTTCTGTTCCATCAATACGAGGGATACAGAACTCATCCTTTACACATCGGTTCACCGGGTCAATTAAAATAAAGGAAAAATAATCCCTTATTTTGCAGCCAGCATAATACTCTCTCGCCTGTTCAATCATAGCTACATGGTTTACTACTACTGAAACCTTAATGCCATGCTCACGAGGACTCTCCATATATGCCATCGCAAACAGCTGATTCATCTTGCCAATCGTACCCCTTCCGATTCCCGCTGTATAAGATTTACACTCAAACAGCCATGTATCAATGCCTTCTTCTAAAAGAGCATTTGTCCGAATTGCAAAATCAGCCCTGTACTGTTTGGTTCTTGGCCAGATCATATTTTCGTAGGAAACTAATTCTACAAAATAGCCGTTCATAAGGAATGCGTTCTGCAGCGTTTCCCTGTAAGTTTGCTCTAACATATATCCGGTAAGCGTCTTCGCTGCATTCCGTAAGAACGTATTTGATGAATTGGGATCTGGCTCAATATTCTGCTCTTCTGCGATATCCGCCAATCCAAAAACAATCTGAGATGGAGATACAACGGCTCCTTCTGTTCCAGCAGGAACAAGCTTCACCATTCCGTTTGCCGCCAACAGTTTCTCCAGTGTGACCCCACTGTTCGGATCTGCAGCCTTTGATATCGCCACCAGCACCTCATCAGAACAAGCCGTTGTGTTCTTCATATTGATAATACGGGAAATCGTCGATGTGTTTACCCCGCACTCATTCGCAAAGTCATTCATCGACCGTTCTCCCTTTGCACTCAGAACCAACTGACTCAGCACTTCTAGGTCAGCCTTTCCCGTCCGAATGTAATCAGGAAAAAGATTCGTTATCTTCTTTCTTCCCATCGGTGTCACACCTCCTCTGTTTATATAGTAGCACTGTATTGCATACTTGTCAATATTACGCAATGATTTTATTTTATTGCTTTTATTGCGTTTCTTAACTTGAAGTTGCGTTATGCTAAGTCCATGTTACAGCCACAGTTACATCCCATACCATAATAAAAAGGAACAGAAGTTCATTTCCCTATTGACTTCTACAACTTCTTATTGTATTATAGGAACAGAAGTTCACAAACTGTTGTTCTTAGTATATAGGAACAGTTGTTCCTTGTCAAGTAGGCTTTACAAAAAAATTGCTGCTTCTCACCGGCCACTTTCCCTTCCGGCAAAAAACAGCAAAATATCCCACATGGAGGCATGACATGAAAAAAGATACGAACTTACTAGACACTCAGGATGTCCGGGCTGAAGCAGCCACTGCACTTACACCGAATGCGACCAACGGCGAAAAGATCAAAGCTCTGCGAACCGCACAAGGTATGAGCATGGCCGAACTCTCCAGACGAGCATCCATGTCTGATCGTGCCATCCGCTATATCGAAGCCGGCGAGCGCGAACCAAGCGTGGACGCAATCCAGAAAATTGCCGCTGCTCTTGGTGTCACGACCGACTACTTTATGGACGATGCCACCTTCCAGAAGGAACTCAGCGATGATCAATTCTACGCTGATGTCCGTAAGAAGTATGGCTCCCGCGGTGTAGCGCAGGCAAAGAAAATAAAAGAACAGACCTCTGCCCTTTTTGCTGGCGGCGAGCTGTCCGAAGAAGATCAGGCTAATTTCATTAAGGAAATGGAAGCCCTCTTCCTTGACGCAAAAGAAGAGGCAAAAAAGTTTACTCCTAAAAAATATCTGTAATCGACTTGCAGAGGAAAGGAGTCGCTGTTGGACAACTTTGCTATTACTGCCGCCGACGCTGTAAGCCGCCGATACAAGAGCAATGATCCGGAAGCTATCATTGCCCAGCGCGCCATTAAAATTAAAGACATCCGGTTCTGCGAAGAGCTCCTCGGGTTTTACACGGTGCTTCTAAATTGTGAATACATCGGCATCAATCCAAACTGTTCAAAGCAACAACGCAGATCCGCACTGGCTCACGAACTTGGGCACGCTATCTTTGACCGGAAACATGCGGCATCCGGTCAGGCTTTCCAGGATACTTATTTTTATAGTCTCAGCAACGCAAAAGCAGAACGCAGGGCGAATACGTTTGCTGCTGAACTGCTGTTGTCAGATGATGATGTGCTGAAGCCAATCGGTTTCTATGAATTTAACGCTGACAGGCTTCAGATGGAGGCTTCTCTGCCAACCCACTGCTCCAGCACATACCGTGCCTTGAAATACCACGAGCTTCTGCAAGACTTTCAATACACGCATACGGGATTCGCCACCCTTGAGGAGATCGCACAGATGGCTGGAATCGAAAAAAACTTTGTAGATTTTAAACTGAACATTCTTACCGCAAAAGGGTACCAGCTTCCTGCTGTGCCGGAGCTTAAGAGCAACTTTCTGAAGGATTCCATGAAGAATTGCTCTAAAAGCTACGATTAAACATGGAGGTGACTGCTTATGACAAAAGAACGAGTCTATGTAAAGGTATCCTCCGACTTTGATTCTACAGGCTATATGCAGCCGACATCGATCACCTGGTCGGATGGACGTACCTTCCCAATCGAAACAGTGCGCGACTTCCGTCCCGCCGGGACTGCCGATAACGGTTACTCCGGTGACTGTTTCACTGTACTCATCCAGGGGCAGGAGAAGCATCTGTTCTTTGAACACCTCGACCCACGCTTCAACGGTCGGTTAGGCCGGTGGTTCGTCGAGAGAACCGGACATTAACAGCATTATTATGAGAGCGCAGTCAGAAAGGAGGAATTTACACGATGCAACGCACATATCTTGCGATAGATCTTAAAAGCTATTATGCGAGTGCGGAATGCGCTGCTCGACACCTCGACCCGCTTACCACAAATCTGGTCGTGGCAGATTCCTCCCGCACTGAGAAAACTATCTGTCTTGCTGTGTCACCTTCCCTGAAAACCTATGGGATTCCGGGTCGCGCCAGACTGTTCGAGGTCGTGCAGAAGGTCAAAGAGGTCAATGCGAATCGGTTAAGGGAAGCGGTACGATTAAGAAAAGCTGTGTATAAGGACGGTAAACCATCCTTTTCCTCGGCCTCCTATGATTCCTTATCCCTTTCCGCCGACCCATCACTCGAACTCTGTAACCGCCAAATAATGATGCGGCCAGATATAAAATTACCCCAGCCCTTTGCGAGTTGGAGTAATTCACTATAATTCACATGCGATTTTTGATAGATTGGAGTTTTTGGCTCCAGGGTGCAAGCTCT
>ENA-OQKY01001473-OQKY01001473.1-human-gut-metagenome-genome-assembly--contig:-NODE-1473-length-13300-cov-2.746299_pt1 | contig 13300 bp, 10 predicted proteins | sample MGYA00242652_ERZ504805 | MGnify/ENA primary metagenome ERZ504805 (study PRJEB26092, sample SAMD00036400) | human gut metagenome | host: Homo sapiens | study: EMG produced TPA metagenomics assembly of... | reverse complement strand
CCAAAGGGCAGGCCACTTAAAAATAAGATGCGTTGTTCCGCAACCGCTTTCACGCCCTGCCAGAGAGGATCACGACGAATAAAATCTGCAGTAACGGCCTCCTGAACCAGAATAATATCCGGCTGCCAGCGCAGGAGATTTTCCATGGAAACCTGTGTCAGACCGTGGCGATCGGCTATTTGCGCGACGTTGTGCAAACCTAATAATTCCGCCGCCTCGGTATGCAACGAACCCTGTAAGCCCGTTTCCAGCCCTCGAGGACCGCGCGCAGCATAAAAGCTGAGATTAGCGGCGGGTGAGGTGGCGAATGCCTGAGCTTCACCAACGAAGCGGCTGGCGAGATTGGCTTGTTCTGCGGCGCGGTGCTCTTCGCCTAACGTTTTGCCAAGCGTTGTTAACTGTTCTGCTGATTGTTCCAGTTTCCCGTTAAGCAATAACCAGGGTATTTGTGTCTGTTCGCTAACCTGCCGTGCCTGGGAGATCCAGGTTTCATCCGTATTGCCGCAATCAACGACCAAATCGGGATGTAACGCCATAAGCCCTTCCAGCGAGAGTGTGCTGGCGCGCCCGGCGAGTCGTCCCAGCCTGGGGAACTGGCGAATGTGCTCTGGCAATGGAATTAATGCCTGACGGGCAAAATCAAAAGAGGAAAAACCGACCATTTTTTCTGGCGCGACAGCCAGCAATAGTAAATCGGCGGGCGCGCCTGCGCTGACGATGCGTGTAATGTTTTGGGCTTCGGGAAGCGTCCGTGAGGCCCAGAATTTGACTGATTGTGCGAAGGACGGCAGATGATGCAGGAACAATGTCGACGCAAGAATCTGTGTAAACCTCCGTCTGGTTAGTGACATAAGTAATATCCTGATAATTAAAACCGCTATATACTTACACATATAGCGAAAAAGATCATGTTTGATGTCAAAATTTGTCTAAAGAGACAGAATGATTTGCTTGTTTCTTAAATAACACTTTGTTCCACAAGAAAATTGTCAGGGAGAATGGGGAGTGGGGGAAAATATAAATAGAGGTGTAATGATTAACAAGTTGATAAAATAAAATTAAAATCTTCTCTAATAAAAGAAAATAAAGGCATAGACCGTAGAAAGAGTGGTATTTGGTATTTCGTGATGAAGAAAGAGCAATGCCAATTTTATGCACGTAATGGCATTGCTCGATATACAGTAAAGTTAAGGCGTAGGTTCCGCCTCTTTTTGTTTTAGCGGCTGTGTTGTTGATTCACTGAGTGGACGCGTCGCCGGAACATTGTCACACGGTTGCTCTTTCGGGCAGATCAAATCCAGCATTTTCAGCGTCACGCCATTGGTCCAGCCAAAGCCATCCTGTAATGGATATTCGCCACCGCCGCCCCCTGTTCCGGTGGTGCTGACATCATATTTTTCCACCAGCTTTTTCTCCCGGTCATAGGTGTGCTGAACATTGGTCAGGAAGTGCCAGCTAATGTCCATCGCTACCTCTTTTTGCCCGTAGTTTTGTAATCCTTCAGTCGCGACCCACTGCAACGGTGCCCAGCCGTTTGGCGCATCCCATTGTTGCCCACTTTTCACCGACGTGGTGTTCAGGCCGCCGGGTTGCAGCAGATGTGTTTTCGTCGCCGTCGCCATTTTGCTGGCGCGATCTTTCGCTGCCGCATTGACGTACAGCGGGAACAGGGCGGCCGCGGTTAACTGATTGCGCACTTTATGACTTTTCAGGTCGTAATCGGCATACCAGCCTTGTTGATCGTTCCACAGGTATTTTTCGATCCCTTTTTGACGGGCATTTGCCAGCGTTTCGTACTGGTTTGCCATCGCGTTATCTCCGATAGCTTTGCTGGCGCGGGCGAGGATTTTTTCCATTTTGAACATCAAGCTGTTCAGATCGACCGGTACGATGCTGGTGGTGCGTAAGGTGTTTAACTGCTGCGGATTGTCCATCCAGCGCGAGCTGAAATCCCAGCCAGACGCAGCGGCAGAGCGCAGGTCGCGGTAAATTTCAGTGGCAGGTCGATTCGGATTGCTTTTGGCAGTGGCAATATCTTCCACCCATGACTCTGGTCGTGGCGTATCGCGATCGTCCCAGTAGCGGTTGAGAAGGGTACCATCCTGAAGTTTTACAACGCGTTTTTCCTGTTGTCCGGCTTGCAGGTTTTCAACACCGTCCATCCAGTAAGCATATTCTTTTTGCATTTGCGGCAGGTATTGTTTCAACGCGGCGTCGCCTTCATGCTGCGCCAGTAACTCTACCATCAGGGCAAAGAAGGGCGGTTGCGAGCGGCTTAAATAGTAACTGCGGTTGCCGTTGGGAATATGACCGTAATTGTCTATTTCATGAGCAAAATTGGCCACCATATCCGCGACTTTATCCCAGTGACCGCTTTCGGCAAGTCCTAACATGGTGAAGTAACTGTCCCAGTAATATACCTCGCGAAAACGTCCGCCGGGCACGACATAAGGTTTTGGCAGCGGTAATAGAGAATCCCATTTTTCGGTGTTTTCGGTAGAACGCGTTAATACCGGCCAAAGTCCGTCAATATGTTCGCGCAGTGATTGCCCCTCTGGCGGAACATATTTCTCGCCCTCTTTCGGCAGGGTGAAATTGACGTTAACGAAATGGCGTAGATCAAATCCGCTCTGGTTTTGCTGCATCCGATAATCAGCAAGGATCATCAGCGGATCGCTGTTCGGCACGGCATCGGCAAAGGTTTTTTGGTCCGGAAAAAGTTTGGCGTTTTGCACATCATTAAACAGCGGCCCTAATAAAATATCAGGCGGTTGTGGTGTTACCGATGTTTCTTCTGCCTGCACCGATAGCGCAGCGAAACACAAAAAGATGCAGGCTGGAATTAACGCCATTTTTTGCGGGCGAGAAGGTGCGGGGGATTTCATCAGTCATTCTCCTTTGGCGAAACCGAATAAAACGGTATTCAAGTATCAGAAAACCTTAGTTCAGGATCGCACTAGCTGCATGATCGAAATCACATTCTGCGAACTGACAGACATTTTAGAAAAGGGAATTAAAGGGATAAATAACGGCGAAATAGAGTGATAAAATAACATCTGTTTATTAGTCAGCCAGCGACGTTGGGTTTGCGATTAGCGAAGAAAAATCATCATAATTTGGTGAAAAATATAACAGGTAGTTAAAAACATCAGTGCAGAGTAAATTGCCGGATGACATCAGAATGATGCCATCCGAACGGTGGTTTAACCCTGACGGTTGAAACGTTGCGTTTTAACGTCCAGCGTTAGCGTTTCTTCTGGTTGTATCGCATACAGTTTCTCACCCTGCTGGCAAATCCAGCCAATTCCCAGTTCACGGGCGATTAGGGCACTGTGGGATAGCGGACTTCCGGCGCTAAGGCAGATACCTTTTACAACCGCTGGATCCAGTTGCAGTACTGTGGAGGGATAAATGTTCTCCGCCAGTAGAATAGTTGGCGAGTTAAACTGCGGGAGTTCTTCTTTCGTTTGGGTCAGGTGGACCAGGGTGCGATGCAGAAGATCGTCCACATCGATATAGCGAGCCTGTAGATATTCATCATCCAGCTGTTGGTATTGCTGGCTAAGTTCTTTAAGAACTTGCTGCCAGGCATATTCCGCCGTGCAATGTTCATGCTGAAGGAGTTCGCTTGCCGCCGCCTGCAGTTCCGGATCATCTAACAGTGTATGGTGACCAGAAAAGATTGCGGCAATATCGTCAAGCCCGCAGGTTTCTGCTTTCGCTGTTAACGTCATCAGATCTAATAACGTGAAGTCAATGGCCTGGCGTAATCGTTCTTGTTCTTCTTCCACGGTCAGGGTTGATTTTGCCTGTACCGTACATAAAACAGGTTGATAATAAAAGGCTTTACCCGAAACAGGCGGAACGGGACGCAGAGTAGGTGGAGCAACTTCCTCCGTTTCACCAAAGTTATCTTCAGCCAGCTGACGGAAAGCGATCAGTGCCTCTTCAGCTTCTGGTCCTTTCGCAATCAGGCGCAGCGTATCGTTATAGCGAACTTGTAGTAACGCAATCTGGTTAATACTATCCGGTGTAACGCATTTGCCGTTTTTCTCCAGCAACATATCGGCATTAAATGTCGATAAGGTATAAACCAGCCGGGAGGCCGGACGTACATGCAGGCCGTTACGGTTTTTTATGACCACCGACAGAGAACGGGCTTCTTCATCGTACGGAGGACATGTGTCAGAGATTTCAGTGTCGGAGGACGGTAAACCCAGTTGTTCACGTTTGGCTTCCAGCGCATGCATGGCGTCAAAGATAACTTTGTCGATATCCGCCCCCGAGGCCGCGCTGACCGTTGCTGCCAGTGTACCTTCGACCAACGGCGCAGCACACAAACGTACTTTTGCGGCGATCTCGGGAGCCAGCAATTCCAGCGCAGTTTCAGCACTCAATAATGCGCTACCCATATCCATCATGACCAGCACATGGTCGGCATCGGCAACAGATTCGATGGCCTCCATCACTTTGACGGCATCGGTACCAATGGGATTATGTGGATCGTCAATTCCCGCGGCAATGGCGATTTTACAACTATCACTCATTAACATCTGACGGGCTAATTCACCGACACCTTCTCCCAGTCGGCTGCTATGTGAAACTATGACCAGGTTTACCATCACCAATTCCTTACTCTTTTGCGGCTAACGCCAACATTTGCATCATAAACATCACCGAGGTCGCGCCGGGATCCTGGTGACCAATACTGCGTTCACCGAGATAACTGGCGCGGCCTTTGCGGGCTTGCATCGTAATCGTACTTTGTGCAGCGGATTCGGCGATGCTACTGGCAGCGTCGAGCGCCGCCGGAACAGGGAGATTTTGCTCGCCGGACTGCCGTAACGATTCCACCACCGGCACCCACACATCACCAATGGTTTTATCGCCAGGTTCGGCTTTCCCGCGACTGATTACGCCGTCCGCGCCATCGCGGAACATCTGATAAAGCTCTTCCAGCGTCAGGCTTTGCCGTGCCTGGGTTGTCTGTGCGGCGCGGATAAAGAAGGTACCGAACAGCGGACCACTGGCACCTCCGACGCTGGAAAGTAGTGTCATGCCGGTATTCTTGAGAATGAAACCGATATCTTTATCTGCGATAGCAGGGAGTTTTTCTACCACTTTGCTAAAGCCTCGATTCATATTTAGCCCGTGGTCAGCGTCGCCAATCTCGCGATCCAGTCCAGTAAGATACTCGCTCTCGGTGCTGAAAATATCGCCACAACGAGTGAGCCAGTTAACAATTTGAGTTCTGCTCAGTGACATTGCTTTCTCCTTATTTACCCCAGTTAAGGGCCGGGGTGTGGACAGGGGCGTCCCAGAATGCCAGCGTTTCGTCATCAACTTTCAGTAAGGTGATTGAGAAACCGGTCATATCCAGTGAGGTGCAGTACGCGCCAATTAAATTACGTTCGATAGTCAATCCCGCTTGCTGGCAACGTGTGGTCAGGCGGTTATAGACGCCGTACAGCTCAGAAAGCGGAGTTGCGCCAAGATTGTTAACCAGCGCAATCACCCGATCGCCAGACTGGAGCGGTTGTTTGGTTTGTGGTTCTTCCTGCCAGCTGCCTTGTTGATAATCCCAGAAACGCAAAGTGCGATGGTATGAGCCATTTTCCAGCAGGGTGTCGAACATTTCATCGACGGTTTGATCAAGGGAAGAGAAGGGGCGGCGGTCAATACCTGGCTCACCATGAATGCCGACGCCAAACTCCATCTCATTATCCGCCAGGGTAAAAGAAGGTTTGCCCGCGGCAGGAACGGTACAGGCACCGAGAGCGATACCTATGGAGTGGCCTTGATTATTCAACTTTCGCCCCAGTCCCGCACAGGCGTCCAGTGAGGCGCCACGCTCCGCCGCTGCACCTACGAGTTTTTCAATTAATACGGTGTTGGCAACGCCGCGCCGCCCGGCGGTATAAAGACTGTCTTTTACTGCAACGTCGTCATCAATGACCACAGTGGTCACTTTTACGCCGCTATCGTGCAGTAACTCGGTTGCTGTTTCGAAGTTAAGAATATCGCCGGTGTAATTTTTGATAATCAACAGTACACCTTCGCCGCCATCAATTTGCATGGCGCATTCAAAGATTTTATCGGGCGTCGGTGAGGTGAAAATTTCGCCCGGACAGGCCCCAGAAAGCATCCCCTGACCGATATAGCCACAGTGCATCGGCTCGTGTCCGCTGCCGCCACCCGACAGCAGGGCGACTTTCCCTGCAACGGGGGCATCAGCTCGGGTGACATACACCGGATCCTGATGCAGTGTCAGCGATGGATGCGCCTTCGCTAGTCCTGCCAGTTGTTCGTCCAGTACGTCTTGCACATCATTGATCAATTTTCTCATTATTTTGCTCCAGCAATTACGGTAGGGCATGGATGATGTTCAACGACACGGCGACCACTGACTGCCGATGAATCCATTGTGCATCAGGCAAGGGAAAAGAAAATTAGCCCAAATTATGTTTCATAGTGAAACATATGCTTTAATGAATGTTCCATATTGAAACTTTTACGTGTATTAATACTTAAAATTGCGAGCCGGAACACCTTTTGTCATAAGGGATGCGGGATATGAGTGGCGCTTTTAACAACGATGGTCGGGGCATATCTCCCTTAATTGCAACCTCCTGGGAGAGATGCAATAAGCTGATGAAACGGGAGACATGGAACGTACCACACCAGGACCCGGGCGTGACATTTGCTTCTATTTATCGGCGTAAGAAAGCGATGCTGACGCCCGGGCAGGCTGCGCTGGAAGATGCCTGGGAATATATGGCATCGCGAGAGTGTGCGTTGCTTATCCTCGATGAAACCGCCTGCATTCTCAGCCGTAATGGCGATCCGCAAACCTTGCAGCAACTAAGTACACTGGGATTCAATGACGGCACGTATTGCGCCGAGGGAATTATTGGTACTTGTGCGCTATCGTTAGCGGCTATCTCTGGTCAGGCCGTGAAAACGATGGCCGATCAACATTTCAAACAGGCACTCTGGAACTGGGCCTTTTGCGCAACGCCGTTGTTTGACAGCAAGGGCCGATTGACGGGAACAATAGCGCTGGCGTGTCCGGTTGAGCAAACTACCGCAGCTGATTTGCCGTTGACGTTGGCAATCGCACGCGAGGTCGGAAATTTACTGCTGACGGACAGTTTGCTCGCTGAAACTAACCGTCATTTAAATCAACTTAATGCCCTGTTAGAAAGTATGGATGATGGCGTGATTAGCTGGGACGAGCAGGGTAATTTGCAATTTATCAATGCCCAGGCGGCGCGGGTCTTGCGCCTTGACGCGACGGCAAGTCAGGGACGAGCAATCACTGAACTCTTAACGTTACCCGCCGTATTGCAACAAGCAATAAAACAGTCACATCCGCTCAAACACGTAGAAGCCACCTTTGAAAGTCAGCATCAGTTTATTGATGCGGTGATAACCCTTAAACCGATAATAGAAACGCAGGGAACCAGCTTTATTTTATTGCTCCATCCTGTGGAACAGATGCGGCAGTTAATGACCAGTCAATTAGGAAAAGTCAGCCATACCTTCGCTCATATGCCACAGGACGATCCGCAAACCCGCCGCTTGATTCATTTTGGTCGCCAGGCGGCACGCAGTAGCTTTCCTGTCCTGCTTTGTGGAGAAGAGGGCGTGGGCAAGGCACTGCTAAGTCAGGCAATTCATAATGAAAGCGAGCGTGCAGCGGGGCCTTATATCGCCGTCAATTGTGAGTTATATGGTGATGCGGCGCTGGCGGAAGAATTTATTGGTGGCGATCGCACGGATAGTGAAAATGGCCGTCTGAGTCGGCTGGAACTGGCGCACGGCGGCACGCTGTTTCTTGAAAAGATTGAATATCTGGCGGTGGAGTTACAGTCTGCCTTGCTTCAGGTTATCAAGCAGGGGGTTATCACGCGACTGGATGCGCGGCGTTTAATACCCATTGATGTCAAAGTGATTGCCACAACGACCGCGGACCTCGCAATGCTGGTGGAACAAAATCGTTTTAGTCGCCAGCTGTATTACGCGCTGCATGCATTTGAAATTACCATCCCGCCACTGCGTATGCGGCGTGGCAGCATTCCGGCGCTGGTGAATAACAAATTACGCAGCCTTGAAAAACGCTTCTCTACGCGGCTGAAAATTGATGACGATGCCCTCGCTCGCCTGGTTTCCTGTGCATGGCCTGGCAACGATTTTGAACTTTACAGCGTCATCGAGAATCTTGCTCTGAGTAGTGATAATGGGCGCATTCGCGTCAGTGATTTGCCGGAACATCTGTTTACCGAGCAGGCGACAGATGATGTCAGCGCCACCCGCCTTTCCACCAGTCTGTCATTTGCGGAAGTTGAAAAAGAGGCAATTATTAACGCAGCCCAGGTCACAGGCGGTCGCATTCAGGAAATGTCGGCTTTACTTGGAATCGGCCGCACCACGCTGTGGCGGAAAATGAAGCAACATGGCATTGATGTGAGTCAGTTTAAGCGCCGTGGATAGCGGGAGAGTATGCACTCTCCCGCGTATGACTTGCTAATTAATAGCGACCATGACTGCCATGATTTGGCCCACCATTTGAAGGTGGCATTGGCTTACCGGAAGCCGCAGGACCACGCGGGCCATCGTTGTGGCGGTGATGATGGTGAGGAACACAAGCACTTAACAGGCTCGCGAAGACAATTGCTAACAGGCTGAAGATAAATGTTTTTTTCATGACAAACTCTTGAACGGTTAATGCACTGTGATTGTTATCACATAAAAGCCGCATTGTTAATATTGCCAGGAGTCTGATTATGACTTTCGGTAACTCAGAATTGAAAGAAGCAGCGTAGCAGGCGTAAAAAAGCCATTATGTGCGACTCACATAATGGCTCGTTATTAACCGCCAGGATATTACGCGGAATTAGACGTTGAACAGGAAGTTCATCACATCGCCATCTTTAACGATGTAATCTTTGCCTTCTGCACGCATTTTGCCTGCTTCTTTCGCGCCTTGTTCACCTTTGTAAGTGATGAAATCTTCAAACGAGATGGTTTGTGCACGGATAAAGCCTTTTTCAAAATCAGTATGGATTTTGCCCGCTGCCTGCGGCGCGGTTGCACCAACCGGAATGGTCCATGCACGCACTTCTTTCACCCCAGCGGTGAAGTAAGTTTGCAGGTTCAGCAGCTTATAACCGGCACGGATCACACGGTTCAGGCCCGGCTCTTCCAGCCCAAGCTCCTGCATAAACTCGTCACGCTCTTCGTCGTCCAGTTCGGCAATGTCTGCTTCAACAGCAGCACAAACCGGAACTACAACAGAACCTTCTTTCGCTGCGATTTCACGCACCTGGTCAAGATACGGGTTGTTTTCAAAACCGTCTTCGTTGACGTTGGCGATGTACATTGTTGGTTTTAGCGTCAGGAAGCTCAGGTAACGAACAGCCGCTTTCTCTTCAGCGCTTAAATCCAGCGCACGCAGCATACCTGCGTTTTCCAGCTGGGGCAGGCATTTTTCCAGTACCGCCAGCTCGGCTTTCGCGTCTTTATCGCCACCTTTGGCTTTCTTCTGTACGCGATGACTCGCACGTTCACAGGTGTCGAGATCCGCCAGCGCCAGTTCGGTGTTGATAACTTCAATATCATCCGCCGGGTTAACTTTGCCGGAAACGTGAATGATGTTGTCATTTTCAAAGCAGCGAACAACGTGACCGATCGCTTCGGTTTCACGGATGTTGGTCAGGAACTGGTTACCCAGACCTTCGCCTTTCGATGCGCCTTTTACCAGACCGGCGATATCGACAAATTCCATGGTCGTGGGAAGTGTACGCTGCGGTTTCACGATTTCAGCCAGTTGATCCAGGCGAGGGTCAGGCATTGGTACGACGCCAGTGTTCGGCTCGATGGTGCAGAATGGAAAGTTGGCCGCTTCAATACCGGCTTTGGTCAGCGCGTTGAACAGGGTAGATTTCCCGACGTTGGGCAAACCGACGATACCGCATTTGAATCCCATGATTTAAATCACCTTAATATCTTAATAATCAACCTGTTATTGCTAACAGATTGCAGAAATGGAAATAACTTTGCCTATTATACACGGCACTCGGCAAAAATGCCGCAGACAACGACTTATTGCGCTTTAAAGGCGTGCAATCGGTTCGTTGCTTTGGTCAAGCCATCTGTAAACCACATTTCAGTACAACGCGCCGCTTCGTCGATGGCTTCATCAATTAACTTCTGTTCACTAACAGGCGGTTTGCCTAACACAAAACCGACAACTTTATTTTTATCGCCCGGATGACCGATTCCGATGCGTAAACGGTGAAAGTTAGGGTTATTACCCAATTTACTGATGATGTCTTTCAGTCCATTGTGACCACCATGACCGCCACCCAACTTAAATTTGGCGACGCCAGGAGGCAGATCCAGTTCGTCGTGGGCCACCAGAATTTCGTCCGGATTAATGCGGAAAAAACTGGCCATCGCCGCAACGGCTTTGCCGCTGAGATTCATAAATGTAGTCGGGACTAACAGGCGGACATCTTCGCCTCCAAGAGTGACTCGCGAAGTATAACCAAAGAATTTAGCCTCTTCGCGCAGCGGAGCGCGCAAAAGCTCTGCCAGTAAGTCAACGAACCAGGCACCAGCATTATGTCGCGTTGCGGCGTATTCAGCACCGGGGTTCGCCAGGCCGACAATCAATTTAATCGTCACGTTTTTTTGTCCTGAGTGTGTACATAACTGGCGCGTAGTTTACTGGTTGCGGCCCCGCTTGACAAAAAACTGCGTATCAAATGCAGATAATGCAATTATTGCCTGAGTGGACTATTAGAAAGTCAAGGTGTTCAGGCGTTTATTTGTAAAGTTTTGTTGAAATAAGGGTTGTAATTGTGATCACACCCGCACATAACCTACAGGGTGTTGTCTATACTTTACACATAAGGAAGAGGGGTATACCCTGTTACAACCCAGAAAGTTCCGGAGGTGACATATGAAACGCAAAAACGCTTCGTTACTCGGTAACGTGCTCATGGGGTTGGGTCTGGTGGTAATGGTGGTCGGCGTGGGGTATTCAATCCTCAACCAGTTACCACAGTTTAATATGCCCCAGTATTTCGCACATGGTGCAGTGCTAAGTATTTTCGTCGGTGCGATTCTCTGGCTGGCAGGTGCCCGTGTTGGCGGGTCTTGCTGAGCAGCGGGCTCCGGTAGCGCGGGCCCCCTGGTCCGCCGTAAGCGGCGCGGGCGGTGGACGCGGCCAAGGCATCGGTACGTTGGTCGGCTCCTCGCGTATCGAACGGGTGGAACTCGGCGTTATCTGCGCAGGCATGGGTGCGCTGGCCGCGGGCGTACTGTCCGTGGTGATCGCCCCACGCGAGCCTTCCAGTGAAAACATGCCGAAGAACACCGACGAGCCGCTGTGGAAGGTCGTGGCGGCGTCGCTCACCCCGCCGCTGAAGAATTGCGCCGACTTCTACCGTGCGTTCATTTGCCGCACCTGCCTGATCGTCGCCTACCAGCTGGTGTTCAGCTATCAGCTGTACATTCTGCAGGATTACATCGGCCAGGACAAGCTGTCGGCGGCGGCTTCCATCCAGGTCATTTCCGTGATCACCATGATCGTGTCCATCATCGCGTCCCTGGTGGCCGGACCGATCGCGGACGCCCTGAACCGCCGCAAGGCGCCGATCATCGTGGCATGCACGTTCTTCGCCATCGGTTTGGCCATGCCGTGGATTCTCCCGACGCAACAGGGCATGTTCCTCTTCGGCGGCATCGCCAGCTTCGGCTACGGCATGTACCTGTCCGTCGACCAAGCGCTGAACGTCGATGTACTGCCGAACAAGGAAACCGCCGGCAAGGATCTCGGCTTCATGAACATCGCCACCTGTGCGGGGCAGGCCATCGGCGTGGCCATCACCTCCACGCTGGTGAGCGTGCTCGGCTCCTACACGGTGGTGTTCCCGGTGGCCATCGGCATGACCGCCATCGCCGCCATCAGCGTGCTGGGCATCAAACGCGTGCGCTGAACAACGAACCGGAGCGCACCGCATACCGCAGGGCGGGGAAGAATCTCCCTACCCTGCGGTATCTTCATATGTTCGGCTCCACGCAGCGGGCGCGGCCGCAAACATATGAAACGAGGCAACAATGGTAGATGCGCATGACGGCGAAACATACACCGCTGAAGGCTCGCGTCTGATCTGGATCGACTGCGAGATGACCGGCCTGGATATCTTCGGCGGCGACGAACTCGTCGAAGTGTCCGTAGTGCCGACCGACTTCGATCTGAACGTGCTTGACGAGGGCGTCGATTTCGTGATCAAGCCCAGCCAGAAGGCCGTGGATCATATGAACGACTTCGTGCGCAACATGCATACCCGCTCCGGCCTGATCAAGGAGTGGGAACACGGCCTTTCTCTCGACGAGGCGCAAGCCAAGGTCGTCGAATACGTCAAGCGGTTCACGCCGGACGGCGTCAAGCCATTGCTGGCCGGCAACACCATCGGCTCCGACAAGAAGTTCCTCGACCATTACATGCCGGAACTCATGGAGCACCTGCATTACCGCACCATCGACGTAAGCACGTTCAAGGAGCTTGCCCGTCGCTGGTATCCGGCCGTCTACCTCAACCGTCCTCCGAAGAACGGCGGTCACCGCGCGCTCGCCGACATCATTGAGTCCCTGGATGAACTGCGTTACTATCGCAAGGCGTTCATGGCGCCGACGCCGGGACCGGATGAGGCCGAGGCCAAGGCCATCGCCGACGATATCAAGGCCACCAGTCTGATCGGCGAGAACTGATCGATTCGGGCGCATGGAACGACGGCGGTCCATGCCGTCCGTGATGTTTCCCCGACAATCGAAGGCAATGCAGGAAAGGACCCTTATGAGCGCAGCCGACTGGACCACCATCGACCAGCCGCAGGATATCCGACTCGTGGTCGCCGATATGGACGGCACCTTGTTGGACGAACATGGCCGGATTCCCGAAGGCTTCTGGGACATGCTCGCCAGACTGCGTGCGCGCGGCGTCGAATTCGTGCCGGCTTCCGGCCGCCAGTACGCCACGCTGCGCAACATGTTCGCTTCGAAGGCGTCCGAAGTGCTGGACGGGGGAGAGCTTTCCTATATCGCTGAGAACGGCAATGTCGTGGCGGTGGACGGCAAGGTCGTCGAAGTACATGGCGTCGATCTGGGCATCACGCGTCGCACCATCGACATGGTGAACGCCTCCGTGTCCGCCGGCGAATACGATATGGGTCTGGTGATCTGCGGTCTCAACACCGCATACGTGCAGCGTACCGATACGCCGTTCCTTGAC
>ENA-OQKY01001472-OQKY01001472.1-human-gut-metagenome-genome-assembly--contig:-NODE-1472-length-13303-cov-3.739223_pt1 | contig 13303 bp, 14 predicted proteins | sample MGYA00242652_ERZ504805 | MGnify/ENA primary metagenome ERZ504805 (study PRJEB26092, sample SAMD00036400) | human gut metagenome | host: Homo sapiens | study: EMG produced TPA metagenomics assembly of... | reverse complement strand
ATCTGTCTTCTAAGTCCTTTAGCCAGTGCTAATTACCTCCTCACATTCCTGACGGTTAACGTTTGGATTTCTTCTCTGCTTTTCCGTGTCCTCTGTAAGTTCTGGTGGCTACGAGCTCACCCATCTGGTGGCCTACCATATCCTCGGTAACATATACCGGAACATGCTTTCTGCCATCATGAACTGCAATTGTATGTCCAACCATCTGCGGGAAGATTGTAGAACGGCGGGACCAGGTCTTAATTACCTGATGCTGTCCTGCTGCGTTCATTGCGTCAACTTTTTTCAGTAAGTGCGCATCTGCAAATGGTCCTTTTTTTAATGAACGTGCCATAGGTTTAGATCCTCCTTATTATTTAATGGTCTTTCCGTCGCGTCTTCTTACAATCAGCTTATTAGACTGCTTGTTTTTCTTTCTGGTCTTCAGACCCAGAGCAGGCTTGCCCCAAGGAGTGGAAGGACCCGGACGGCCGATACCGGTCTTACCTTCACCACCACCGTGCGGATGGTCATTCGGGTTCATAACGGAACCGCGGACAGTAGGACGGATACCCATGTGACGTTTTCTACCAGCCTTACCGATGTTGATCAGGTTGTGGTCACCATTGCCTACTTCACCGATGGTAGCGCGGCAGATGATCGGAACCATTCTCATTTCGCCGGAAGGAAGTCTTAAGGTTGCATATTTGCCTTCTTTAGCCATTAACTGAGCAGAGTTACCAGCGGAACGAACCAGCTGACCGCCCTTGCCCGGATACAGCTCAATGTTGTGAATCTGTGCACCAACCGGGATGTTTGCTAACGGCAGGCAGTTACCAACCTTAGCCTCTGCATTCTCACCGCTCATAACCTTCATGCCGTTGGTCAGACCAGCCGGAGCCAGGATATAGGACTTCTCGCCGTCTGCGTAGCAAATCAGAGCAATGTTAGCAGTTCTGTTCGGATCGTACTCGATACCGATTACAGTTGCTGGAATGCCATCCTTGTGGTTTCTCTTAAAGTCGATGATTCTGTATTTTCTTCTGGAGCCGCCGCCACGGTGTCTCACAGTGATTTTACCCTGGTTATTACGTCCAGCGTTCTTCTTTAAAGAAGTAACCAGAGACTTCTCCGGAGTAGACTTGGTGATTTCCTTAAAGTCAGAACCGGTCATATGTCTTCTGGAAGGTGTATATGGGCGATATGTTTTAATTCCCATGATTATAACTCCTTTCGTCCTCAACCCCCTGTTGTCGGGCATGCTTCGATACCCGCAGGGTGTTCAATCTCACACGCTTTGCTGAATTTCATCAACGCATCCGCGTGTATCTCTTATCACAGCGCGATATAGGTTTGATTTATCATCCCGCTGTATAGTGTCTATTCTTTAGCCCGAAAGCTCTGCAGCTTACAGACCTGCGAAAATTTCGATTTCCTTGCTGTCCTCGGTCAGCTGTACAATAGCTTTCTTGGTAGCAGCAGTCTTGCCGAAGGTCATACCTCTTCTTCTGTTCTTGCCTTCGTTGTTCATGGTATTAACGCTCTTCACTTTGGTTCCCGGGAACATTTTCTCAACAGCTTCTTTGATCATGCTCTTGTTTGCCTCGGTGTGAACCAGGAAAGTGTATTTCTTCTCTGCCATAGCATTCATGCTCTTCTCGGTAACAACCGGTTTGAGAATGACATCATAGTACTGAATGTTTGCCATTATGCGTACACCTCCTCGATATTTGCAACAGCGGTCTTGGTAGCCACTACAGTGTTGTATTTCAGAATGTCATATACGTTGATGGTATTGACATAAGCGGTCTTTACGGTCGGGATGTTCTTAGCAGACTTTACTACGTTGTCGCTGTCATCGCCAACTACTACCAGAGCCTTGGAAACCTTCAGGTTGTTCAGTACGTTCTGGAACTTTTTGGTCTTAATCTCATCCAGCTTCAGTTCGTCAACAACGATGAACTTGTTCTCCTGTACTCTGCTGGTCAGAGCGGACTTTAATGCTGCTCTCTTCTCTTTCTTGTTCAGAGTGATGGTGTAATCTCTCGGGGTCGGAGCGAATACAATACCGCCGCCGGTCCACTGCGGAGCTCTGGTTGAACCCTGACGTGCATGTCCGGTTCCTTTCTGTCTCCACGGTTTTCTTCCACCGCCAGAAACCTCAGAACGGGTTTTTGCCTTCTGAGTACCCTGACGCTTGTTAGCAAGCTGTGCAACTACTGCCATGTGTACCAGGTGTTCGTTAATCTCTACACCAAATACAGCATCGTTTAACTCCATCTTGCCTACTTCATTACCTTCCATATTGTAAACGGATACGTTTGCCATTTTAAGTGTTCCTCCTTTCTCGTCAAAGCAATCAATCCTTCACTGTTTCTTTGATTGTCACTAAGGATTTCTTCGGTCCGGGAACAGCACCCTTAACCAGAATCAGATTGTTCTCAGCGTCAACCTTAACAACTTCCAGATTCTGAACAGTTACACGCTTGCTGCCCATGTGGCCCGGCATCTTTTTGCCCTTGAATACCTTACTCGGGTCAGAACATGCACCATTAGAACCTGCATGACGATGGTACTTGGAACCATGAGCCATCGGTCCGCGGGACTGGCCGTGTCTCTTGATAGCGCCCTGGAATCCTTTTCCCTTGGAAACAGCAGTTGCATCAATCTTGTCGCCTGCAGCGAAGATATCAGCTTTAATCTCATCTTTTACAGAATACTCTTCTGCATTGTCGAGACGGAATTCTCTAACAAATCTCTTATAAGCGACACCAGCCTTGTCAAAGTGTCCCTTAACCGGCTTGCTGACCAGTTTCTCTCTCTTGTCAACAAAACCAACCTGTACGGCCTTGTAGCCATCGTTCTCTTCAGTCTTAACCTGGGTTACTACGCAGGGACCTGCCTGAAGAACAGTTACCGGAACTAAAACGCCATCTTCGTTGAAGATCTGGGTCATTCCGACTTTGGTAGCTAAAATAGCTTTCTTCATTTCATTTCCTCCTTACAGCGGATTACCCTTTTGAGGCAATCATACTAAAGTTATTTCTGTTTCATTTTGATGTCGATATAAACACCAGCCGGCATTTCCAGCTTGGACAGAGCATCTACTGTCTTCTGGCTCGGGGTGATGATATCGATAAGTCTTTTGTGAGTTCTCTGCTCGAACTGCTCTCTGGAATCTTTGTATTTGTGTACCGCTCTCAGGATAGTTACTACTTCCTTCTTTGTGGGTAACGGCACCGGTCCACTCACCTGAGCCCCTGTCTTCTTTACGGTCTCGATGATTTTTCCAGCAGACTGATCAACTAACTGATGATCATAAGCTTTTAATGTGATTCTCATTACTTGACTTGCCATAAAAAAAGTCGCCTCCTTTTCGCACTTTTGTTTGAAGTACGACAAGCGGTGACTGTACACATCTCCGTGTGTGTCGCGGTGGACTCACACTGCGTTACTGCATTACCTTAGTTCCTACAGCTGTTAAATTGGTACAGTGACTTGTCGTCAGTTTCCTAACTTGACATTCGCTCCACGGAAAACCTGCCATATCTGAGGCAGCAACCTCGCGCTTCATCGCTATCATGTCACAGCTTTTCCATATTATCATAGATTTTTCGAAAATGCAAGTGTTTTTTTGAATTTTTTTAAGTTTTTTCCGGTCCATAAAAAAAAGTGCCTCCCCAGGATCTCTCCTGAAAAAGCACTCTTTCTATTTTCAGTCTTTGCAGTAAACTGCTGATGGCCTATTCGTTCCAGGAGCTCCAGTCCGGTTCCTCCGGACTTGAGTAAGTACCGCCCTCAACTCTGTCTCCATCCTCTTCAATCAGAACGCCGCCGCTGTTGGTTTTATACTTAATGCCATCCCGATCCTTTACGGTTGTATTTTTCGCAATACGACCGGAAGTATTAATCACATAATTCTTGCTGCTGTCTCCATCCTGAATGGTAAATACCTCATATTTGCTTCCAGAATCTGCTTTCTGAAGCTTTCCCATATAATATAGGTAGTTATTATATACGCCTGTATAACCTCGGCCTGTGGAGGTAAAATAATATTCCCTCATTTCTCCGCCATCGTCAATCTTCTGTTTTCCGCGGAGCATACTGCTTTGGGAACGATTGCCGAAGTAATACGCCGTATATTCTGATTCATCCCGATCCAAATATACCTTCTGAATTCCGTATACCGGAACGCCGTTTGGTCCAAACAGGTAGGTGTTGCCGTTGATCTTTTCCAAATCACTGCTGTGGGCTGAACCAATCTCCGGCCCCGTCTTCGGTTCTCCCTTGCTGTTAAAGTAAAACCACTCCACATCGTAATCGTACTGATCCTGAAGATTCTCCGGGGGCTCTGCTGTATACCAGCCAGAGCGAACCTGACCATTGGCATCTACAAACCGGTAATCTGCAATGGAGTCAGATTCATCACCAGTTACACAGACCCAGCCAGTCTGCATGGCCCCGTCCTCTCTCAGACAATCGTATTCTCCATTGATTTTCTTCTGCTTGACATTATCTCCATCGCTGTCTGGAACCACTTTTTTTCCGTTAGAATTAAAATAATACCAGTACTTGCCGTCATCCTCTGTCTCAAAGGGTCCACCGTTGTCCTCTTCCTCATCCTCGTATCCATCCGGAGGCGCCAGTCTCTGCCAACCGGTCTGCATCACGCCATTGGAACCACAGTAATACATATCATCCAGAACCCAGCCAGTCTGCATCAGTCCTGTATCATCAAAATAATACCAATTATTATTAATCTTCTCCCAGCGCTCTTTCATACACTTTCCGGTACTGTTGAAATAATACCAGTCATAACCGGTGTCTGCATCAGAATTGGGAACCTGCAGCCACTTCCCGGCCACCATAATGCCGTTGGAGTCCACATAGTAATCATCATTGTCTACCCAGGAATCCACCGCCATAACACCATTTCCATTCAGATAGCGCCAGTATCCGTCGCCTCCCTTTCTCCACTCATTGTACTCTCGGCTGCCTGCAGAATTGTAGTATGCCCAGTTGCTGCCTTCCTGCACCCATCCCGTAGCCGCCATGGCCGAAATTCCGCTGCCGAGACTGACTGAGGCTGCAAGGGCAAGAACCACCCAACTTTTCTTCTTCATATTTGTAAAAATTCTCCTTTAACTCATTCCTCTGATACATCTACCTTCCATTTTAACAAGTTATAGGAAATTATTCAATAAAAAACATCCGTAATTTCTTACGATTTTTCTTACAATTTCTGCCTCCAGTTCCTTTCCCTGATGCAAAATCGCAAAACTGCATCTACCGGGAACTTCTTGACGGAAAGCCCCTGTTCTCTGTATAATGGAAGGCAGAAAGCAGGCTTTTTCCTGCACAGCAAGTAATATCAGCATACAAAACCTATGAAAAACAGAGGGAGCAGCTTATATCTCCCGGAAAGGCTGGAATAAATTATGTGGTTAGCAGACGGCTGGAAAGATTATCAGGTCATCGACTGTTCTAAAGGAGAAAAACTGGAACGATGGGGAGAATATCTCCTGGTTCGCCCGGATCCTCAGGTTATCTGGGATACCCCCAAAAACCATGTGGGATGGCGCCATAAAAACGGACATTATCACCGGAGTGCAAAAGGCGGCGGAGAATGGGAATTCTTTGATCTGCCTCAGCAGTGGTCCATCTCTTACAAAAACCTTACCTTCAATCTGAAGCCCTTCAGTTTTAAACACACCGGACTATTTCCGGAACAGGCTGTCAACTGGGACTGGTTCGGAAACAAAATCAGACAGGCAGGACGCCCGGTAAAGGTTCTGAACCTGTTTGCCTATACTGGCGGAGCCACGCTGGCTGCAGCTGCTGCAGGCGCCTCTGTAACCCATGTAGATGCCTCCAAAGGCATGGTTGGATGGGCCAAGGAAAATGCAGTTTCCTCCGGTCTCGCCGATGCGCCTATCCGCTGGCTGGTTGATGACTGTGTAAAATTTGTTGAACGGGAAATCCGTCGTGGAAACCACTACGATGGCATTATCATGGATCCTCCTTCCTACGGACGGGGACCCAAAGGAGAAATCTGGAAAATCGAAGACGCCATCCATCCTCTGGTTAAGCTGTGCGTTCAACTTCTTTCCGATGAGCCTCTGTTTTTCCTGATTAACTCCTATACAACAGGACTGGCTCCTGCTGTACTTACCTATATGATGTCTACGGAAATTGTTCCGAAGTTTGGAGGTCATGTGGACGCTCAAGAAATCGGACTCCCTGTTAAAGAATCCGGACTTGCGCTGCCCTGCGGCGCATCAGGGCGGTGGGAGAAGTAGCCATTTCATCCATCTCAAAAAAATTTCTCGAGAAATCAAAATACCGCTCCATGATGCTTATGCATCACAGAGCGGTATTTTTGAGCACTTCAACGACTCTTCTCTTATACTTCCGGTTTTTCTACCTGCACGATCGAGGTTTTCTGCATAGGAATCCGGCAGTTCTTGTTGCTTCCGAACTCTACAATCACAGTATCATCGGTCATGTCGATAATTACACCGTAAAATCCTGCTGTTGTCAGTACACTGTCGCCGATTGCTACGCTGGCCAGCAGTGCCTGCTGTTTTTTCTTTTCTTTCTGCTGCGGGCGAATTGCCATAAAATACATCAGTGCGCAGAAAAAGATAATGTAGCCGATTAAAAACATAGGTGACATTCCTCCAGTTGCTGTTAACATAAGTGCTTCCTCCTCAGGCTGCTGCCGCCTCGCTTCAGGCAGCCTTATATTCTTTTTTGATTCATCGGAATCCGGCGCCAGACACGTCAGCCCTGTTCTCCACGGGCCATACGCTCCAGCTTTTCTGCTTTATAATCAGCATACCGGTGCTCCTCGATTGCGTCGCGAATCTCTTTCATCATTGTATTATAAAAATACAAATTATGCAAGACACATAATCTCATTCCCAGCATTTCTTTTGCCTTAAACAGGTGCCGGATATAGGCTCTGGAATAAGAGCGGCAGGCCGGACACTGACAGCCCTCTTCAATCGGTCTGTGATCCAGCTCATATTTCTGATTCAGAAGGTTTAATTTTCCATAATTGGTATATACATGGCTGTGGCGTCCGTTTCGTGACGGATATACACAGTCAAAGAAGTCTACGCCCCGGTCTACCGCCTCCAAAATATTGGCCGGCGTTCCTACGCCCATCAGATAAGTGGGCTTATTCTGGGGAAGGTGAGGAACCGTTACATCAAGAATGTGATACATCTCTTCATGGGTTTCTCCCACTGCCAGACCGCCCAAGGCATAGCCGTCCAAATCCATGGCTGCTATGGTTTTTGCATGATTAATTCGAATCTCATCCACCACACCGCCCTGGTTGATTCCAAACAGAAGCTGCTCTTTGTTGATGGTATCCGGCAGGCCATTCAGCCTTGCCATCTCCTTTTTACACCGTTCTAGCCATCTCGTTGTCCGATCCACAGAATTCTGGATATAAGAGAAATCTGCGCGGCTGGGCGGGCACTCATCAAAGGCCATGGCAATGGTGGAGCCAAGGTTGGACTGAATCTGCATGCTTTCCTCCGGCCCCATAAAAATCCTGTGGCCGTCAATGTGAGACTGGAAATAAACGCCCTCTTCCTTGATTTTGCGCAGACCTGCCAGGGAAAATACCTGGAATCCGCCGGAATCCGTAAGAATGGGTCTGTCCCAGTTCATAAATTTGTGAAGTCCGCCAAACTCCTTAATTAGTTTATCCCCGGTTCTCACATGCAGGTGGTAGGTGTTGGACAGCTCCACCTGCGTGCCGATCTGGCGCAGATCGTCCGTAGAAACCGCGCCTTTGATTACGCCTACTGTTCCTACGTTCATAAATACCGGTGTCTGAATGGTTCCGTGAACCGTCTGGACCTGAGCTCTTTTTGCCCGTCCGTCTGTTGTAATCAGTTGATATTTCATACAATTCCCATTTCTGTTTTAAACATCAAAGTTACTTGTCTGCTGCTGCCTTTTTCTTACGGGTTGTCATTACATACCACAGGGCTCCTGTCACGCATACAGAAGAGTAGGTACCGCATACAATGCCGACCATCAGAGGAAGAGCAAATTCACGGATGGCAGACACACCCATTAAGTACAATACAAATACCATAATGAAGGTTGTCAGCGATGTATTAATGCTTCTGGTAACAGTCTGGGTAATGCTCTTATTTACCAGCTCCTCCAGAGTTTCCTTATTTCTGCCTGCTGCCAGGTTTTCACGAATACGGTCAAAGATAACAATGGTCGCATTAATGGAATATCCCACAATAGTCAGCATACATGCAATAAAGGTAGATCCGACGGACCACTTGGCCACTGCATAGAAGGTCAGCACTACCAGCACATCGTGTACCAGAGCCAGAATTGCACTGGCTGCAAACTTAATATTTTTAAACCGGAACCAGATGTAAAGGAGCATCAGAATCGTAGCCACGATCACAGCCCACAGAGCATCCTGCTTCATCTCCGCGCTGACTGCACCGGAAATGCTTTCTGCCGTAATCTTTTCTGCCTCAACGCCAAAGTTTTCTACCATAGCGTCTTCGAGAGCCTGTCTCTGATCCACATTCAGGGTCTTGGTCTTGATAATTACCTCGTTTGTGCCTGCCACCTTCTGGGTCTGCACATCTGCATCACCAGTAATCTTGGATACCACAGGAACTACCTTGGAAGAAATATCCTCTAGGCTTAGATCCTCATTAAAGGTAACATTGGTGGAGGTTCCGCCGGTAAAGTCCATTCCATAATTCAAAGCTTTTCCGGTCTGGGTACGATTCAGGCCCATTGCCGCCCATCCAGCCACTACCATAACAATAGAAATCAGGAAGCAAAGCTTCTTCTTTCCCAGGAAATTCCAAACACGTCCGTCCTTCTTAATTCCGTAGAATTTAGCCTGATCAAAGCCCAGATGGTAAAGGGCCATCAGCGCTCCTCTTGTTACAAACAGGGCGGTAAACATGGACAGTACAATACCAATTGCAAGCGTTGTTGCAAATCCCTTTACTGTTCCGGAACCGCGGAAATACAGAACAGCCGCTGCAATCAGGGTAGTGATATTTCCGTCTACGATTGCAGAAAGCGCCTTGTTAAATCCTGTCTTAATCGCAGAATGAACGGTTTTTCCCACACCCAGCTCTTCCTTAATACGGGTAAAGATAATGACGTTCGCATCCACTGCCATACCTACGGAAAGGATAATTCCCGCAATACCCGGAAGGGTCAGAGTCACCTCAAAGGCAGACAGAAGAATCACGATCAGACCTACATACAGAGCCAGGGCAATAGAAGCTGCCACGCCGGGAATCAGATATGCGGCAATCATAAATACAACCACAATCCCAAAGCCCACAGCGCCTGCCTTTAAACTGGTGGAAATAGCCTCCTGTCCCAGCTTTGCACCTACTACATTAGAGCGCAGCTCTTCCAGCTCCAGGGACAGAGAACCGATACGGATGGTTGCAGCCAAGTCATTGGCCTCCTCATAGTCTGCCATACCGTCGATCTGGCACTGTCCTCCGGAAATAGCTTCCCGAACAACCGGATTGGAATAAATCTGTCCATCGTAAATAATGGCAATCCGCTTTCCTACATTGGCTGCCGTTGCATCTGCAAAGGCCTTGCTTCCTTCTTCGGTAAAGGTCAGGCTGACAATGTATCCCTTCGCGCCGCCGCCCTGATCGATCACTCCTGCCTTGGCAGAAGCCACCTGATCACCAGTCAACAGCACCTGACCGTTTTCATCGGCAAAAATCAGAGAACCGGGCTTACCCAGCTCCTCCAGAATCGCATTGGCATCGGATACTCCCGGAATATCAATATTGATCCGGTTATTTCCTTCCTGGTAAACCTCTGCCTCAGTACTGTAATTCTGTACTCTTTGCTGAAGCTTATAAATGGTATCCGACATTTCTTCCTGACCAGGCTCTTCCTCTACTGCCTGATAAGTAATGCTGACACCGCCTGCCAGATCCAGTCCCAGCTTAATGTCATCCATGGTATCATAACCCAGGAAGCCAAAAAGCCCCACTGCAATCAGCAGAATCAGCAGGCCAATAAGCCCCTTTCCTTTACTGCTTTTCATCTCATTTCTCCTCCCCTTATTCCTCTTCAGCCAGGGCAGCCTTAATCATAATGGCACACTCAATTCTCTTTTTCTGCATTTCACAGCCAATATCATAGGCATCGGTAATGCAGCCGTGGAAATTGTAGGAATTGGCCGCACATCCGCCGCTGCAGTAAAATCTGGCGAAGCACTTCCGGCATTTTTCCTTTGCGTACACATTGCAGAGTTTAAATTCATCCCGAATATCAGTCCGGGTAACTCCCGTATCAACATTTCCCATCAGGAACTCCTCCTGTCCTACAAACTGATGACAGGGGTAAAGATCTCCCCAGGGCGTAACTGCCAGGTACTCTGTTCCTGAACCGCAGCCAGACAGACGCTTGGCTACACAGGGTCCCTGATTCAAATCAATCATAAAGTGGAAGAAGTTAAAGCCTCTTCCCTCTTTTTTACGCTTAATATATTCCACAGCCAGCTTATCATACTCTTCCAGAATCTTCGGCAGATCCTCCTCACGAATTGCGTAGGATTCCTCCGGAGAAGCCACAACCGGCTCAATAGACATCTGCTCAAAGCCCAGATCCGCAAAATGCTTCACATCCTCGGAAAAGTCCAGATTGTTGCGGGTAAAGGTGCCACGCACATAATAATCCTTTCCGGCACGGCTCTCTGCAAACTTCTGGAACTTGGGAACAATAATATCATAGCTGCTGCCATGACCGTTTCTGGTAGGACGCATCAAGTCGTTGACCTCCTTGCGGCCGTCCAGACTCATAACCACATTGCTCATTTCCCTATTGCAGAAATCCATAATTTCATCATTTAACAGCACACCGTTGGTGGTAATTGTAAAACGGAAGTGCTTTCCATGGGCTTCTTCCTGAGAGCGGCCATACTCAACCAGCTGCTTTACCACTTCCCAGTTCATCAGCGGCTCGCCGCCGAAAAAGTCTACTTCCAGATTTCTTCTATTGCCGGAATTGGCAATCAGGAAATCCAGAGCCTTTTTTCCTACTTCAAAGCTCATAAGAGCCCGTCTGCCATGATACTCGCCCTCTTCTGCAAAGCAGTATTTGCAGCCCAGGTTACAGTCATGGGCAATATGCAGACACAACGCCTTTACGACAGTTTTGCGCTGCTTAAAATCTGTTACATACTCCTGATAAACATCTGCGGTATACAGCTCCTCTGCATCAATCAGAGCCTGAACCTCATCCAGCGCCTCCTCTGCGTCAGAGCGGTTGTAGGACTGAGACAGCAGATCCAGAACCCGCGCTTTGGCATCTGCCGGAATAGCCATCGGCTTGCGCAGCTCGCCCATTACCGGCTCTAACAGCTCTACTGCATCATAAACTACATCGTCCACTACATGGACGGAGCCACTGGAAATATCCATAACAATATTGTATCCGTTGTTTTTGTACTGATGAATCACTATATCTCTCCTTATCTTTCAGCTGTTCTCTTACAGGATGCGCTTTCCTATGAACGAAAAAGATCCCCTACGATCCGGGACCATAGGGGATCTTTTGGCTTCCTTATCTTGGCTTGAAGCGCTGTCCGATCATTATCTGTTCGGGTTCTCGCAGCTCTGGTTGCCAACGGTGCAGGAAGTCTTGCATGCAGACTGGCAGGAAGTCTGGCACTCGCCGCAGCCGCCCTTTTTCATGGACTCTTTCAGAGTCTTGTTATTTAAAGTCTTTACGTGCTTCATACGTTTCGCCTCCTATGCTATGCTTAGAATTCAACGAAATTATATCATATCTTGTCATAGTGTGCAAGCTAAAGTTCCCTGTTTTCACTGTGGACGGAATCTGCTGTAGGTATGGCCGGGAAGCATCCCCCCACGGTAAGAGGCCAGCTCACTGACCGTTACCAGCTGAAAGCCCCGGTTGACCAGCTCCGGAATCAGAACCTCGCTGGCATCGGCTGTGGTCTCATAAAGGTCATGCATCAGAATAATGTCTCCGTCCTTTGCCTGCTCCAACACAGTCTGAATTGTTGTCTGCGCATCTCTTGTTTTCCAGTCCAGCGTATCAATGGACCAGAGCACGGCCGGCATGGAAATAGCTCCTACAATATTCATTCCCGCCTCGCTTCTTGCGCCTCCGCAGGGCCGCATCAGCACCGGGGAAACTCCACAGGCATCTGATACCACCTGATTGGTCCGCGCCAGCTGACTGGCCAGCTCTTCCGGCGGAACCTTGGTCATAAGCGTATGATCGTAGGTATGATTTGCCACCTCACATCCAAGCTCCTCCATTTTTTTGACTACATCCATCCGCTTTTCCGCCTGTTTTCCTACCATAAAAAATGTGGCTCTGCTGTTGTACTTCTCCAAAGCTGCCAGAATTCTCGGAGTTGCGTGTGCAGAGGGACCGTCATCATAGGTCAAAGCAAGCATCGGCTTTGTCGGATCAATATTTCCTGCATAGGTATTTCCACCTTCGTTTTTCTTCACAATGGAAATCCGAATTCCGTCAAGCCGCAGTCCTGCTCCGCTGACGCCTGCCTCCTCCCCGTTCTTCATCCAGTCTGTCCACTGCTGATTCTGAAGAACACTGTAAAGAACAGCGTAATTTTCGCCCAGTTCTCCTGTCAGCTTCATACTGACTGCCTCTAAAGGCATGGCTCCCTGAGAGGAGCCGCCCTCTCTGGCATCCTCAACCCAATCCAGCCAGCCGCTTCCGCTCAAATTTACCCGATAGGCAATGGTACCTGTCATATCCTCTGGCTGGTTATGAACAGTCGCACGAAAAGCTGTAATAAACTGATTGACCGGCGCCATGCAATAAGAATTGTCTGCAAAAAAATGACTCCATCCTACCTGATTGACATAAATTCCGTACATCGCTCCAATATCCGGAAGATGATTCGTCCAGCTTTTCGCAGGAATATCTGGCGGCGCTGTTCCTCCTTCTCCTGTATCTGACACATTGGCTGCCTCCAGGTCTGTTCCGTCAGTCGTTTTTTTATTTTCTGCCAGAATCATGTCGGACTGTCCTGAAGCCTCAGCTGAATTTCTCTTTCCAATTCGGCCTGCAGCCAAAAACAGAACCAGCACACAGACAGCAGCCATTCCTGCATAAATTAGATGGCGGCTTCTGCGGGCACTGTGGCGGCGTTTTTCCTGACTGGTTTTCCTGTTCTGTGTATGCCGATTCTGCATCCGACGCAGCTCATCCTCTCCCAGATAGCGGCTCGAAACACGACGCTGGCCTCCTGCAGCCGCGCTGTATCCCTGAGCTCGGTTCC
>ENA-OQKY01001457-OQKY01001457.1-human-gut-metagenome-genome-assembly--contig:-NODE-1457-length-13412-cov-1.884155_pt1 | contig 13412 bp, 10 predicted proteins | sample MGYA00242652_ERZ504805 | MGnify/ENA primary metagenome ERZ504805 (study PRJEB26092, sample SAMD00036400) | human gut metagenome | host: Homo sapiens | study: EMG produced TPA metagenomics assembly of... | reverse complement strand
TGTTACGGCCAGTGCAAGCACGATTTATGTCGGTGACAGTGTAACCTTTACGGTAAGTGCATCCGGCGGTGCGGGAAATGTAAGTGTCAGCGGGGCGGCTAATGGAACCTACTGGCTGGAAAACAGCTCGCAGTCCTTCACGGTAACTGCCTCCGCAGCAGGAACACTGACTGTATCTGCATCGGGTACACTGGGAGATTTCAATACGGAAGAAGATGTGACGGTATCCGGCTCTGCATCCGTACAGGTTGTCGCAAGACCGACAGAGACTCCGAAAAACGAGACACCTCAGAAACAGGAGACACAAAAGCCGGAGGAAAAAAAGCAGGAAGAAAAGAAGCTGTCCAGCAATGCCAATCTGGCAAGTCTTAGTATCTCACAGGGAACTCTGAGTCCAAAATTTTCCGCCTCTAAAACACAGTATACCGTAAATCTGAACGGGGATGTTTCCAGTATCAAGGTGAATGCAACAGCTGCCGACAGCAAGGCTGTGGTATATGGAACAGGCACAAAGAGCCTGAAGCCCGGAAAAAACACGATATCCGTCAGTGTGGCGGCAGAGGATGGAAGCACAAAGGAATACACGATTACAGTCAATGTCGATGAAACACCGCTTGTATACGTAAGCTACAATGGAGCGAAGCTCGGCTTTGTCCGCAGTCTGGATGGCGTCGATAAGCCTGCGAAATCCTTTGAAGCTGTGAAAATCAAGGTGGACGGCAAGGAAGTAAAGGCATGGAAAAGCAACCTGCTGAAGAAGACGGTTGTCTATCTGCAGGATGATAAAACAAAGGAAAAGAATTACTATATCTATAATACGGATACCAATACAGTCGAGACTATGCTGCGTCCGATGGCTCTGCTGGGAAACAATGTGTTTGTCGTTGATGTGCCGAAGAATCTCCAGACGCGCGAAGGGATGAATTTCACAACGGTGAAAATCGATAACTATGAACTCAACGGCTGGACCTTCAAGGATACGGCTTTTGAGAATTACGCTTTGATCTATGTCATGGATGAAAAAGGCAACATGGTGTATTACCAGTACGAAGCTACGGAAAAAACGCTGCAGCTGTATTCCGGTGCCGCAACGATACCGCAGAGTGCCTATGATCAGTATCGTAAGGATGTAGATGCGTCGCTGAAGAAGCATAAGCTGGTCATCTATGGCTTGGCCGGCGGCTGTGTGGTACTTGCGGGATTGAGTGCATTTCTCTTCTTCCGCAGGAAAAAGACGGTGAAATATCAGAAGCGGACAATCTCTGATTCAAGAAGAGATGCGGAGGCAGACGCTTTGAGAAACATATCTGACGACAATTAAGAGAGGGAAAACCTCTCTTTATTTTAACCTTTGTGCACCTCTTTGAAAAAAAAGAAAAAATTTATGAGAAATCCTTGGAAATGGTTTTTAAACCGCTTAAATTATGATATCATATATGAGTATAAATGTACGCCGAAGGCTGGCTTAGCCAGTGTGGGTAAGGAGGTAACCTTATGAACAAAAAGGAAATATATGCCTCGATAGAAGTAGCGGATCATGAAGTACGCCTGGTTGTCGGTGAATTTTATGAAACGCGGTTTAATATTCTAAGAGTGGAAAAAGCTCCCATACAGGGAATTGAAAAACAGAAAATCATGGATGAACAGAATGTTGTAAACGGCATTATCAAGGCCAAGAAGCAGGCTGAGGATGCACTTGGATATCACATTGAGCGGGTTCTTGCGGCAATCCCTTCCGTCAACGTACAGCGTCATAACAAAAAGGTAAGCGTTGTTCCGGAAGCAAGCAGTAAACGCATTCGTTTAAGTGACATTCAAAAGGGGTTGAATGAAGCAGTCAGCTTTAAACCGGATCCACAGCTGGAGCTGGTCAATATCGGCTGCGTCAAATACATAACAAACGGTATCACTTCCAGAAAAATGCCAATTGATGAAACAGCAGAGGTTCTGATCATGAATGTGGATCTGCTGTATGCGGATAAAGAGGTAGTATATGCCTATGCACGCTGCATTGAGAAGGCCGGACTGGAAATTCTGGATGTATGTCTGGATTCCTATGCCATGGCCAATGAAGCAGCGGTATTTGAACAAACAGTTGATAAATATGTCATACAGATTGACCTTGCGAGAGATCATACAACGCTTTCCCTGTTTACACATGGCAAGCTCGTGAATTGTGAAGTTATTGAAGATGGATATGGGGTATGGCTGCAGGATTTGATCGAACAGTATCATCTGAGCAGCAATGTGAGCTATCGGCTGGCACAGAATACCTGTACCTTTGATGCGGACTCCGCAAAGGATCAGATTATCTATATCTGGTCAAAATCGGGTGAGCAGAAGCAGATCAGCGAGAAGCAGGCATGTGAAGCCATTGTTCCTTCTGTGAAAAGCTGGCTGAATATGATCAATGAAACCTGTGCTCCGATTATTGAGAGTGGAGATGTGCGCTACCTGTTGAGCGGAGAGGGCTGTGAAATACCTTCCCTGCAGGAGCTGCTGCGCTATCTAAATGCACCTGCACAGATTTATGTTCCGCAGACCATTGGTGTCCGCGACTGTTCCTATGTAACCTGTCTGGGTCTGTTTTACAGCTGGAGAGAGCAGATGGCAATCCGCAGGGATGAGCGTGTATGCTGCAATCCACAGGAAGTGGAAGAAACCATGGATACGGTTACGAAGAAAAGCTCCGTCGATGAAGAGGGTGGATTTACAAGAAAACTGAAAAGCATTCTGTTAAGCGATAAATAAAAAGAGAGAGCGAGGAATAACGATGAGCGATTTACAGTTTGAACAGGTAGCAAATATTAAAGTATTTGGAATTGGCGGTGGCGGCTGCAATGCCGTGAACCGTATGGTTTCAGAATGTGTCAAGGGTGTGGAATTTTATGTAGCAAACACAGATCTTCATGCACTGAATATTTCTTCTGTTGAAAATAAAAATGTCCTTGGACGGGAAGTGACCAAGGGGCTGGGTGCCGGTGCGAATCCGGAAATGGGAAGACGTGCTGCCCAGGAAAATGAAAATGAAATTCGTGAAGCCATCAAGGGAAGCGATATGGTGTTTATCACCACAGGGCTTGGAGGAGGAACCGGGACCGGTGCTGCTCCGATGTTTGCGAAAATTGCAAAGGAAGAAGGGGCATTGACGGTAGGTATCGTTACAAAGCCGTTCACCTTTGAAGGAAAGAAGAGAATGAAATCCGCAGAGGACGGTCTTGCCGAGCTGAAGCAATATGTGGATTCCCTGATTATCGTATCCAACAATAATCTGATTGAAGTCATCGGCCGTCGTCCGCTGACAGAGGCATTCCAGGCGGCGGACAATGTGCTGCGGCAGGGTGTACAGACGATTACCGATCTGATTGCTGTTCCTGCACTGATCAACCTGGACTTCGCGGATGTGCGCACCATCATGGAAAATCAGGGCTCTGCACTGATTGGAATCGGTATGGCAGAGGGGGAAGACAAAGCCCGTGCTGCAGCTGAAAAAGCAATTCAGTCTCCCTTACTGGAGGCACAGATTACCGGAGCGAGCAATGCCATCGTCAATATCACCGGTGGGGAATCCATTACACTGTTTGACGCAGAGGATGCCATGGCGCTTGTACGGGAAGCTGCAGGCAATGACATCGATGCGATTTTCGGTGTTGCTATCAATGAAAAGCTTGGAGACTCCATCATCGTAACCGTTATTGCGACCGGTTTTGACAAGGAAGAGGAAGAAGAGGAAGAAATTCCAGCGGCATCCGCATTTACTCAGCCGGTTTCCCGGCCAAGTGCAAGAGTGCAGACAGAGGAAAAGCCGCGGTATCAGGAACTGGAAGAAGATGACCGTGAAGGTATTCCATCCTTTTTCTCCCGTCGTTAACCATCATGATATTTTATTATATTGATGACAGTATGCTGGCAAGAAATGAGTTTGCTACAGCTGTTCTGCATCGTGTTGAATGCTGGATGGAGCATCATCCGGCAGACCTTGTGCTGGTAAGCACAGCACAAAAGGATAATCCGCAGCTGGAGCATTTTATTGATGCCATGAAGCACACGACCGTACTTGCCAGTCCTGCACAATTTGAATTTCAGGGAATTCGCGGAGATCTTCGCAATGGTTTTCTCTGTGTTGAGGGCTTTTCCGAGATGCAGAGCTTCAGTGGCTCCTTTGTAGCCTATGACACGAAGCGTGCTGTTTGCGAACGTATCTATCTGGAGCTGTTTATGGAGCATGATGCATCCGATATGGACAGCTTTGTAGCGGAGCTGGCAGAGATGCTCAGTGAGAAGCTGCAGATGCTGCAGAAAAAGAAATCAATCCTGAGCTGAATACGAGGACATGTCATTGCGGCTGTCCTTTTTTTCTTATGCAGAAGCTTTCAGGGCAGATAAAGCTAGTGGTGAGTACAATCGAAGGCCTATAAGCCAAATGGCTTTCTGCTTTCGGATATGAACATAGGATAAAGCAGACTGGTTTAGATGATGCTCGTATCCCTTCTTGAAAAGTCCCAAAGCTATGAGCTTACTTTTTTCTGTCTGTTTCACGGAGGTTTTGTCGAAGCACACATATATCCTGTACGGGCACATACATTGTGGTAGTGAAGGAGGGTGTATATGCCTTATCGAATGAACATACAGGAGGTAGTTCAGGAAACCTACAGTGATCTGGATAAGGGGCTGAGTGAACAGGAAGCTGCCGCCAGACTCCGGGACCAGGGGAAAAATGAGCTGCTGAAGAAGAAAAAGGAAACTGTCTTCCAGATGTTTCTGGAACAGTTTCAGGATCCGATGGTAATTATATTGATTATCGGAGCAATCGTATCGGTATTTTTAAAGGAGTACATTGACGCATCCATCATTCTGACCGTAATTATTCTGAATGCCATCATCGGCGTTGTACAGGAATTCAAGGCAGAAAAAGCAATCGATGCACTGGAAAAGCTGTCCACACCAAAGGCCTTTGTTGTCAGAGAGGGCTTTCTCAAGGAAATTGATTCCAAGGAGCTGGTCGTTGGCGATCTGGTGGAGCTGGAAGTGGGGGGATACATACCGGCCGATATGCGTCTGGTGTCATCCGTCAATCTGAAGGTGGAGGAAAGTACACTGACTGGAGAAAGTGAAGCGGTGGAAAAGGATGCGGCCCTTGTATATGATGAGGAAATCAATATCTCCGATCAGAGAAACATGGTCTTTATGTCCACCTATGTTACATATGGAAAGGCCAGAGGCATTGTTGTACGCACCGGCATGAGCAGTGAGGTCGGTAAAATTGCGCGGATGCTGGATGAAACCAAAGAGGACATGACACCGCTGCAGGTGCGTCTTGCCCATCTGTCTAAAATATTGGGAATCGGTTCCGTCGGTATCTGTATTGCGATGTTTGTAGTTGCTGTATTGCAGGGACGAGACCTCTTTGATATGCTGCTGCTTTCAATTTCTCTCGCAGTCGCTGCCATACCGGAGGGACTTCCTGCAGTCGTTACCATTGTACTTGCACTGGGTGTTCAGGTCATGAGCCGCAACAATGCTATTATCCGTAAGCTGCATGCTGTGGAAACACTTGGTTCCGTAAGTGTCATCTGTTCCGATAAGACAGGAACATTGACACAGAATAAAATGCATGTGGTTTCCTCCTATGCAAACGGTGCCTTGCAGAACCGCAGTGAGGAGCTGCTGCGCGGCTTCTGTTTATGCAACAATGCAACCGTGCAGAAGGAGGAAATCCTCGGAGAGCCTACCGAAGCCGCTTTGATGGCGTTCTGTGAAGAAAACGGGATGCATAAGGACGCAGAAGACCTGTCCTACGTGAGAGTGAATGAGATCAGCTTCGATTCCACACGTAAGCTCATGACAACGATTCATCAGCATGGAAAAGAGTATGTGGCATTCACCAAGGGAGCCCTGGAAAAGGTGCTGGATTTGTGCACACAGGTTCGTATGGATGGCACAACCGTGCGGATGAGCAGCTATGAGAAAAACCGCATACTGGAAGCAAGCAAAAAGGTAAGCAGTGATGCGCAGCGTGTTCTCGCTTTAGCAATGCGCTCCCTGAAAAGTCCGCATGAAAGTGCTGTGGAGAGTAAAATGACGTTTATCGGCTTTGCCGGCTTAATCGATCCGCCTCGCGAGGAGGTACGGGATTCCATCAGGCTGTGCCACAAGGCTGGAATACAGGTTGTTATGATTACAGGAGATCATCCGCTCACTGCATTTGCCATTGCCCGCAATCTGGGAATTGCCAAAACGGAGCAGCAGGTGATCACCGGAAAAGAGCTGGATGAAATGAATGAGGAAACACTGGCGCAGCATGTACAAAGCTATTGTGTATATGCCCGTGTAACACCGGAGCATAAGGTGCGAATCGTCAACGCATTTAAAAAGCATCAGCTTGTCGTTGCCATGTCAGGAGACGGCGTGAACGATGCACCGAGTTTAAAGAATGCCGATATCGGTATCGCTATGGGAAAGACGGGAACTGATGTATGCAAGCAGGCCTCCGATATGATTCTTGCGGATGATAACTTCGCAACGATCGTTGAGGCAGTGGAGCAGGGAAGAAATATATATCTGAATATTCAGAAGGCTGTGCTTTATCTTCTAAGCTGCAATCTCGGTGAAATCATGTCGCTGTTTCTTGCCATTGTCTTTATGCCGCATGTTGTCTCCACCCTATCTGCCATACAGATACTGTGGGTCAATCTTGTGACAGATGCCTTTCCGGCACTGGCGCTTGGCGTGGATCCGATGGATAAATTCATCATGGAAGAAAAACCGCGGGATCGAAGAGAAAGTCTGTTTGCGCACGGCGGTATGATATTCACGATTATGAACGGTATGTTCATCGGTACCATTACTCTGGTTGCCTTCCGTAACGGTCTGGATGTCAGCCCTGCCAAGGCACAGACCATGGCCTTCATGGTATTATCGATTTCCCAGCTGTTCCATGCATTGAACCTGCGCTCCCGTACACATTCCATACTGGAGGTTGGAATCATGCGCAATAAGTGGCTGATTCTGACAATGGTGTTTGGAATCACACTGCAGATTGCAGTCTGCCAGCTGCCAATCTTCAATATGCTGCTGAAAACCGTTCCGCTGGATATGTCCTCGTGGACAATGGTTCTCGGCATGTCCTTAAGTATTATCCTTATCAATGAAATCAGCAAGTGGATAGACAAAGAGAGGTAGCATGTTTGCCCCGAAATATGGTATACTACTCCTGTTGACCATTGGCCGGTACATATGACTCTGGTCCTGTGTGCCTGCTTTTTCTATGGTCTTTTTGAAAAGGAGTAGATGTATGAAGCATTTTGAAGAACATGTTGAGGATGTTTCTCTCATACTGGATGAAGAGGAATGTTCTGATACAAAACAAACGGATATGATTCTGGATGTCGGGGATCGCCCGCCGCTTCTGCAATGGCTGTTTCTGAGCTTTCAGCACGTATTTGCAATGTTTGGGGCAACGATCCTGGTGCCTACCCTGACGGGCTTACCCGTTTCGGTGGCACTTTTTGCAAGCGGTGTGGGAACGCTGATTTATACGTTTGTGACTAAGCGCAAGGTTCCGGTATATCTGGGAAGCTCCTTCGCCTATATCAGCGCAGTGGTAATCGCAATCAAGGCGATGGGTGGCAGCGTGGATGCTGCACAGACCGGGCTGATGCTGGTTGGTGTGATCTATGTAGTCGTTGCATTGATCGTACGCGTTATCGGAAAGGAATGGATCGATAAGCTCCTTCCACCCATCGTAATCGGACCGATGATAGCGGTTATCGGATTGGGTCTTGCCGCGAATGCTGTCAGCAATGCCCAGTTCATTAAGGATGGAGATCCCCGTGCCATGATCGTCGCTATCGTCACCTTTCTGATTGCGGCCCTGATTTCCACAAAAGCAAAGGGATTTTTCAAAATTATTCCCTTTCTGATTGCCATTCTTGGCGGTTATGTGTTGTCACTATGCCTGGGACTGGTTGAGTTTCAGGCGGTTGTGAATGCCAAATGGCTGTCCTTTCCTGATTTTATCCTGCCCTTTAAAATTGGAAATTTCCGCACCTATAACCTGTATTTCGGTCCGGAAACGCTTGCGATTTTACCGGTTGCACTGGTTACGATTTCCGAGCATATCGGCGATCATACGGTACTTGGAAAAATCTGCGGACGCAATTTCTTAAAGGATCCCGGTCTGGAGCGTACGCTGATGGGAGACGGTATCGCAACCGCAGTTTCTGCCTTCCTTGGAGGTCCGGCGAATACGACCTACGGAGAAAATACCGGTGTGATCGGTATGACAAAAATAAGCAGTGTTTATGTAACAGGCGGTGCTGCGTGCATTGCCATTCTGCTATCCTGCGTTGGAAAGATTTCCGCCTTTATCTCAACGATTCCCGCCTGTGTACTGGGAGGCATGAGTATTCTTTTATACGGGGTCATTGCCAGCAACGGCCTGCGTGTACTTGTCGATAACAAGATTGATTTTGGAAAGCAGCGTAATCTGGTCATCGCCTCTGCCATGCTCGTCATCGGTCTTGGCGGTGCCATACTTCCTGTAGGAAGCTTCATGACCCTATCGGGAACCGCGTTATCCGCGCTTGTCGGTATCATCTTGAATCTGATTCTTCCCAAAGCGTCTTAATACCTGAAAACAACGTAGCATATGAAAATGGATGAATTCCTGCAGATACCGGGTGTTCATCTGTTTTTATTATAGATTGAAACCAGTAAATTTTCTTATTTGCTATACAGATATAACGTGAATTACGTTATAATTAGGCTATGAACGAGGAAATAAAAAAGACTTTGACACCAAAGGAAGCAAAAAAAGAGAAGATGAGAAGAAAACGGCAGCTGCGAAAGGAACGGGAAATATGAAAATTGTGCAGGGATACAACAAAAGAGGATCTGCTGTTTCGCTTTATGAAAACATATTCCGTGAAGGAAGCAATGGCGCTGAAGACACTGAACGAATACCATATTAAAATAACCCGGCAACAGATTGACTTTGCAAGGAACAGGATGAAAGGAATCCGGGCGAACAATAAAAGAAAGAGAGTACATAGGAAAGAGCGAAAGCAACGCCTGCTGGAGGAAAAGGAATATCAGGCATATAAAGAGGATGTCTGTCTGCGTTTTATGGAGACGGGGCAGGTATACACGCTGGAGGAATATGCGATTATCAAAGAAGAATTTTTTTAAAGGAGAAGAGAATGCAGTTTAAACGAATATATGTGGAAATAACGAATACATGCAATCTGTCCTGCAGCTTCTGCATACAAAATCAAAGAAAACCCCGCAGGATGTCAGTTGCACAGTTTTCACATGTCATCAGAGAAATCAAGCCATACACCGGGCATGTATATCTTCATGTGCTGGGAGAACCGCTGTCCCATCCAGATCTGAAAACGTTTTTGCAGATTTGTGATGAGCAGGAAATGCAGGTGAATCTGACAACGAACGGCACCCTGCTGAACGCATGTCGTGATGTTCTTATGAACAGCAGACTGCGGCAGGTCAATGTATCCCTGCATAGCTTTCCCGAGCATGAGCAGCCGCAGTATCTGGAGCATGTCTTCTCCGTGTGTGAGGAGCTTGCCCAGAAAGGCGTACATATCAGCTATCGCCTGTGGAGTGTACAAAACGGACAGCTATCCGGTGAAAGCACAAGGTTACTGCAGCAGCTGACACAGCATTATCATATATCGCATCCGCAGGAATTTGAAAAGCGTATGCGTCTGGATGTGGGAGACCATCTGCATCTAAATATGGAATCGGTGTTTCAATGGCCGTCCTTGCAGCATCCGTATGTATCCGATTACGGGCGATGTCTTGGGATGATGCAGATGTGTGCGATTCTGAGTGATGGAACTGTTGTACCCTGCTGTCTGGATTCCAGAGGAGATGCAGCACTTGGAAATATATTCACACGCTCGTTTTCCTCTATTCTTAACAGTGAGCGTGCCGTACAGATGAAAGCGGGCTTTGCACAGCATAACATCGTGGAGGAGCTGTGTAAGCATTGCAGCTACCGCCTGCGCTTCACAGAACATAAGAGAGGAGAAAAAAGTGTATGAAAGAAGAAAGCATTAGAGAATTATCATGTTTTCAGCAGTATGCTACGAAATTGAGCGAGCAGGGTATTTGGATGAAGGCTGCTGAAGCCTGTATTGTAAAGGAGCTGCTGGAAGCGGATAAACAGCTTCCGGAATTAGAGCTTTTGACCAATTCTTCGGTAGTGGAATTCATTATGATGAACATTGTTAAAGATGCAGCACATGAGGAAAAGGACATCACCCTTTCCCGGGTAATGGAAACCATAGAGGAGCTGGCATCTGCAAACACCGAAGAAGAAGCACTTCCGTTGATGACAGAATTTGTCAATAATCTCAGAAGGCTTTTAAAGAAAAAGAGAACACGGGATATCCGCAAGCTTACAACTACAGATAAAAACTATTATGAGATTGAAAATCTGTTAAATGAATTGGATATGCATCTGATGAATGCAAGCTCCTATCCATGGTCACAGGCACTACTTGTGGATGTTTTGAGAAGTGTGGATCTGGATTCCATAACGAAAGGAAATTATGAACGCGCCTATGCGGATATTTATGAAATGCATGAGGATCAGGAAGCCTGTGATGCGTGTTATAATCGTTTAATAAAACACTAATCTGAAGATGCCAACATCTTATATGGATGGCTTTCTCAAACGTGGATGCGCAAGGACGATGATGCCTGTTATGATATGATTACACGTGGACTACAGCTGCAGGACAGCTTTTTTCAGGAGATGTTTTTGGATATTGCACGGGATATCGCTGAACAAACCGGTGATGACAGTGCCTATGTGCAATGGAAAAAGCAATATGGGAAGAGGGATACATATAAACAGAATTTGACGGATACCCAGGTAAACAAAGTTCAGCTGCCACTGGATACCAGCGCCTATACGGACGCAAAGCCCAATAAGCCGTGTCCCTGCGGCAGCGGGAAGAAATTCAAGGCGTGCTGTAAAAAAATACCGGATAAAACAGAGGCATAGGGTGTATGAATATACTTGTAGGAACAACCAACAGAAACAAGGTACAATCTGTACAGCGTTATCTGCAGGCATATGACGTGCATCTTGTGACACCACAGGATTTACAGCTTCATGTAAGGATTGAAGAGGATGGTGCGACACCGATTGAAAATGCAAAGATCAAGGCACTTGCCTATTATCGCTCTGCCCGTCTACCGACCGTTGCTTTCGACAGTGGTCTGTATTTCCTCGATTTGAAAGAGGATGACCCGCTACAGCCGAAAACACATGTTCGCCGTGTACAGGGCAGAGAATTGAACGATGAGGAAATGATCAGCTATTATCGCAGAATAGCCGCAGATTTCGGTGGACGCCTGCTTTCCGCCTACCGTAACGGAGTTTGCGTTGTGTACGATGAACAGCACATCTATACGTATATGGAGGATATGGAAACGGCAAGAGACTTCGCCTTTTATCTCTGTGACACGCCGCATGAGCAGCGCACACCGGGATGGCCGCTTGATTCTATTTCCATCGATGCAAAAACGATGAAGTATTTTCATGATATGGCGGATGCAGAGTATGCAACTGCAGGGGAGGATGAAAAACGACTTTCCTCGTATAGAAATATGCTGGTATTTTATCGTAGGGCATTCCATCTGGAAGAGACATCCTAACACCTGTTTTCCCAAGGGAAGGCTGTTTATCACATCAGAAAAAGGAAATTGTTCATCCTTTTTGCTTTCCGGTTATAAAGAATACCAGATTCATGATATAATAACACTCGAAAAAGGATGCGTGGACATGGAATTAAAAGCATTGCGTATATCAGAAAAAAAGGCAGAGGTTCTTCATAGTATGCAGATTATGCAGGCAGAGGATCTTTTAACCTGTTATCCGTTTCGGTATGAAAATCTGGAGGCAAAGCCCCGGGATACATGGGAAAAGGAAGACAGGATTATCCTTGAAGCTGTTATTGTAAACCGGGCAAGGGTGATCCGCTTCAAGGGAAAACAGAGTGTTACCCGCTTTAAGGTAATGCTGGAGGATGAGGAATTTGATGTTTCTCTGTTTAACCGTCCCTGGGTATCGGCCTTTACCATAGGGAAAATGATTACCATTATCGGAAAATATGATGGCGGTAGCCGGATCACTGCGCTGCAGTATAATTTTAAGCCGATGCGGGCACAGCTGGGGATTCATCCGGTATATAATGTTCGCGAGGGCATTACCCAGAAGGAGCTTGTTCGCTATATCGATAAGGCATGGCAGGCTTTGCAGGATCAGATTCCAGATGTGATTCCAAAGCCGTATCTGGAGAAGTATCGTCTGATCCCCAGAAGGCAGGCTTTGTATTTCATTCATCACCCAGCCAGTATGGAGGCGGTGAAGCAGAGTTTACGTCATTTGAAATATGAGGAATTTCTGAAATTCCAGCTAAGTATGCAGGCATTAAAGGCAAGGGATACAGAAATGGTCCAAGGGAGTGCCAAACAGTTTTCGATGGAGGACGTCATGGATTTAAAGCATGCCCTGAGCTTTAACCTGACCGATGACCAGAACAAGGTCATTGAGGAGATCTTACAGGATCTATCCAGTGACAAGGTGATGTATCGCATGGTACAGGGGGATGTCGGCTGTGGAAAGACGATGGTGGCGGCCTTTGGATTATATGCCTGTGTTTTAGCACATAAGCAGGCGGTCTTCATGGCACCCACGGAAATTCTTGCCAAGCAGCATCTCGCAAATCTGCAGCGATTGTTTGCGGACTTTGATATCACCGTTGACGTACTGTATTCCAGTCTGAAGCCGGTACAGAAGCGGGCGGTGCTGGAGCGATTGAAGCATAATGAAATCGATATTCTCGTTGGTACGCACGCACTGTTTCAGGATGATGTGGAATACTACGATTTGGGCATGGTGGTAGCGGATGAGCAGCACCGTTTCGGTGTTGCCCAGCGAAAGAGAATGCTGGAAAAGGGAGAGAAGGTTGATTTTCTGTTGATGAGTGCGACGCCGATTCCCCGTACACTGGCGATTTCTCTATATGGCGATATGGATGTGTCTACGATTCAGGAGCTGCCCAAGGGACGCTCTGCGGTAACGACAAAGCTGATTTCCAGCCGCTCGATGAGCCCAATTCTGGAAACCGTGCTGGAAAAAATAGACGAGGGAGATCAGTGCTATGTGGTCTGCCCAGCGATTGAGAAAAATGAGGATATGGATATGCGCAATGTGACGGATATCTATGAGGGGATGTGCGCATCTTTGGGACGGCGGTATCGCATTGCCCTGCTGCATGGAAAAATGAATACACAGGAGAAGGATGATGTCATGGAGCGCTTCCTGCGCAAGGAAGTCGATATTCTGGTTTCCACAACGGTGATTGAGGTTGGTGTGG
>ENA-OQKY01001444-OQKY01001444.1-human-gut-metagenome-genome-assembly--contig:-NODE-1444-length-13561-cov-5.248697_pt1 | contig 13561 bp, 15 predicted proteins | sample MGYA00242652_ERZ504805 | MGnify/ENA primary metagenome ERZ504805 (study PRJEB26092, sample SAMD00036400) | human gut metagenome | host: Homo sapiens | study: EMG produced TPA metagenomics assembly of... | reverse complement strand
AATAGCGAAGAAAATTTTATAACGGTTAACGATAGATAACTTCATTATTTAGCCACCTCCTCTTTTGCTTTCGGTGCTCTTGCACCAAACAGGAAGGGACTCTTGGTGATGTTACTGTAAATCAAGAAGCGCAGCAGGAATTTGGTAACGGTTACTGCGGTAAACATACTCAGCAAGGTACCAAGTGCCAGGGTAACAGCAAAGCCCTTGATAGGACCGGTGCCCAGGTAGAACAGTACGGCTGCGGCCATGATAGTAGTAAGGTTGGAGTCAAGGATGGTTACGATAGCACGGCCAAAGCCGGAATCCATCGCACTGCGCAGAGTTTTGCCGCGCTTAACTTCTTCCTTGAAGCGTTCGAAAATCAGTACGTTGGCGTCAACCGCCATGCCGACAGACAGGATAATACCTGCGATACCGGGCAGTGTCAGTGTTGCACCCAGATAACGCATTACCAGCAGCAGCAGCATTACGTACAGCAGCAGAGCAATGTCCGCAACTACGCCTGCCAGACGGTAGAACAGCAGCATAAATACAAATACGCCGATAATACCGATGCTGAAGGCTTTAACGCTCTTGTCTTTGGAATCCTGACCGAGGGTAGGACCAACGGTACGGTTTTCCATAACTTCGATTTTAACCGGCAGACTGCCGCTGCGCAGCAGGATTGCCAGATGCTCGGCTTCTTCAACATTGCGGGAGCCGGAAATCTGTGCATGGCCGCCGGTGATAGCTTCCTGTACTACAGGAGCAGTCAGTACCTGGCCGTCAAGCTCGATAGCGATTTTTTTGCCTACATTGCGGGCAGTAAGGTCAGCAAATTTTTTGCCGCCCTCATCATTAAATTCCAGGCCTACTACAGCCTGATTGCCTTGGGAAACCTGTGCCTTAGCGTCCTTCAGGTCACTGCCTGTGAGAACAACCTTGCCGCTTTCATCCTTGAACTGCAGCATAGCGGTACGGCCCAGCATAGCAATAGCTTTTTCAGGGTCCTTTACGCCCGGCAGCTCAACAATAATACGGTCTTTGCCCTGACGCTGAATAACTGGCTCGGTCAGGCCCAACTCATTGACACGACGCTCAATAACCTTTACACTGCGGTTGACAGCGTCGTCGTCAACCTTAAGTTCCGGCGTATCCACAGCCTGTAAAACTACATGAGTACCACCTTGCAGATCCAAGCCCTGTTTAATGGAATTAGCCAGAGGCGAGATGTATACGCAGAAACCGCCGATAATCGCCAAAGCGACAATCAGAAATTTCCCGAATTCATTCCAACGCAAAATAACTTCCTCCTTAAGATTTTTTTGGATTAACTGGATTTAATTTATAAGCTAAGCGGACTGAGAGTGGTAATCCCGCTTTCACTTGCTAAAAGCTGTACAAGCACATCAAATTCATCCCGTGGCAGGTTCGGCTGAATAAAAGCATCGTAAGCGATGCCCATGAGCAATGCGTTTTCCGCCTGCGGCAGAAAACGGTCGTAATAGCCAGCGCCCATCCCCAGTCTGCTGCCGTCGCGGCCGAAGGCCACTCCGGGCACCAGTACAAGGTCAAGCTGCTGCGGCTGCAGCAGCTTCGCCGGTTGGCGGACGCTGCGGATGCCGTAACGGTCAAGCTCAAAATCCAGCATGTTTTCCATCTGTACCGGAGCCATCTCCGTAGCAGATTGCACCAGCGGCACGGCAACAATCTTGCCGTCGGCCAAGGCCTGCTGCAAAACCAAGTCTACAGACAGCTCATTGCCAAAAGCCAAATAGCCCATGATGCAGCTCGCTTTGCGATATGCATCACAGGCCAGTATCTGACGGGCAGTCAGCAGGCTGCCGGAAGCAGCCTGCTCTGCGGTCAATTGCGACCGCAGCCTTTTAAAATACTTGCGCAGCTCAACTTTTTCTTCTGCAATCACCATCAGGAATTCTTAGCGGGGTTTTGGAAGCCGCTGATAGCATTGCGCGCCATTTCGATTACTACGCCCTCGGCAATCTCTACCTTAACGCGTTTTTCGGAAATAGCAGTAATCTTACCATAGATACCGCCAATGGTAATGATTTCGTCGCCTTCCTTCAGGCTGTTTAACAAATCCTGTCTTTTCTGCTGCTCTCTTTTTTGGGGTTTCCACAGAATGAAATAGAATATGCCGCCCATTAAAACAAAGGGCCAGAGAGAATTAAGCAAAGCCATTGTATCTCCACCTTGCATATTGAACACCTCCACATTTTATCACTTCCCGCAAATTCGGACATATTTGCAGGTTCCTCTTGCAAACATTTTAGTATGCAATAGTTTGGTTTATTTATACCACTTCTATATATTCTCTGTAAATCGGAAAAATCCTTGTTATCAACGATAATTTTCTAAGAATCTTTCGCGGAACTCAGGGAAGCAGTCATTAGCGATAGCCTCACGAATTTCCTTGGCAAAATGCAGCAGGAAATGCAGATTGTGAATAGACAAGAGTCTCAGACCGAAAATCTCCTCTGCCTTGAACAGATGGCGGATATAAGCACGGCTGAAGTTGCGGCAGGCATAGCAGTCGCAGCCTTCCTCAATCGGACGGAAATCCTCTGCGTAGGTTGCGTTGCGTACTACCAGACGGCCGGTATGCGTCATAGCGGTACCATTTCTGGCAACACGTGTCGGGAATACACAGTCAAACATATCAACGCCCAGGTTTACTGCTTCTACAATGCAGTCGGCAGTGCCTACGCCCATCAGATAACGCGCCTTATCCTTCGGCATCAGCTCGGTGGTTTGCGAAAGGATATCGTACATCATCGGCTTAGGCTCGCCTACGGACAGACCGCCGATACCATAGCCGGCGAAATCAAGCTCCGTCAGCTGCTGCACGCTCATGCGGCGCAGCTCGGGATACATACCGCCCTGCACGATACCGAACATGGACTGGTCCTCACGCGTATGCATTTCCAGACAGCGCTTAGCCCAACGTGTGGTACGTTCGGTAGAATGCTTGGCATAATCAAAATCTGCGGGATACGGAATGCATTCATCAAAAGCCATCGCGATATCAGCGCCCAGTGCCTCCTGCACCTGAGTAGAAACCTCCGGAGAAAGGAACTGCTTGCTGCCGTCGATATGCGAACGGAACATTACGCCCTCTTCGGTAATTTTGCGCATAGCGCCCAGGCTGAATACCTGGAAGCCGCCGCTGTCGGTAAGCATACCGCGTTTATAGTTCATAAACTTATGCAGACCGCCTGCCTTGCGCACCAGCTCGTGACCGGGACGCAAAAACAGATGATAGGTATTCGACAAAATAACCTGGCTGCCCATATCGTACAGCTCTTCCGGTGCCAGAGTTTTTACCGTTGCCTGTGTGCCTACAGGCATAAACATCGGAGTTTCAAAGGTACCATGCGGCGTATGCAAGCGGCCAAGACGCGCACCGCTGCGCGGACATTCTTTAATTAGTTCGTAGGTTACTGCGTGTTTAGTCATATGCATCTCCTAAAATTATTTATCAGCGCCTTCGGCTTTGCGGCGAAGGCAAAAAATCTTATTTATTGAGGTCTGTAATAAACATGGCATCGCCAAAGGAGAAGAAGCGATATTTTTCTTCAACCGCCTTCTTGTAGGTCTGCAGCATAATCTCACGGGTAGACAGAGTGCTTACCAACATCAGCAGCGTGCTCTGCGGCAGATGGAAATTGGTTACAAGGTCATCCACCAGACGGAACTTGTAGCCGGGATAGATGAAGATATTCGTCCAGCTGCTGCCGGCGTGCAGCTGACCGTCAGCGCCCGCAGCCTCCAGAGTACGTACTGCCGTGGTGCCAACCGCAATAATACGGCGGCCTTCGGCCTTCGCCTTGTTTACTGCATCCGCAGCCTCCTGCGATACTGTGTAGAACTCCTTATGCATCTTATGGTCCTCAATCTTCGCCTCGCTTACTGGACGGAAGGTACCAAGACCTACATGCAATGTTACAAAAACCTCTTCACAGCCGATTTCCTTGATTTTCTGCAGCAGCTCTTTGGTAAAGTGCAGGCCTGCAGTCGGAGCGGCAGCACTGCCGCGCTCACGGTTATAAACAGTCTGATAACGCTCCTTATCCTCCAGCGGTGCCGTGATATACGGCGGCAGAGGAGTTTCACCCAGACGGTCAAGAATTTCTTCGAAGATACCGTCATACTTAAAGCGTACTACGCGTCCGCCGAAGTCGGTGTGCTCGATAACCTCGCAGCTCAATTCATCGCTGAAGTGAATCTTGGCACCCACCTGCAGCTTTTTGCCGGGACGTACCAGAACCTCCCAGTCGGTTGCATCTCTGCGGGTCAGCAGAAATACCTCAACATGAGCGCCGGTATCCTTCGTGCCGTGCAGGCGCGCCGGAATAACGCGGGTATCGTTAAACACCAGCACATCGCCGGGCTTAAGATAATTTACCAGATCATAAAAATGCTTATGCTCAATTTCACCGGTCTTTTTGTCAACAACCAGCAGGCGCGAATGGTCGCGCGGCTCCATAGGATGCTGAGCAATAAGCTCCTGTGGCAAATCATAATCAAAATCAGTTACTAACATGCAAAATTCTCTCTTTTCTTATATATTACAGGACACATAGCTTCCTGCTAACGGACAAGCTGAATTCCGGGATAATAGTGTGCCAGAATCGTTTTATATGTAGCCTTGGCATCGGCGTTAGCCATACCGCGCGCACCCCAGGCACTCAAACCGAGGCCGGAGCCTTTTCCCTTGCCGCGGAAAATAATTTTTTCTTCCTTGCCTCCGCCCAATAAATGGTAGCTGCGCACTAAATTTTTCCAGACGGGCTTTTTCGACTCATTGACCTTAATGCCTATATCCTTGCTGCCTATTTCCATACCGTAATGATCTTCGATAGGCACCTTAAGCGTTTCCGGCACCGGCGTACCGGTTTCGATATCAAATAAGGTGCTGTTCAGACCTAACAGGTCCTGCAGCTCACTGCCGCTGATTTTGACAGCGCCGGCCTCACCTGAAAGGATAATATATTTTACCCGTCCCGTGGGCGTTCTGTCAACACCTGCATCATCAAGCGGTGAGAGGCGTATGCTCGTCAGCTTGCCGGTGGTATAACCGCGCTGCGCTGCCAGGCTTTCCAAAAGCGCCGGAGCAATGCGGCTTTCCCAGGTATATTCCGGGCTGTCGCTGTCGTAATCCTCTACCGACTGCAGATAGCTTACGGCAGTACCGCGCAGATTCAGCGCGCTTTCGGTTCTGCCGCCGCTGCTTGAAGTAGTGACAGCTTCAATTGCCCGACCGTAAGCATCAACCAGATACTGTCCTTTCGTCGCCTGAATCAGCTTCGTCACAGCTTCCTTTTCAATGCGCTTGCCGGTGCCTTCGTAAGGCAGCTCCCTGTCGGTCGCAAGCAAAGCATAGGCTTTATCGCTGTGCTGCATTTTATATAAAGCGTAGCTGCGGGCAGCAACCGCCTGCGCCTTAATAACCTCATCAGGCCATACGGACATCGTTTTGGCCGGCAGTACGCTCGCCAGATAATCCTCCAGCGGCAGTCTGTTGACCACTAAAAGCTTATTGCCCTGTTCGGCCTGCAGTTGAAAATCCCCTTTATAACTGCGTTTATTGATTTGCGGTGACTTTTTGCCTGCCGCCGCAGCAACAACAGCTTCATTACCAAATACATTGTTATCATCAAAAAAAAGCTTTCCCTGCTGCGCATGGATGAAATATTTTCCCTTGGACATCGTAGTCGTTTTGCCATAGCTGTCGCGCACTGTGAATTCATCCTCACAGCTCAGCTCTGCCGTTGCTTGCCCCACCACAATTCCTATGCGGATTTGTTCGGCGGCAGCCGCAGCAGAGGCAAATATAAAAGTAAATAACAATACAGCCAGTATCAGTAATTTTCTAAGCATATACTTTTCCTCGATTTTCGCACAACCCTTCCATCTGCTCGCTAACGCTCGCAGCCACCTTCCCTTTCAGGGAAGATATCATGGGCTATCATAAAAGATTCCAGTTGGCAATTACTTCGGACTTCTATATGCTCCCTGCGTCGCAAAGCGACATTAGCACGACCAACAGTTTCTCGCGACGCATAGGTTGCGATAAACTTGGTCTTAGCGTCAAGGGAGCTGTCAAAATCACTGACGTGATTTTGACTGAGGGTTGTTTTACCCTAATTATCTGTTCACCATTTTAATATTTTTGCTTACAACCACAAACTTATCCTGCGTTGCTTCGGCCTTAGGCTTTTTGCGGATTTCGTAGCGGTCGCGCTCGCTGAAGACACAGCCGCAGTACTGCTGGCGATACAGCCCCAGCTCCAGGCTGATATCCACGCCGCGCTGATAGCCGACGCGGAAATCCTCGTAATAGAACGGAATACCGAACTCCGCCGCTGCTGCCTCTGCCTCCTTTTTTATCAGCTCGTGGCGCTGATAGGGACTGACAAGCAGTGTAGTAGAAAAGGCATCGTAGGCGTTTTCTTTGGCAAACTGCGCTGCATAGCGCAGGCGCATACGGTAGCAGAAGGCACAGCGCACAGTAGGCTCTGCCAGCATACCGCGGATGCATTCCTCGATAGGATAGCTTTTGTCGATAATAAGATTGTAGCGCTTTTTCTCACAAAACTCCCGCAGGGTGCTCAGCCTGTGCTTGAACTCCTTATACGGATGAATGTTAGGATTAAAAAACAAAATATCAAAATCCGTTCCCGCCGCCGTCAGCTGCTCCGTAGGGTAGCAGGCACAGGGACCGCAGCAGGCGTGTAATAATAATTTCATTTTTCCTCCTGAGCAGCTATGCTGCTTTACTGATTTTCGGGAAACGGCATTCCCAGATATCTATAGGTTTCGCGTGTTGCCATACGTCCGCGCGAGGTGCGGTTCAGCATTCCCTGCTGCATCAGATACGGCTCGATTACATCCTCAATGGTTGAGGACTCCTCACTCACGGCTGCGGCAATCGTTTCAATGCCGACAGGACCGCCGCCGAAGGTTTTGACGATGGTCATCAAAATTTTGCGGTCATTGCGGTCGAAGCCGTAGCGGTCAACCTCCAGCTTAGCCAGCGCTTCGTCTGCCAGCTGACGGTCGATAACCTCCACGCCCAGCACCTGGGCGAAATCGCGCACACGCTTCAGCAGACGGTTCGCAATACGTGGCGTGCCTCTGCTGCGGCGGGCAATTTCCATAGCGCCTTCCTTATCGATTTTTACATTCAGGATTTCCGCTGCACGCGTAATAATAAACTGCAGCTCCTCCGGCTTGTAAAATTCCAGGCAGCACTGTACGCCGAAGCGGTCACGCAAAGGCGCTGCTATCGCGCCCAGGCGCGTGGTAGCGCCGATAAGCGTAAAATGCGGCAGGTCCAGACGCACACTGCGCGCCGCAGGACCTTTGCCGATAATAATATCTAACGCAAAATCCTCCATAGCGGAATAAAGGATTTCCTCTACCGTCTTGGACAAGCGGTGGATTTCGTCAATAAAAAGTACATCATTGTCGCCAAGGTTGGTCAGAATTGCTGCCAAATCTCCCTGACGTTCAATCGCCGGTCCGCTGGTAACGCGGATGTTGACATTAAGCTCGTTGGCAATAATGTTGGCCAGCGTAGTTTTTCCCAAACCCGGAGGCCCGAACAGCAGCACATGGTCCAGCGCTTCGTGGCGGGCAGCGGCAGCCTTAATGAAAATAGACAGATTATCCTTGACCTGCGTCTGACCTATATATTCATTTAACAGACGCGGACGCAGGCTGTACTGCCAGCCATCTGCTTCCTGTTCCGCCCCGGCAATAATTCTATCATCAAATTCCATAAGTTCCTCCTAGTAAGCCTTTTGCAGCCTACTGCTGCAGGCTCAAATACCGCCAGACGATTTATCTGCGGGAAATTACTTCATCATCAGCCTTAAGGCCTGCTTCAATATTTCCTCGCTCGTCTTGGTTTCTGCGCCTTCGATTTTCTTGATTACGGGCATAATCTCGCTGTTGCTGTAGCCCAAGGAAGCAAGTGCTTCGATTGCCTCCGCTACAGCGCCGCTGCCACCGGCAGCTACTGCTTCGCCGAAGCTGTCGCCGCTTTCGGCAGCCACGGGGCCGACCTTGTCCTTCAATTCGAGCAGCAGACGCTCCGCCGTCTTTTTACCGATACCGGGCAGCTTGGTGAGCACCTTGATATCACGGCTCTGCACCGCCAGATAAAAAGCATCAGGTTTAACTGCGGATAAAATACCCAAGGCCATCTTGGGACCTACGCCGCTGATGGTCAGCAGCAGCTCAAAGATGTCATAATATTCTCGGCTCAAAAAGCCATAAAGAACAATGGCATCCTCGCGTACTGCGGTGTGGATGTGCAGGCGTACAGAGGCACCCTGCGTCAGCTGAGCAAGCTGTGCTGCCGGCATGAAAACGCGGTAGCCTACGCCGCCTGCAGTTTCGATTATGCAGTTATCTATGCCCAGGCTTTCAACAGAGCCCTTCAATGAACCTATCATTTATCTGCCCTCCTGCCATCTGCGCGTAGACGCAGTGTTAATGCCGCAGATTGCCGCTGCCAGCGCATCGGCCGTATCATCCGGTTTAATTTTTTCGCGGATATTGAGCAGATGCATCACCATATAGATAACCTGCTCCTTCGTTGCACTGCCTGTGCCTACTACCGACAGTTTAATCTGCATCGGCGTAAACTCCATCACCGGCAGTCCCTTGTTGGCCGCAGCCAAAAGCACAACACCGCGTGCCTGTCCTACAGGAATCGCAGTAGTCACGTTGCGGTTAAAAAACAGCTTTTCGATACTCAGCAGATCCGGCTTGAAGTGGTCAATGATATCCGAAATATCATCATAAATCTTCTTCAGCCTCAGCTCCGGCAGCATGTCCTTATCCGTCAGCACCGAGCCGTAAAAAACTGGGCGCAGACGGTTGCCTGTCATATCTACCAAGCCATAACCGCAGATAGCGGTACCGGGGTCAATTCCTAAAACCAGCATAAAAAACCTCTCAAAAAACAGAAAGCAGACATCAACTGCCTGCTTTCCTTTCTGCAACTATGCTTCGCGCACATTGCAGTTACTTCGTAATAATAATATTATTCCTCGTCGTCTTCCGGCAAGTCAGCGTTGGTGTAAACGTCTTGTACATCATCGCAATCATCCAATGCGTCCAGCATCTTCTGAACCTTTTCTGCGTCCTCACCGGACAGCTCGGCCATAGTATCGGGAACCATGGTGATTTCGGACATTGCAACTTCAATATTGTTATCAGCCAAAGCTTTTTCTACATCGTCATAAGCAGCCGGATCGGTGATAATTTCGAAGCCGTCTTCGCTGCTCTTAATATCCTCAGCGCCTGCATCCAGAGCAATCATCATCAGATCATCCTCGCTCACACCGGTTTCGGCGCTTACTGCGAAGATACCTTTTTGTTTGAACATGTAGCTTACGCAACCGCTGGCACCCAGGTTGCCGCCGTGCTTAGAAAATACGTGACGTACATCGGCAGCGGTACGGTTACGGTTATCGGTTAGGCAGCTGACCATCATAGCAACGCCTGCAGGACCGTAGCCTTCATAGGTAATCTCTTCGAAGCTTTGGCCTTCCAGAGCACCTGCACCCTTTTGGATTGCACGTTGAATGTTGTCTTTAGGGATATTGTTAGCCTTAGCTTTGGACAGAGCCAGCTTCAGCTTCATGTTACCGGTAGGATCTGCACCGCCCATACGAACGGCAATAGTGATTTCACGGCTGATTTTAGTAGTGATTTTGCCGCGCAGAGCGTCAGCCTTGCCTTTTTTATGTTTAATGTTCGCCCATTTAGAATGTCCTGACATTGTAAATTCCTCCAAACTTTCTCTTTGCCATATTTATTTAAGCATTTACCATAATATTTTACCACGCCGGCTGTGTTTTTTCAACAGCAAACGCCGGCATACAGCTTTATTTTGCAAAAACACCCTTAATACTGTCATAATGCAAAAAGATTCCTGCGCGCGCCAGCTCCTGAATTTCCTCCAAGGTCGCCAGCTTGTATTCCAGTGCCTCATTAGGGCGGATTTTTACCTGCTCCGGTGCAAACGGCAGCGTAAAAAGATAGCAGTCGACGAAATAATTATCACCCTCGCCCGGATTTTCGCGGTGATAGGTCATCGCCGGTCCGCCTGCGCAGGCCGAAACATCAAGACCTGTTTCCTCCCACACCTCGCGGTTTACAGCCTCGCGTGAGCTTTCACCCGCCTGCACCGCACCGCCGGGAACCTCCCACCAGCCGGCAGCCCAGGCCTTTGTCAGCACGCGTCTGGTAATCAGAAAGCGCCCGTCGGTATTGCGCACAACGCCCAGCACCGTCAGATGATACTCGCCGTCCTGCAGTATCCAGTCATTTTTCTTCATCGTCCGTCCGGTAAGACGGCGTTCACTGTCATAAATATCACATTGCTCCATGATAAATTCCCCCTCTTAAAGCAAGCGCGGCAAATATTTGAAAATCAGCCAAAAGCCACAGGTCATGGCGAAGGCAATGCTGCCGCTGTCATAATCTATATAACCGAGATACAGGCTGTTTAAGCCCGTAACAAAAATCATATTCAGCCACATAAAGCCGTAGGCCCATAATAATATCTGTACCCACAGCGGCGGCTTTTTATATGGATGAGGCTCATTATTCTTTGTCATGCTTATCTCCCTCATCTAACATCTGTACAGCCTCCAGCTGTTTCTGCAAACGTGCTGTATAGCGCTTGGTGGTATGCAGAGCGTTCTGGCCCTCCTCCAACTTTTTGGCTGTTTTATCAAGAGCTGTTTCCAAGCCGGCAAGCTCCTGCTTAACCTTGTTCAGCATCTGCCAGACCTCGGTAGTACGCTGCTGCACCGCCAAGGTACGGAAGCCCAGCTGCAGGCTGTTCACCAACGCCGCCAGCGTCGTCGGCCCCGCTACGCACACTCTGAATTTCAGCTGCAGCTCCTCTGCCAGTCCCGGCAAGGCCAAAGCCTCCGCAAACAGGCCCTCACTCGGCAGATACATTACGGCAAAATCCGTCGAATACGGCGGGCAGATATATTTTTCGCAGATATCCTTCGCTTCGCTCTTCAAGCGTCGCTCCAGCTGCTTCGCCGCCGCATCCGCCGCCTGCGTATCACCGGCCTCACGCGCCTGCTGCAGGCGTTGGTAATCCTCCAGCGGAAACTTGGCATCAATCGGCAGCAGCACCTCCTGCTCCCGCTGCCCCGGCAAACGCAAGGCATATTCCACACGCAGGCCGCTGTGCGGACGCACCTCAGCATTTTCCACATATCTGGCACGGTCAAGAATATCCTTGAGGATATTGCCAAGCTGCATTTCGCCCCAGGTACCGCGCACCTTAACGTTCGAAAGAACACGCCGCAGCTCGTCCACCCCGCAGGAAAGGCTTTGCATCTGTCCCAAGGACTGGTGCACCTCGCCCAGGCACTTGTTGACCTGCGCAAACTTCTGCTCCAGCGATTGATTAAGGCGCTCGTCCACAGTCATGCGGATGCGCTCCAGGTTCTGGTCCGTCATATCTGCCAAACGCGCCACACGCTTATCAATCTGTTCGCTCAGCCTGTCGCTCGCCGCCTGGTTTTCCAAGCGTGCCGCCCGCGCCAGTGTGCTCTGCTCGCCACGCAGGTCGTACATGCTTTCCGCAAGCCTGCGCTCCAAAAGCTCCAGCCGCTGCGCCGTCATGTCCGCCTTCGGGCGTCCCTGTATCAATAATATTATCACACCTGCCAGCAGCAGGGCTATGACAATCATCAAAGCTATAGCCAATGTACTCATTTTTTCTTTGCTGACCTCCGTTATTTTTTTATTATAGCAGAAAACCAGTACATAGCCAACATATTAACGAACAAAATTTTCATATTTAACAAGATATTTTCATAATATCACTTTTTTAACAAAATCAGCTTACATCTGCGCCCAAATCGTGTATAATATATTCATACATTATTTATTCCAACGAGGTATTACGTTATATGATAGATGAAAGTCCTAATCTCAATTCTGCTGATAAAATTCTTGAAGCCGCAACCAAGCTGTTTGCCATGGACAGCTTCGCTGCCGTGTCCATCAAGCAGATTTCTGTTGCCAGCGGCGTCAACAGCGCGTTGATTTCCTATTATTTCGGCGGCAAAAAGAATTTATATCAGGAGGTTTTATATACCGAGGCAGAAAAATTTCTGAAGCTGCAGGACAAAATCCGTCAGCAGCCCGGTTCACCGCTGACCAAGCTGCGTACCTATGTAGACGGTATTGCCGAAATGCAGCAGCAGAACCCTTACAACATTCATCTGATTTACCGCGAGCTGCTGACTCCGCAGCCCATGTTCGAAAATTATGTACGCAGCAAGCTGTACCGCATCCATCAGTTCATGACCGAGCTGGTTGAAGAAGCGATTACCTGCGGCGAAATCGTTGCCGATATCAAAGCAACCCACGTTGCCTTCACGCTGGAAGGTATTATTATGTTCTTCTTTTTAATGCACAGCCATATCTGCGAGCTAGGCAATTTCCAAAACGGCGCTGAGCTTGACTACCTGCTGCAGGCACTCAACACCTACCTTGCATCACTTAGTAAAAAATAAATATATTCATTAAATAAAGCTGCTTCAAAGCAGCTTTATTTTTGTTTACAACTTTGTTGCTTGACGCTATCTTCTTTAGAACCTATAATTTAATTGAACGATTAAAAATTTTACAACAATAAAACTATTCTGCAAGGGAGCTGTTAAATCATGCAGTCAATTATGGAAAAACTTCCTGATAAAAAGAAACTTGTTGCCGGAGCTGCCGTTGTCGTACTGGCAGCCGCAGGCTGGCAGCTTTACAGCAGTATTACGCATAAGCCGCAGGAGGCAAACTACATCCCCATCGTCCGGACTATGACGATCGGCGAAAGCATTGTCGCTTCCTCCACCGTCTATCCCGGCGAGGTGCGCGGACGCTACGAAAGCCAGCTGGCCTTCCAGACTGCCGGCAGAATCGCTTCTCGTCTTGTCAACGTAGGCGACCGGGTACACGCCGGCCAGATTCTTATGACCATTGACCCGAAGGATGTAAACCAGAGCGTGGAAGCAGCTAATGCACAGCTGGCCTCCGCCATTGCCAACCAAAAGCTGGCGGCCGACAATGCGTCACGCTTTAACAAGCTGTATGCCGGCGGTGCTGTGAGCGAAGCAACGCGCGACCAGTACAACACCCAGCTGGAGGCAGCCAATGCTGCGCTGCGCCAGGCACAGGCCAACGCCAACGCCAGCGGCAACCAGCTTAGCTACACGCAGCTGACGAGTGATGCCGACGGCGTTGTGGCAGCTATCACCGGCGAAGCAGGCCAGGTAACGGCAGCCGGTACGCCGATGGTCACCATCGTGCGCAGCGGTGAGCGTGAAATCCAGATTAACGTGCCGGAAAACGTCAAACTGAGCATCGGCCAGCAGGCAGAAATCAGTTTCTGGGCGCTTCCTGATGTTACGGCGAAGGGCACTGTCCGCGAAATTTCGCCTATTGCCGACAGCATTACACGTACTTATAAGGTGCGCGTTGCGGTGCCGCAGCTGCCTGCAGAAGGCAAGCACGG
>ENA-OQKY01001437-OQKY01001437.1-human-gut-metagenome-genome-assembly--contig:-NODE-1437-length-13619-cov-5.104951_pt1 | contig 13619 bp, 13 predicted proteins | sample MGYA00242652_ERZ504805 | MGnify/ENA primary metagenome ERZ504805 (study PRJEB26092, sample SAMD00036400) | human gut metagenome | host: Homo sapiens | study: EMG produced TPA metagenomics assembly of... | reverse complement strand
TTGTGTATGGAGGTGTGTTGAATTTTGAATGGTTATAAGAATTAGGGTGTTTTAGATACTTTGTGCTTTAGGTTTGAGTGTGAGTGAATTTGTGATGGTACTGAAACCAATATGTTGTGGGTGGCACAGGAACAGGTGTTTGAGAGTGATGTAATTTCTGATGGTACTCAAACCAATATCCATCTGCAAACCTACCAGCGCGCGTTTGAGAGTGATGTAATTTCTGATGGTACTCAAACCCTGCTCTGTAGCCGTCTGCATCTTCTGCTGTTTGAGAGTGATGTAATTTCTGATGGTACTCAAACTGTTGATAAATGCTTTATTGAGTTCACTGGTTTGAGAGTGATGTAATTTCTGATGGTACTCAAACTCCGAGATTATTGATTATGGTTTTCAGTATGTTTGAGAGTGATGTAATTTCTGATGGTACTCAAACTAGCATTTTCCAAATTAACTATCTCCCTTCGTTTGAGAGTGATGTAATTTCTGATGGTACTCAAACGCTAACAGCGAAACCAATGCCAAAGCATCAGTTTGAGAGTGATGTAATTTCTGATGGTACTCAAACTCATTGCATCACAAATCATGAACCTGCTCGGTTTGAGAGTGATGTAATTTCTGATGGTACTCAAACAATGACGGACCCCAAAGCCAGCAACAAGGAGTTTGAGAGTGATGTAATTTCTGATGGTACTCAAACAAAACAACGGCCGGTTTAAGCTGGCGCTCTGTTTGAGAGTGATGTAATTTCTGATGGTACTCAAACATTTTGAAAGGGCCTACGTTGAAATCAAAGGTTTGAGAGTGATGTAATTTCTGATGGTACTCAAACGTTAAAATTGAGTTAAAAGACACAGCTAGTGTTTGAGAGTGATGTAATTTCTGATGGTACTCAAACAAAAGTGTTGACAAATAAAGCAACATAGTCGTTTGAGAGTGATGTAATTTCTGATGGTACTCAAACAGAATCTAGCAAATCAAAACTAGATAGTTAGTTTGAGAGTGATGTAATTTCTGATGGTACTCAAACCATTGTCTATAAGGATGATAAACAGATTGTGTTTGAGAGTGATGTAATTTCTGATGGTACTCAAACGAATTATTTTTGTATAAATTAGGCTTTTATGTTTGAGAGTGATGTAATTTCTGATGGTACTCAAACATTCTTGTTGTGGGTGGCACAGGAACAGGTGTTTGAGAGTGATGTAATTTCTGATGGTGCTCAAACACAAATCTACTCTGCAAAAAGGCCCCTTTTTCGTCACTGAAGAAGCTTCTCTAAAATTTTTTCAAAAAAACCTCTTGCCAAAACGCAAAACGTATGGTAATATATATAACTGTCAGACACACTGACATTGGCCCGGTGGTTCAGTTGGTTAGAATGCCGCCCTGTCACGGCGGAGGTCGTGGGTTCGAGTCCCATCCGGGTCGCCAATGCGGAAATAGCTCAGTGGTAGAGCACCTCCTTGCCAAGGAGGGGGTCGCGAGTTCGAATCTCGTTTTCCGCTCCATAGGGGCATAGTTCAATGGTAGAGCAACGGTCTCCAAAACCGTCGATCTGGGTTCGAGTCCTAGTGCCCCTGCCATAGCAAGCGTAGCCTGAGAGTTCAGTTCTCAGGCTTTTTTCATGTCTGCGTTTAGCAAGATACTACTTTATTAGCAAATAGTTTATGCAAGGCTTTGTTGCTAATCCCTTTACCTTGCATCTTACAAGCTTTTCTGTAACTTTCAAGACAATTTTATTGACAGTATGACGGAAAAAGCATATAATAAAATAGTTTAGTAATACTGTGAAAGGATGCACTTGACAAGCATCCTTTTTCTTGTCTTTTATGAAGGAGAGAAAAGGAATAATGATTAGAAACGATATTCGTAATATAGCAATTATTGCCCACGTTGACCATGGCAAGACTACCCTGGTTGATGCTATGCTGAAGCAAAGCGGCGTTTTCCGTGCTAACGAGCGCGTTGAAGAACGTGTTATGGACTCCAATGCTCTGGAGCGTGAACGTGGTATCACCATTCTGTCTAAAAACACCGCTGTTATGCACAACGGCGTAAAAATCAACATTTTGGACACCCCGGGCCATGCTGACTTCGGCGGCGAGGTTGAACGCGTACTGACCATGGTTGATGGCGTACTGCTGCTGGTTGATGCTTATGAAGGCCCGATGCCGCAGACCAAATACGTACTGCGTAAAGCATTGGAACAGCACCTGAAACCGATTGTTGTAATCAACAAGATTGATCGCCCCGACCAACGTGTTGATGAAGTTATTGACGAAGTTCTGGACCTGTTCATTGAGCTGGATGCAGATGAAGATCAGCTGGAGTTCCCGGTTGTTCTGGCTTCCGCCCGTAACGGTATTGCCAAACTGTCCATGGACGAGGAAAGCAATTCTCTGGAGCCTTTGTTCAAAGTAATTCTGGAAAACATTCCTGCTCCGGATGTTGACGTTAATGCACCGCTGCAGATGCTGGTTAACACCCTGGACTATGATGATTATGTAGGCCGTATCGTTGTAGGCCGTGTAGTTCGCGGTACTATCCACAACGGCGAAAACATCATTCTGATGGACGAAGCAGGCAACCGTAACGGTAAAATCGGCCGTCTGTACACCTACCAAGGCCTGAAGCGTGTAGAAGTGCCTGAGGTTGAAGCAGGTGATATCGTTGCTCTGATCGGTCTGCAGGACGCTAACATCGGCGACACTATCGCTGACAGCGAAAATCCGGAAGCTCTTAAGGGCATCAAGATTGACGAACCTACCCTGTCTATGATTTTCTACGTTAACAACAGTCCGTTTGCCGGCCGTGAAGGTGAATTTGTTACCAGCCGTCATCTGCGTGACCGTCTGTTCAAAGAGGTTAAGACCAACGTTTCCATGCGTGTTACCGAGACCGAAAGCCCGGATGCTTATGAGGTTGCCGGCCGTGGCGAGCTGCATCTGTCCATTTTGATTGAAACCATGCGTCGTGAAGGCTTTGAGCTGCAGGTTGGTAAACCTAAGGTTATTATGCACCGCGATGAAAACGGCAAGCTGATGGAGCCTATGGAAGCATTGACTATCGATGTACCGCAGGACTTCATGGGCGCTGTTATGGAAGGCCTGGGCCTGCGTAAGGCTGAGCTGCAGAACATGACCGAAATGGCAGGCTATCTGCGTATGGAATTCAAGATTCCTGCTCGCGGTCTGATCGGTTTCCGTAACCAGTTCCTCACCGATACTAAAGGTAACGGCATTATGAACCACGTATTTGCCGGTTACGAAGAATATAAGGGTGAAATTCCCGGCCGTACCCGTGGTAGCCTGGTTGCTTTTGAAACCGGCGAAACCACTTCCTATGGTATCGGCAATGCTCAGGAGCGCGGTACCATGTTCGTTGTTCCTGCAGAAAAGATTTACGAAGGCCAGCTGGTTGGCGAAAACAGCCGTGAGGACGACATGGACGTTAACCCCTGCAAGAAGAAACATGTCAGCAACATGCGTGCTTCCGGAAGTGACGATGCTATCCGTCTGATTCCGCCTCAGACCTTCTCCCTGGAGCAGGCTCTGGAACACATCAATGACGATGAGCTGGTTGAGGTTACTCCGAAGAGCATCCGTATGCGTAAGAAGGTTCTGGATCGTCTGGAGCGCGGCAAGATGCGTGGCCGTATGAAGAATGTTCAGGCATAATTTTTGACAATCTGTTAAAAATCTGCTACAATTAATATTACTAAGCAGGACTTTTGCCTATAGGCAGCGAATAATAGTCTAAATAACTGTTTTGGTTTGGAGGCTGATGGCCATGGGTTTAAAAAATACAGCAATGAAATTCTTTTGGTCTGATGAAATGGAAGAGCAGCAGGAGGAATATACCCGTCCGCGTCTGCTGAAATCCGGACATCTGAATATTATGGTGCGTACACCGAAATCCTTTGCGGACGTGCGTGAATATGCTGATTCGCTGATGAACGGCAGTGCCATTATGGTATGCTTTGATGCAGTTGACGAAGCACTCAGATATCGTATTTTTGATTATCTGAACGGTGTAAGCTACATCATTAATGCCGATGTGAAAAAAATTAATGACGATTTGCTGCTTTATGCGCCTGAACAGGTGCAGGTCAACAAAGAGGAAGCAAGAACTTCTTCTAATGTACGTTCCTGGCTTAGCAAATAAATAACAAAAGTTAGCCGTTGCTTGTCACCTTGCGGGGTGGCCGGCAACGGCTTTTTGTGTGCGGATACAGCAGGTGATATTTGCAAATAACAGCCCGGTGTGCTAAAATTATAAGCAATTTATTAATCCTATAAGCGATGCTGAACAAGAAAGAAGAGGTATATATGAGCAAAAAGAAAATGATGAAAAACGGTAAAAAATTAGGTGTTGTCGGTGGCCTTGGCCCTGCAGCAGCTGCAGAGTTCTTGCGTCAGTTTACTATGAGATGTCCGGCGAACTGCGACCAGGAGCATCCTGTTGTATATATGATCGGTGACTGCGATATTCCGGACCGCGGCACAGCAATTTTCGGCAAGGGTGAATCACCGCTGCCGAAGCTGAAGGCTGATTTGCTGCAGCTGTGCGATATGGGCGCAGATGTGCTTGCTGTTCCCTGCAATACCGCACATTTCTTTATCGACCAGTTTGCTGATGAATTGCCGGTACCGCTGCTGCATATCGTTGACGAAACCGTTAAGGCTACCAAAGAGCTTTCTCCGGAAAAGGGTGCCTGGATGCTGTCCACCAAAGGCACACGTGCTTGCGGACTGTATCAGAAATATGCCGAAAAGCGCGGACTGACTCTGTACATTCCGAAGGGGGAGCAGAGCGATAAATCTCAGGAGGTTATCAACTGCGTTAAGGCTAACCAGCTGGCAAAGGCCGGCGCTATTATGAAAGAGCTGGTAGAGGAGCTGTGGGCTGAGCGTGATATTCCTGTAATGACAGCCTGCACCGAGCTGCCGCTTGGCTATGATGCATCCGGACTGCCGCAGGAGCGCAGCGTTTCCAGCATCGGTGCGTTGGCAGATGCCTGCGTGCGTGCGCTGTATGAAGAGGTAAAATAATATTTGCGTACTGCAACCACCTTGGCTTGAGGCTGAGGTGGTTTTTATTTTACTGTGATAAATTGCACATAATTTTCAGAAAATAACTTGACTGCCGGACGTTGATGCTTTATAATCTAATAAGTAGAAAAATCTGAAAATTACAAAGATAAGGAGCTGGTAAGGTGCCGATACAGGAGCTGACTGAGGTACAGCAAATAGTTCAAGAGCTGTGCTTAATGAATAATAAGTTTATGAATAAGGTCTTTGAAAACAATATTCCTGCAGCGGAATTGTTATTGCGCATTATTTTGAAAAATGATAAAATCAAAGTGAAAGAAGTTAAGGTGCAGAATTTTATCCAAAATCTTTATGGACATTCAGCACAAATGGATATTCTGGCACAGGATGAGGCAGGAGTATACTTCAATGTTGAGGTGCAACGCAGTGATGAAGGTGCGCCAGCCAAAAGAGCACGCTTTTACAGCAGCTTGCTGGACAGTAATTTACTGAAGGCCGGTAAGCAATACGAGCAGCTGCCGGTTACCTATGTAATTTTTATCACTGAAAATGATGTGCTTCAAGGGAATCTGCCTTTATATGATATTGATAGAGTAATTAAACAAAACGGTGCTGATTTTGGCGATGGTACGCATATCGTTTATGTAAACAGTAAGGTACAGGATGATACACCGTTAGGCAGGCTGATGCAGGATTTTTACTGTAAGGATCCCGCAAGGATGCATTATAGTGAATTAGCTGCGAAATGCGGATATTTGAAAAATGTAAAGGAGAGTGAAGCTGATATGCAGGATATTATTGAACAATACGCAGAGAAAAGAGCACAAAAGGCTGTTGCAGAAAACGATAAGAAAGTTGTTGCAAAGCTCCTAGGCAAAGGAATGTCGATTGAAGAGATAGCAAGTATATTGGATATAACAGAAGAACGGGTAAGAGAACTGGCAGACAAGCGCAGTGCCTAAGCTGCTATTTGCAAAACACAAAGGAGCGTGAAGCTTACATGCAGGATATTATTGAAGAATATGCAGAGAAAAGAGCACAAATGGCTGTTGCAGAAGCAGAAAGAGAAAATAATAAGAAAATTGTAGTAAAGCTTTCAGCTAAAGGAATGTCAGTAGAAGAGATAGCAAGTATTTTGGAGATAACAGAAGCACAGGTAAGAGAGCTGGCAGAAAAGCGCAGTGCCTGAAACAATAATAATTTAAAACGAAAAATGCCCTCGGTTTGCAGTGAATTTGTAAGCCGAGGGTTTTGCTTTTAGTGCAACCTAATATAAAAATTAACTTTTAGCGTAATTTTCCGGAAAAGCATTTTTACTGCGTTTATCCTAGCAGTGTGCTATAATATAAACATACTATCGCCGGCAGCAGCTGGAGCAGCTTCTGCCTTTTGTTAACAGAGGTAAAAAATATGCAAGAATTTTTAATTGTAAAGGGTGCGCGACAGCACAACCTGAAAAATATAACGGTAGAAATACCGCGCAATAAAATGGTAGTTATCACAGGCCTTAGCGGCAGCGGCAAAAGCAGTCTGGCCTTTGATACGATTTACGCCGAAGGCCAGCGCCGCTATGTGGAATCACTTTCGGCCTACGCCCGCCAGTTCTTGGGACAGATGGACAAGCCGGATGTGGACTACATCGAAGGCCTGAGTCCGGCAATTTCCATCGACCAGAAGACAACAAGCCGTAATCCGCGTTCTACCGTAGGCACGGTCACGGCAATTTACGATTACCTGCGTCTTTTGTTCGCACGCGCAGGTGAACCGCACTGCCCTAAATGCGGCAAGCTCATCGAGCAGCAGAGCGTGCAGCAGATAGTCGACCAGGTGCTGGAGCTGCCGCAGGGAAGCCGCTTTATGGTGATGGCACCGCTGGTGCGGGGGCGCAAGGGCGAGCATATGCGTGTGCTCGACGATATGCGGCGTGCAGGCTATGTGCGTATGTTTATCGATGGTGAGGTGCGCACGCTGGATGAGGATATCCGTCTGGAGAAAAATAAAAAGCACAGCCTTTCTGTAGTCATCGACCGTCTGGCAGTGCGCGACGGCATCAGGCAGCGTTTGACGGACTCCGTGGAAACGGCGCTGAAGCTGGCAGATGGCTTTGCGGAGGTGGCAACGCTGGGAGAAGCAACGGAAACACAGCTTTTCAGCGAGCATTTTGCCTGCAATGACTGCGGCATCAGCCTGCCGGCGATTGAACCGCGTCTGTTTTCCTTTAACAATCCCTTCGGTGCCTGCCCGGACTGCACCGGCCTTGGCATGCATATGGAGTTTGACAAGACTTTGATAGTTCCTGACGCTGACAAGAGCTTTGCCGACAGGTGCATTGCCTGCTTCAGCAACAATCTGAATTCCTATTTTATGAAGCAGCTGGGCGCTGTTCTTGCTGCCTATGGCTATAGCTACGACACCAAATGGAATGAGCTTTCGCCCGAGATGCAGCAGCTTTTGTGGGACGGTGCCGGCGAGAGCAAGTTTAAGTTCTTGTACGAAAACCTGCAGGGTGAGGTCAAGGAGCATAACACAACCTTTGACGGTATTTTGAACGTGTTGCGCCGTCGTTACCGTGAAGCCTTCAGCGATGCTATGCGTCAGGACTTGGAGGAGTTTATGACGAGCACTCCCTGCGCTGCCTGCCACGGCAGCCGCTTGAAGCCAGAGGCTCTGTCGATTCTTATCGGCGGTAAAAATATCTGCGAGGTTACGGCGCTGACGGTGCGCGACTGCCTGCAGTTCTTTAAAAAGCTGGAGCTGACGCCGAAGCAGCAAATAATTGCGCATCAGGTTTTGAAGGAGATTATGGCGCGTCTGCAGTTCCTCAATGACGTAGGCCTTGATTACCTGACGCTCGACAGAAGCGCCGGTACGCTCAGCGGCGGCGAAGCGCAGCGCATCCGTCTGGCAACGCAGATAGGCAGCGGCCTGACAGGCGTACTGTATATTCTGGACGAACCTAGCATCGGCCTGCACCAGCGCGATAACGGCAAGCTGCTGGAAACGCTTAAGCATTTGCGTGATTTGGGCAATACACTGATTGTTGTCGAGCATGATGAGGAAACGATGTATGCTGCCGACCAGATTATCGACATAGGTCCGGGAGCAGGCGAGCATGGCGGTGAAGTGGTAGCACAGGGGACGGTGGAAGAAATTAAGCAGGTGCCTGCATCCGTTACCGGTACCTATCTTAGCGGCCGCAAATTTATCCCGGTTCCTAAGCATCGCCGTGAGTGCGATGGCAGGATGCTGACGATTCACGGTGCCCGCGCCAACAATCTCAAAAATATTGATGTCAGCATTCCGCTCGGAGTCTTTACCGTGGTAACAGGCGTGAGCGGCAGCGGCAAATCAACATTGATAAATGATATTCTCTATAACTCCCTGGCTGCCAAGCTCAACGGTGCGCGCTTGCGTGCTTCCGAGCATGACAGCATCGAGGGCATAGAATATACGGATAAGGTTATCAACATCGACCAGTCCCCAATCGGACGCACACCGCGCTCCAATCCCGCAACCTATACCGGCGTCTTTGATTTTATCCGCGAGCTGTTCAGCCAGACCAACGAGGCTAAGCTGCGCGGCTATAAGGCCGGTCGCTTCAGCTTTAACGTGAAGGGAGGACGCTGCGAGGCCTGCAAGGGCGACGGCATGAATAAGATAGAAATGAACTTCCTGCCGGACGTTTACGTTCCTTGCGAGGTTTGTCACGGTGCACGCTATAACCGCGATACGCTGGAGGTGCATTACAAGGGCAAATCCATCGCTGAGGTTCTTGATATGACGGTGAGCGAGGCCTGCGAGTTCTTTAAGAACCAGCCGCGCATTTACCGCAAGCTGGCAGTGCTGGAGGATGTAGGCCTTGGCTACATTCATCTGGGACAGGCAGCGACGACGCTGAGCGGCGGCGAAGCACAGCGCGTAAAGCTGGCAACGGAGCTTTCGCGCCGCAGTACGGGACGCACCGTGTATATCCTGGACGAGCCTACGACAGGCCTGCATATTGCGGACGTCCACAAGCTGCTGGATGTGCTGCAGCGTCTTGTAGAAGGCGGTGACAGCGTTAGCGTCATCGAGCATAACCTGGACGTTATCAAGGTGGCGGATTACATTATCGACCTCGGTCCCGAGGGCGGCGACAAGGGCGGTACTTTGGTAGCAAGCGGTACGCCGGAGGAGGTAGCGAAGGTCAAAAAATCCTACACCGGACAGTACATCAAGCAGGAGCTGGCGAAGGCGAAAAAGAACGGGTGGTATGTATGACAGAATTAGCCGCAGGCTTTAGCGACAATATAAAAAATGCCTTGGCCGTACTGCCGGAAAAGCCCGGCGTTTACCTGATGCATGATGCCTCCGGCAAGGTTATCTATGTCGGCAAGGCCGTTGTGCTGAAAAACCGCGTGCGCAGCTACTTCCGTAATCTGGCCAGCCATACGCCGAAGGTGAAGGCGATGGTGGCGAAAATAGCGGAGATTGAAACGATTGTTACCTCCAGCGAGGTAGAAGCACTGATTCTAGAGTGCAACCTGATTAAAAAATATCGCCCGCGTTACAATATCAGCCTGAAGGATGACAAAACCTATCCTTATCTTAAGGTTACCATGCAGGAGGATTTCCCGCGTTTATATGTGACGCGCAGGCAGCTGCGTGACGGTGCCCGTTATTACGGACCATATGCCGACGCCGGCGCTATGCATGCCACGGTAAAGCTGCTGCGCAGCATGTTCCCGCTGCGCACCTGCCGCAAAATGAACCCGGACAGACCATGTCTTAACTATCACATTAAGCGCTGCCTTGCGCCTTGCGCCGGTTACATCAGCAAGGCGGATTATCACAAGATGATTAAATCCGTCTGCATGGTTCTGGACGGACGCACCACGGAGCTGGAGCGCGATTTGAAGCAGCAGATGCAGGAGGCCGCAGATAACTACGCCTTTGAGGAGGCTGCCAGACTACGCGACCAGCTGCAGGCTGTAGCACGTCTGAACGAGGCGCAGAAGGCTGTCACCAATAACGGCGGTGATATGGATATTTTCGGCCTGGGGCAGGATATGACGGGCCTGTGTGTGCAGTTGTTCTTCGTGCGTAAAGGCAAGCTCATCGGCAGAGATAATTTCTTCTTGCCCGACGGCGGCGATACGCCGCAGGAGGTTATGACAGCCTTCGTCAAGCAGTATTATAACGAAGCAACCTTTATTCCCAAGGAAGTGGTGCTGCCGTATTTGCCAGAGGAGGAGGAAAAGCAGCTTATCGAAACCTGGCTGGCAGACAAGGCACAGCGACGGGTGGAGCTGCTGTTGCCGCAGCGTGGCGTGAAAAAGGACCTGCTGAAGCTGGCGAATGAAAACGCCGTTAAGCTGCTTAATGAGCGCCTGCGTAAGGGCAGCCTGTCGCTCAAAAATGACCTGCAGGCGGCCGAAGAGCTGCAGCAGGCCTTGGGATTGGAACATCCTTTAGAGCGCATGGACTGCTTCGATATCAGCCATACGCAGGGCAGCGAAACTGTTGCTTCCATGGTTGTGTTCCGCAACGGAACCAGCAGTAAAAAAGACTACCGCAGGTATAAAATTGTTTCGGCAGAAGGCAAGCCTGATGATTTTAAATCCATGCAGGAGGTTGTCTACCGTCGTTACAGAGATTATGAGGACTTGCCAAGCCTAGTGGTTATCGACGGCGGCAAGGGCCAGCTGAGCTCGGCGCTGGAGGTTATCCGCGGCCTTGGCCTTGACGATTTGCCGGTTGTAGGCCTTGCAAAGCGCGAGGAGGAAATCTTTAAGCCGCACCAAAGCGAAAGCATCATGCTGGACCGTGAAGGCGCTGCGTTACACCTCATCCAGCGCATCCGCGACGAGGCGCACCGCTTTGCTATTACCTACCACCGCAAGCTGCGCGGTAAACGCAATCTTGTTTCCGTGCTCGACCATGTGGAGGGAATAGGTCCAAAGCGCCGGCAGGAGCTGTGGAAGGCGTTCAAAACGCTGGACGCTATGCGGGCAGCAAGTGTTGAAGAATTAGCTGCGGTAGAAGGCATGAACCATGCGGCGGCGCAGACGCTGTACGATTTCTTCCGTTTGGATTTACCGGAAAAGCAGCAGGTGTTGCAGTAAAAAGATTCACAGCTATTTTGCAAAATATCCGCGCAAAAAATGCTATAATAATTATAGGTCAAAAATAATAATTATTATGTAGCTCGCGCTTAGCTTTCTTAAAAGCGCAGGCTATGGCAAGAGGAGGACGAAGCTAATGGCAAAATGGGTATGTGATGTTTGTGGTTATGTGTATGATCCTGAGGTTGGCGATCCCGATAACGGCGTTGCAGCAGGCACTGCCTGGGAAGATGTACCGGAAGAATGGGTTTGCCCTCTTTGCGGCGTAGGCAAGGACCAATTCTCTGAAACGTAAAATTGCATAGGATATAACAAAATCAGCCTTTGAGCAAAAGTTCATTGGCTGATTTTGTGTTTTATGCAGCTTTTTATCTAATGATTATTTGTCTGCTACTTTCCTTCCTCCTTCTTCAGCCCCTCGTTATAAATCGCCGGTGAAGCGCCTGCTTCCGTAATGTGCGGTGTTAAAAGCAGCAAAACCTCCGTCTTGCTGTGCGAACGTGAACGGTTTTTAAACAGCTCGCCCAACAGAGGAATCTTGCTCAAAAAGGGCATCTTCTGCATAGTACGCTGCTGTTCCTCGCTGATATTAGGGAATTATGAAGCTTTTTTGAGGTGCTTTTATTGTAGCATATACAGGCATGATTTTGACCTCCTGTTCTTATAACTTTAATATACCATATACGCTTATTTTTCAAACTCGGGTCTAATTACCTGTAACCATTATCACGTGCACAAGTTTTAAATTTAAAAGTCTACCCCTTGCAAATTTCTCTATTCTAAATTATAATACTCGTAAGTAACATACTTATGAGTAACATGATCGTGAGTTATATGATTTTAAATGGTGGTGAAGCAGATGGAAAAATTTTATTGCCGTGAAGAGGAATTGCGCAAGCTTAATGCACGTTATGAAAATGAAGAATTTGAGTGCCTGATTATTTATGGCCGTCGTCGTGTAGGCAAAACAGCTTTGATTAACAAGTTTTGTGCATACAAGCCAACGATATTTTTTTCTGCGCTCAATACAACGGGGAAAGAAAATTTAAAGGCTTTATCAAAAGCAATTATGAGTTACGAAAAGCCTGACGCTGTGGTTGTGCCGGAGTTTAAAAGTTATGATGATGCTTTAGCAGAGATAACGGAGTTGACGCGTGAGCAGAGGCTTGTGTTTGTTATTGACGAATATCCTTATTTAGCAAAAGCCAAGCCTGCTATCTCAGCAATGCTTCAGCATTTAATTGATCACCAATGGAGCAAGGGAAAACTTTATTTGATTTTGTGTGGTTCATCTATGAGCTTCATGGAAAATCAGGTGCTGGGTCAGGAAAGTCCGCTATATGGCAGAAGAACAGGTCAGTTTAAAATTGAGCCGCTGAATTATAAAGAGACAGCCGTATTCCATCCTGAGCTGACGTATGAAGACAATGCTTTGATTTATGGCATTACTGGTGGTGTACCACATTATATTAACAAGCTGGGCGTAAAGAAAGATATTGATGAAGCATTGCTGACCAATTTATTTGATCGTTCGGGCTATTTGTATGAAGAACCAGCTAACTTGCTTAAGCAGGAGTTACGTGAGCCTGCAATTTATAATGCTATTATTAAAGCTATTGCTGAAGGTTCATCGCGAGCTGCTGATATCTGCGGTAAAGTGCAGGAGACAAGCACAACTGTTTTAAAGTACTTAAAAACATTGATGGAATTAGGAATAGTCAAAAAGGAAACGCCGCTCACAGAAAAAGCAGGGCGCAAGACGATTTATCTTTTAGCAGATAATTTTTTCCGTTTCTGGTATAAGTTTGTGCCGAATAATGCGAATGCCATTGATTCTGGCAGGATTGCAAGGATTTATTCGCAAACGGTAAAACGCTATTTTTCAGATTACATGGGCCTTGTTTTTGAAAAAATGTGTCAGGATTACTTGCTGTATTATGCGAAGAGCTTGCCTATTGAGCTTGTTGATATCGGGCAATGGTGGGGGACGGATGCGCAAAAGAAGAAGCAGGTGCAGATTGATATTGTCGCAACAGGAATTACACCGGATGCTTATATTATCGGTTCTTGTAAATATCGTAATGAGAAAATCGGTTTAGATGAGCTGGAGCTTTTACGCGATTACGCAAGAGTTTTTGGCAAGGGAACAAAGTATTATTTTTATATTTTTTCTAAAGGCGGTTTTACTGAGGGCTTGCTGCAAGCAGCGCAGCGTGGCGAAGTGACGCTTGTGACGCTGGCTGATTTGTATAATTAAGTCCTTTCGTAAGCGTCAAACGGTCAACCGTTAAAACGTGCCTACATGAAAAAAAGACCACTGGCGGTGGTCTTTTTTTGTTGTATACAAAAACCCCGCCATTGTGGCGGGGTTAAAAAGAGCTTAAGCGGTGAGCAAAGAAAAGAAGCTCCTAATGTGATAATATACTAATGACCTGCCAGTCAAAGTAAAAAACACATTAGG
>ENA-OQKY01001431-OQKY01001431.1-human-gut-metagenome-genome-assembly--contig:-NODE-1431-length-13726-cov-11.937495_pt1 | contig 13726 bp, 9 predicted proteins | sample MGYA00242652_ERZ504805 | MGnify/ENA primary metagenome ERZ504805 (study PRJEB26092, sample SAMD00036400) | human gut metagenome | host: Homo sapiens | study: EMG produced TPA metagenomics assembly of... | reverse complement strand
CCCGCTTACCCGGGCCGCTTGCCCCTCTTGCTGCCCGTGCCTGTATATCCGGGGTGTTCACCGTTCTTGCCTCCTGGGCCTGTATATACGGGGCGCTCACCGCTCTTGCTGCCTGTGCCCGTATATACGGGGCGTTCACCGGATCCGCTGCCTGTGCCCGTGTATCCGGGACGCGCTCCGCTCTTGCCTCCTGTGCCTGTGTATCCGGGGCGCTCACTGGACCCTCCGGCTGCGTATCCGGGACGGCCCGCCGGCTTCTCTCCTGCAAACCGCGGACGCTGGCCTGCCTTTCCCTCACCGCCTGCAGGGCGCTCCGTCATCCGCTCACCTCCGTAGGTGCTTCCCATACCGTTCTTTCCCGATATACCTGCAGTACGCTCTGCGTCTCCCGCTCCGGCATAGCGCGGACGGGCGCCGGAACCGGAGCTGGGCCCGGCAGCCGAACCTGAGCCGCGGCCATCTGATGCAGTCCTTACTGACGCCCTGCCGGCAGATACCGGCGTTCCCTGCCTGGATCCGCCTCCCGAACCTGCGCGGCCCGCCTGTCCGGCGCCCCTTATCTCCTGCCCGCTGCCTCCGGTACGCCCGCGGGGCATTGTATCTGAATCAGCCCCGGCACCGGCGCCTAAATCGCGCTTCCTGCTGCGGCTTCTTAATCTCTCTTCTTCCTCATCAAATCCATTGTCAAACTCACGATTCATTCGTCCATCCTCATTCCATCACGTAAACCAGGCGCTAATCATTCATAAGCAGCCCCGCTCCCCTGACCCGCAGACTGTATCCGGGCACGGCTAAAACGCAGGAGCATTCTTAACGCAAACGTCATGCATATCAATATGCATTTTTATTAATAAATCCCTTGAAAACAGTGAGAAACATAATCTTGAAGTCAAAACCCAGACTCCAGTTCTCAATGTAATAAAGGTCATGCTCAATCCTCTTGGTAATTGATGTATCCCCCCGGTAGCCATTGACCTGGGCCCAGCCCGTGAGTCCCGGACGCACCTGATGCTTAATCATATACCGCGGTATCTCTTCTTTAAATTTTTCCACAAACAGCGGCCGCTCCGGCCGGGGCCCCACCAGACTCATATCACCAATGAGGACATTAAAAAACTGGGGCATCTCGTCAATGCTTGTCTTGCGTATGAAACGTCCCACAGGCGTTACCCTGGGATCATGGGGCGTTGTCCACTGGCTGCGCTCCCTGCCCGGGTCCTGAACCTCCATGGAACGGAACTTGTACATCTTAAAGGGACGGTTGTGCAGCCCTATCCTCTCCTGGCTGAAAAGCACGGGCCCCGGTGAAGTGATTTTGATGAGCAGAGCCGTAACCAGCATGAGAGGCGAAAATACAATCAGACCAAACAGAGCGCCGGCTAAATCCACTATCCGTTTCATGGTGGCGTTAAACACCCCGGTAAGGGGCACATGGCGGATGTGGATTACCGGAAGTCCCTGAAGGTCTTCCATATAGGGAATCGTCGGTATTATGTTATTATAATCCGGTATGAACTTTGTATGCACGCCTGATTTCTCGCAGGCAGCCACAATCTGTTCCAGATTAGAGTACTCTTTGATGCTCAGGGTAATGGCTATTTCGTCCAGCGTATTGGACGCCAGGAAATCCTCCAGATGATTGGTGGGTCCCAGCACCTGTACCTTTTTATATGCAAAGCCGGCCGGCCGGTGGTCATCCAGGATTCCCTGGACATGGTAACCCCATTCCGGATTGACGCTGACCCTGTCGATGAACCCTTCGGCCGCCCGGCTGTAGCCAATGAGGAGCACATGCTTCTGATTATAGCCGTTGGTCCGCAGGGAGCGCAGGAAGATGCGTATAGATATCCGCTCTGCTTCCAGCAGGATGATATTGGCCGCAAAGAATGCCAGAATCATCTTTGTGGAGAAATAGCTCAGATGGCTTACGAACCTTCGCAGGCCAAAAAGCACGAACGTAAAGAGCATAAGGCCGATGACATTGGCCTTGCAGATATTGGCCAGTTCCGAACGCCGCCCCTGAATCCGTTTGGGCACATACAGATGGAAACTGGCATATAGAATCAGGTATATGGGCACGATAAAAATGAGCGCCATAAAATATACCTGGGGCTTTAGCACGCCTTCGTCTAAGGGCAGTACCTTTCCGCTGATGACAATGAACCATGCCAGAGCATAGGCCACCACAGTGACCAGTATATCCAGCAGGACATGCATGCGGTTCAGCCTTTTCTGGTTATCTTTTATCATTGTATTTCACCTTGGTTTCTCAGGGAATCCCTTCTTACCGTAAATATCGTTGTTATTATACATGATAAGCCGTCATTATTCTATAACATTTCTCTTAATTTCGAAAAAGTTCATAATTTAGCAATCTGCCTTGCGGCAAACTCATAAACATAGATAAGGGTCCCTGTAATCAATTCCCACTCAATGGCCAGATAATTTTTAAGCCGCTCCCTGCTGTAAGGCACCTTCCGGCACTTTTTAGCGGTTGCCAGGCCTTCCTTCACACCAGCCGCATAATCCCTTCCAAATCCCTTTTTCTTAAAAAACATGTATTTAAGTCCCATTCCCAGGAGAATCGGAACCAGGTTCACCGCCAGCTGCAAAAGGGGCATGTTTTTATAATTCAGATAAATATTATTCCTGGCAGCCAGCTTTACCTTGAAGGGATTGTACTTGGAACCGCTGGTGCCGCTTCCCACATGATAAACCATGGCCGTGGGACAGTAGATGTTGTCATATCCCGCAATTCTGGCCCTGTAGCCAACGTCCAAATCCTCCAGGTACGCAAAATGCATCTCGTCAAAGTATCCGATTTCATCAAACACCTCCCGGCGGTAGATGGCTGCCCCGGCGCAGGCCGAGAAGATGCGGCAGGCCCTGTTATATTTTGCGGATGAGCGTCCCACTCCCCTCTGGTATGCCCAGCCCAACAGACTGTACATATCCCCGGCATCGTCCATCAGCTCCCTGTTGCAGAGCTGAATCATCTTGCAGCTGACGGAAAATATCTTTGGGGAGCGCTCAATGGCCTTAATCATTTCTCCCACATAGTGGAAGTCCGGCTCCGTGTCATTGTTGAGCAGAATCACATAGGGAGTCGCCGCCGCCTTAAGGCCCACATTCACAGCACCGGAGAACCCGGTGTTCTCCGGCAGGAAAATGGCCGGAATCTCTTGCTCCTTCAGCCACTCCACGCTTCCGTCCGTGGAACCGTTGTCCACCACCAGGATGTCAAAATCCCGGCAAATCTGCATGCTGAGAGCTCTGAAACAGGGTTCCATAAACTTAAGCCCGTTATAATTGGGTATGACGATGGTCACCTTTCTGCGCCTGCCTGTCCTTCGGCCGGTTTCATTGCCACGTCCCGCTTCATTGCCGCATCCTGCTTTATAATCGCATCCCGCGTCATTGCCGCGTCCCGCTTTATAATCGCATTCTGCTTCATAATCATTTCTATGGTCACTCATGTGCTTTCGTATCGTCCTCCGGCGCAAACTGTTCGTAAACCTTAAGGTCATAAGGCTCACCTATTTTTTCCTTCAGAAGGTCCCTGAGCGCGAAATTAGATTTGCGCAGCGTCAGGTTGGGGTTGTAGAAGGGGTCGCCATTTTGAATAATATCAGGCCACTTCCGTATGAAAATGGCCACCTCCCGGTTAAAGCGGGCTATCTTTTCAGGCGTATCCTCCAGTCCTCTGGACTTGGATTCATAGTGGTAAAAGCATGAATAAGGCGCATACACTACCATTTTTCCCAGGGCGCGTACTTTCATGCAGTAATCAATGTCATTAAAGGCCACTGCCAGCTCCGGGCTCAAACCTCCCACCTGGTCAAAGACGGATTTCTTCGTCATGAGGCAGGCCGCCGTGACGGCGCTGTAGTCCTGGGCGCACATGGCTCTGTGGAAATAGCTGTTCTCGGCCTTATGAAGTCCGATAAATGTATGGCCCGCAATGCCGCCAAAGCCTATGACCACTCCGGCATGCTGTATGGTGTCATCCCCATAGAGAAGTCTGGCTCCTGCAATGCCCACATCCTCCCTCTGGCAGAATCCCAGCATTTCCTTTATACTGTCCTCTTCAATCAGCTCCGTGTCATTGTTGAGCAGCAGCAGGTATTCACCCTTTGCAAAGGAGGCTCCGTAATTATTGATGGCTGAATAGTTGAAGCCCTCCTTCCAGGTAACCACCCGGAAATTGGTGTGCTCCGCCTGCATCTTATCATAGTAGGCAAAGGTTTCCTTCTGGGAACTGTTATTTTCCACGATAATGAATTCCAGGTTCCGGTATGACGATTTCTCCATCAGGGACCGCACACACACATCCAGGTCCTGGCTGTGGTCCTTATTTGGGATGATGACGGACACCAGAGGTTCCCCCTGTATCTCAAAGGTGGTATGGTAAATACCATAGTCCACGCCCTTCTCCACCTTCACCGCCGGAATTCCCATACGCTCATAGTGGGCCATGATGGCTCTGGATCCGGCCTCAAAGGCATACATCTTGCTCTCCGGGTTGCTGGCCGTGGAATTCTGATGGCAGCGCCAGTGATAGAGGACCTTGGGAATATGGTATACCCTCTTTGCCGCCTCCGTACACCGGAAAATGAAATCATAATCCTGGGCGCCGTCAAACTCCTGGCGGAATCCGCCCACCTGCTTTAACAAATCCTGCCTTATGGTGAACAGATGGCATATATAATTGACGCTGGTCAGCAAATCCGGGTTGAAATCCGGTTTGAAATGAGGGTCAAACAGGGCCTTTCCATCCATGTCCAGCTTATCCTCATCAGAATAAATAACCTGGCAGTCCGGATTTTCATTGATTGCCTTCACGACCTCATAAAAAGCATTGGGAGGAAGCGTATCGTCATGGTCGGCCAGGATGACAAAGTCTCCCCTGGCCATATCCAGGGCTGCATTGGTATTGCCTGAGATTCCGCGGTTGCTGCCCAGAATCTCATAGCGCACACGCCGGTCACGGTCCGCGTACTTCTTAAGCACACGCTCCAGCCCCTCACCCCTGGGGCTTCCGTCTGCAACACATATCTCCCAGTTTGTATAGGTCTGTCCCATGATAGAGTCCAGCATTTCCCTGAGATAGCGCTCCGGGGTCTTATAGGCGGGAATCACAACAGACAGCATGGGCTCAAAATCAAATAAATGCTTTCTCTGCTCCGCCAGCTCCTCGTCCGTTGGTTTGGTCAGCTCATACCACTCGCTGTAATCGTAATCATTGTCAATTCCCTGCAGCTTGTGCTTTGACTTGACCACAAGGGCCTTAAGGCCATGCTCCTTCCAAAAATCCATGGCCACATGGACTGTCTCCATGTTCATCAGGTCCTTAAGCTTCTCCATGCGCTTGTGGGCCACGCTGGCCCGCCTGGCAATCAGTTCCTCATTGTACTTGATTTTTGCCTGGCGTCCCTCACAGCGGATCAGCAGGTAATAATCCTTCCCCCGCTCATAGGGAAACTGGATGTCAAATCCAAATTCCCGGTCATAGACCTTCTTAAAATATATCTGGCTCACATCATCCCTGCGGGTATTTACATGCTTAAATTTTACCGGCTGGCGCTTCTCATCCTCCACCCGGAAGGTGGCCTTGCTGTCAGGGGATTTACCTATAGCCCATCCGTTAAGGGTAATGGAATTCTCCCGGATGCGTACCACGTCTATCTTATATTTCATGCTTCATTACCGCCCTTTTTCTCTTCCTCGTTAAAATTAATACGCTCTTCCTCAATAACCAGGGGCCGCTTCATCACCCGCTGGTTAATACTCATGATATACTCTCCCAGAAAACCGATGAAGAACAGCTGTACCGACCCCAAAAACAGCATTCCGATCAGCATGGGCGCCATGCCTGCCGGGAAACGGTCCCACCAAATCAGCTTCATTACCAGGTAGACCATGGCGATGAGCATGCTGACAACAGCGCATATGCTGCCGAAAATCGTAGCCAGACGCAGGCCTGCTTTTGTATAGGAAGTAACGCTGAGCATGGCGGCGTCGTACAGACGATAAAAGTTATTATGGGTCTTGCCCGCCCTGCGGCGCGGCTGCTCATAGGGAATCTCCTTGCGGCGGTATCCCAGCTCAGCCACGATTCCCCTGAGGAAAGGAGTGGGGTCATCCAGGTTGCGTAAGACCTCGATGAACTCCCTGTCATAGAGACCGGAACCGGTAAAATGCTCAATCTGCTCCACATCCGACAATTTCTTGATGGTCTTGTAATAGCAGCTTCTGAGCCAGTACATCAGACGGTTTTCCTTGCTGCTGGTCTTGATGCCGATAACGATTTTATATCCCTTCTCCCACTCATGGATGTATTTAGGTATCATTTCCACAGGGTCCTGGAAATCCGCCACCATCTCAATGACGCAGTCTCCGGTGACCTGGAGCATTCCGTAATAGGGGGAATTGAACTGGCCGAAATTCCGGGCATTGAGTATGGCCTTGATGCGCGGGTTGTCCGCGCACAGGCCCCGGATGATATCCCTGGTGCCGTCTGTGGAATCATTATCAATGAATACCAGCTCATAGTCATACTGCGGCAGCTCTTTTTCCAGGATTTCCGTCACTGCCCTGCTGATAGGGCCTACATTTTCCGCTTCATTATAACAGGGAATCAATACGCTGATTTTCTTCATATCTCTCTATGCTTCTTCTTTCTCTATGGTTTCTTCGATGCCTTGGCGGAAGGTATAGCGCTCCTGCCATCTGCCGCCTGTGAGTCTCTTAAGTCTGGTAATGTCAGGCCGGATGGACAGGGCGCCCTCTTTGGCCTGTACAAAGGTCCCGTACTCCAGCGTTCCCTTAAATCCTACGATTTCATGGATTTCCTCCACAAAGGACCGGAGGGGCCTGGTATCCTGGCTGGCTATGTTGACAATAGCGCTTATGGGACTGCGCAAATTGTCCTTTTTTAAACCAGGTTCTTCATTTACGGCCTGCCTGTATAATTCATATACTGCCTGTACCGCATCCTCAATATACATAAAATTCCACATATGCCTGCACGCGCTCAGGGAAACCTTCTTATCCTGCCTTAAATCCCGCACCAGGGTGGATATGATGGACCACGGATGATCCCCGCAGCCGTACACACTGAAAAATCTCAGATGGTAATAGTGAAGGCCCAGACGGCTGCAAAGGGGAGCTGCCTTCTGGTAAAACTCCCATTTTGCCTTTCCGTATTCATTGATGGGACGGCAGGGCGCTTCCTCTTCCATGATTCCGTCAACGGCCCCGTATTCCACTCTGGAACCAGCGTCCATGAATACCCGGCATCCCAGACGTCCGGCTGCCTCCACACAGTCCAGGGAGCCTGCCACATTGCGGGCCTGAACCTCCGGCGAGTCTATCTCCTCCCGGTTCACGCCTCCCCAGGCCATATGGAAAAAGCAGTCTGCATGTCCCACCTCAGGGACGCATTCCAGAACATGGGCCAGGTCGCAGGCCACTGTATGCAGTCTCTCATGAACAGGAAGGGCGTCCAGATGAAGGGAATCCGGACGCACCAGGGCGTACACATGGACCCCCTGCTCCAGAAACACCCTGGCCAGATTGCTTCCGATAAAACCGGTTGCTCCGGTAATTACTACGCGCATGTTATCATCCCTCCTAAACCATCTCCAGATGGTTGGAACGCATGGCCCTGATTTCCACGGCGGTCCCGAACTTCTGGCGTATGCTTGCCGCTATCTCATCCGTATAACCGGGGGCCGTGATTATGATGGCATCCACCGGGTGTTCATGGAAATGGTCCGGTCCAACGATGGGAAGATGGGACGCGGGGGCAAACTTTCCCTGCTTAAAGGGTGCGGAATCTATGATATACCTTGCCTTTTCCCCCAGCTTGGTAGTGGCTGCAAGGGTAAAGCCCTGGTGGCTGGCTCCCCAGATGGCCACCTTCTTATCCCAGGCATCCAGGTACTTCATATAAGTCTCCATCTCCCGTTTCAGGTTCACATAACACTCCAGCAGGTTCTCCGTATCCATCTGCGGACGCTTCCTTACAATAACGGAAAGGGTGTCCCGGTTGATAACCTCGCACTCTTCCACCTGGAACCCGTTGCGCTCCAGAAGGGGGGTAAGGGTCTCAAAGGTGTAGTAGGCCAGATGGTCCCGTATCAGTTCATAATAGCTGTTGTGGTCCATGATATATTCAAAGCTGGGGACTGTGATAAGCCCCATGGCATCGTCCTCCAGGTTGCGGTATATGGCCTGGAGCATGGTGCTGGGGTCCGGCTGGTGCTCCAGGAAATTAAAGGACAGGAATACGTCATACAGCCCGCCTGCAAACCGCGTATCCTCTGTCTCCGTAAACCCTTCCGTCACATCCAGCCCCTGGGCCCTTGCCAGCTCCACCAGATGGGGATCATGCTCTATGCCGTGAACCTCCACCGGAAATTCCGACAGAACCTTTAAGAATTCTCCCTGGCCGCACCCCACTTCGATGAATTTCTTTCCCTCCAGATGATAGCTGTCAATGAGATGCTTATACTGGTATCTGCGCAGCTCCACCATGGTCTTTGAAAAACCTCCGGCCCGAATTACATCCCGGTAATAGTCCACCGGCTCACAGTCAAACTGGACCAGCCCGCAGCCCATGCACTGGCATAAATCCAGGGTCAGTCCCCGGTCCTCCTTTACCCCCTGTGCATCCGGCATGTGCTGGGCCGAGGCAGGCATATTATCTAACGTAAGCAGCGGCGTCTCCCATAACGGGGCGCCGCAGGCGATGCATCGTTTCATAGACAATTCTCCTTATATAATCCAATCATTTCCCTGATTCCGTCCTCAAACGAAATCTCCTGGGCGAATCCTGCTGCTTCCTTAAGCTTCCTGATATCCGGCACCAGGGATACCACTCCCTCTGCATTGGGCGGCCGTTTTCCATATTCATAGGTGCCCTTTTCACCGCAGAGCCGGTGCATCTGTTCAATGTACGACTTAAGGGGGCGGGTGTCTTCTCCTGCCACATTATACACGCCGGCCGGTACTTTGGCAAGCAGAAGCCCTGTCAGGGCCCTGGCCGCATCCCTCACATGAAGGAAATTCCACTGCTGGGTACATGCCCCAAGCTCCATCCTGCCTCCTTTAAGAAAGGTATTGAGGCAGGTGGACACCAGGGACCATGGATGGTCTCCGGGACCGTAAACGCTGAATATCCTGGCATGGATATAATCAATCCCCAGGGCCTTTGCCTCTTCCCCTGCCCTGCGGCATACCTCCAGCTTGTCCTTTCCGTATTCAGAGACAGGACGGCACAAAATCTCCTCGCCCATAACGCCGTCCGCAATGCCGTACTCGGCCTGGGAGCCGCAAAAAAGAAACCTGGCGCACCCCAGACGGGCTGCCGTGTGAAGGGAATCCAGGGCATACCCGATGTTGCGGGCCTGGACATGAGGGTCCTGGCGGTTGGCACTGCCGGCCCCCTCCCAGCCCAGATGAAGCCACAGGTCTGCCTTTGTTTTGGAGTCAGAACGGGATTTTAAAACCGGACAGTGGACCAGTTCCGGGCAGGCATCCAGCTTACCGATGTCCTTTAGGGCAAAGGGAAGGACGGTAAGGCGCCCCCCTTCTTTTCCGGCTTCTTTTCCAGCTTCTTTTCCGGCCTTATTGCCTGTCTCTTCCCCAGTCTCTTCTCCTGTCTTTTCCCCGGCTTCCGCTCCGGTCCGTTCAAGCCGACCGCGCCCCGGAGAGTCCGGCCTTACCACGGCAAATACATGATGGCCTCCGGCCAGCAGCTCTTTTGTAACAGCCTTTCCGATAAAACTGGTAGCTCCTGTTACGATTACACGCATAACATATACTCCTTCTTATCCCGGATCTCCCGCGGCAGGCCTGTCCTTTGGTCTGCTGGCAGGTCTATCCCTTGATCCTGGGAATAATCATATTTTCATCCATCTCCTCATCCGGCAGGAAGGGCGACAGGTCCTCCAGGGGCGGCGACACCATGGTGCCGTCCGGCAGTCTCTTGGCGGATGACTTGGGTTCAAAGTTCTGGTCCATGGACACGAATACCTCGCAGATAGCAGGACCCTCTGCCGCCAGGGTTTTCTCCACAGCCTTCCCCAGCTCGCTGTTGTGCCTTGCTGACACGTAGGGGTAGCCGTAGGCCGCCGCCAGCTTATCCAGAGCCGGGAAGCTCAAATCCCCGCTGTCCACGCCGATTCCAATCAGCGGCTCCCCAAAGAAATTCTTCTGGGTCTGGCGGATGGAATGGTATCCCCCGTTGTTAATCACAAATATCTTAATCCCCATTCTGTGGTGGATGATGGTCTGCAGCTCCTGAAGATTCATCTGCATGCTTCCGTCCCCAGTCACCAGGATCAGGTCCTCCCCGCTTCTGTCCCCGCCCTGGCTGTAGCAGCCCTTATCCCTGGAAGCAGTCCAGGCGCCTATGGCTGCCGGCAGGTCATATCCCATGGAGGCAATGGCGGAATTGGTGATGAAACGCTGGTCCTTTTTAATGATATAGGCGTGTCCCCCCACCACACAAGCGGAACCATTGCCCACCACCGTCACCTGCCCCTCTCTCAGGCGGCTGCTGACAGCATGGATAAACGCGTACACATTGGCCGGTTCCTCATCCGTATGGGCAAAATGCTTGGGCAGTATAACAGGATATTTCTCCTTCCACATGGCGCAGGTTCTGCTCCATGTCATATCCCTGAGGCCCTTTCCTCCGTCAAACACCTGTCTGCTGCCTGGACGGCTGACGCTCTCAGGGAGATTTCCCTCTTCCTCTGCCAAAACGCGGTCCAGAACCAGGTCCATCTGTTCCAGAAGATCCTTTGCATCGGCATGGACCCGCATGTCGCTGTGGACTGACGGCTTCTTCAGCTCTTCCTCATCTATATCATTGACAATCACATAAGCCTCCCTGGCCCATGTCTCAAAGTTATATCCCACCTGCCGGATGCTCAGACGGCTTCCAATGGAGAGCACCAGATCGCTGTTTTGAATGGCAAAATTCCCAGGCCTGTCCCCCATATTGCCTGCACGGCCCACGTACAGGGGGTGGGTGTCATACATGATATCTTCGCTGTCCCAGCCCGTAATCACGGGAACGCCCAGCTTTTCGGCCACATCCATGAACAAATCATGGGCTCCCGCTATGCGGATTCCGTTGCCCGCATTGATGACAGGGCGCTTTGCAGCCCTTATCTTATCTATAATAGTCCGGGCGGCTGAAACATCCACCTTTCCCGGCAGTACCTGGCGGTGTTCTCCCTTTCCCGCCTCGTCCTCCGGTATCCCGTGTCCCCCGTCCTTTCCGGCCCAGCCGTTTCCTCCGGCCTCGTAGTCAGCCGCGTCAAAGCCAGGAAGCTCCTCTGTCTCCACAAAGGCGCCCTGTACATTCAGGGGAATATCCAGCCAGCAGGGGCCCGGACGCCCGGACCGGGCCAGGTAAAGGGCCTTCTCCAGACAGTACCTGATCCTCATGGGATCAATGACCATCTCCGAATACTTTGTCATACAGTCAATGGCTTTACAGATATCAAACTCCTGGTCGCCCATGGCGCGGATGCCCACACCGGACCACCTGGCCGTTGTATCATAGCGCACCTGCCCCGACAGTACCAGCATGGGAATGGAATCCAGCCATCCCCCCACCACACCGGTAATTGCATTGGTTCCTCCCGGACCGGTGGTGACGCACAGCGCCGCGATGCGGTTGTGAATCCTGGCGTAAGCCTCAGCAGCCATGGCGCATGCCTGCTCATGGTGGTTATAGATACAGTGAAGCCCCTCCTGGTGCCCCAGGCCGTCGTCCAGATGCATGGCGCCTCCCCCTGTCACCATGAAAGCCTGGCTGATTCCCTCCTCCACCAGCTTGCCTGCTATATAATTGGAAATCTTCATTTTCATAAATTAAGGTCCCCCTTCCGGTCTATCAACTATGGAGAGTATAGCATAAAACGCCTTAAAATAATACTATATTTTCTCTTACAATGACCGCCGGAGCGGCTTTAGGGGCCCCCCTCCAGTGCCTTCCATAACTTCCAGCAACCATCACTATCATTACACATTCATGTCCGTTATAATAAACCACGTAATGCAACACCGGATTTTCGGCCACAGACAAACACACATATCAAAAAGGAGAGATTCATTATTATGAAAAAACAGATCAAAGTTCTGGCTGTATTATCCACTGCCATGTTCATGGCAGCAGTAACCCCTAACTTCATCGGCACCGCTTCCACTGCTTACGCAAAAACCGTGGGCTGGACAGAGGAAAACGGAAACTGGTATTACTATGATTCTTACGGCGAGGCAATCACCGATACCTGGAAGAAGAATGGCGATGACTGGTACTACCTGGATTCAGACGGAATCCGCGCCGCTGACAGACAGATTGATGAGTATTACGTAGGAGAAGACGGAAAACGCGTGAGCATGAAGTGGGTTTCCGTGGAAAATGAAGATTTCTGGGATGAGGACGATGCTCCTGAATTCCTGTACTACTATTATGGAAGGGACGGCAAGGCCCTGACCTCCAGATGGGCTTCCATCAATGGAAGCTGGTATTATTTCAACGAGGACGGTATCATGCAGACCGGCTCCATCACCGTAGATGGTTACAACTACTATCTCGGCGAGGACGGAAGCAGAAAAACCGGCTGGATTCTTCTGGCAGATGAAACCGATGATCCGGAATACGTTGAATCATGGTACTACTTCGACAATACGGGCAAGCGTATTGAAAATGAGGTTGACAAAAAGATTGAAGGCCAGTACTACACCTTCGTGGACGGCCGCATGCAGACAGGCTGGTACAAGCTTCCTGTCCAGGCAGCAGCAGAGTCCGGCGAAGCCCAGACAGCTACCCCTTCCGAGGCAGCTCCTGTGTCTGAGCAGACCGCTGCCGGCTATCAGTACTACGATGAGGATGGAAAGCGCGCTTCCGGATGGAGAACCATCGAAGGCATAGAAGGACTCAGCGAAGAAGCCGAGCTTTACCGCTTCTATTTCAAGAACGGCAAGCCCTACCATGCAGAAAAGGGTCTTGAACTGTTCACCATTGAATCCAGAAAATACGCTTTTAACACAAAGGGCGAAATGCAGACCGGCAAGAAGGTGGTAAACCTGGAGGACGGCAACGTGGCTAACTTCTACTTTGATGAAGAGGGCGTCATGAAGACCGGCAAGCAGGTCATCTTCGATGAGGACTTAGGCGAGACCCAGAACTGGTATTTCCACACCGACGGCTCCAGAAAGGGCCAGGGCTTCCACGGCATCAAGGACAATGTGCTGTATGTATACGGACTGCGTCAGGAAGCTGACAAGGACCTGCGCTTTGCACCTGTAGAGTTAAACGGCAATCAGTATCTTGTAAACAGCAACGGCGCCGTACAGAAGGCCACCTCTTCCTCCAAATCAAACGCCATGCCTGAGCTTGGCAGCGGCTACAAGGATTTCAAGGACGAGAATGACAAGGTATGGACCGTAAACACAGAAGGTGTCATCCAGACTCAGAACACCGCCCAGTAACAGACACACAGCAACCATAAGGCCGCCCCTGCATCCGTTCATTTAACCGGCGGCCCACGGCAGACTAACCAATTAGTCTGCCGTTTTTTTGTCCAATCTGACGAATTTACAAAAATCGCGGAAAAAAGTGGTATATTTTGCGATTTGAAACGCTATATATATTAATAAGTATTAATCAGGAGAGGACATTATGAGAGAACTTGCTGTTTTT
>ENA-OQKY01001416-OQKY01001416.1-human-gut-metagenome-genome-assembly--contig:-NODE-1416-length-13925-cov-3.243224_pt1 | contig 13925 bp, 7 predicted proteins | sample MGYA00242652_ERZ504805 | MGnify/ENA primary metagenome ERZ504805 (study PRJEB26092, sample SAMD00036400) | human gut metagenome | host: Homo sapiens | study: EMG produced TPA metagenomics assembly of... | reverse complement strand
CTATCCGACCGTCGGGCAGCTACCAGTTACCGTGCTTAAATCACGGCATTGCATGGAATGACTGAAAGGCAGTGAGGAAAAGGGCTTGTGTGTATTGGCGTCCCGCTCTCGGCAACACCGCAGCAACATTATGCGTTAGGCTGTGCATCGGGGGTGAAGCGGAATCAACCCGGCTGCAAATCTTGACGGCGTGACGGCTTCGCCCGCCAGACGACATTGTCCCACCCTGCCACTGGAGCGCCTTCCTGAGCTGCTTGAACGGATTGACAGTTATCACCAAGGACGGGAACTCACCAGGCTTGCAGTCCTGCTGACGTTGCATGTGTTCATTCGCTCAAGTGAACTGCGCTATGCTCGTTGGACAGAGATTAACTTCAGAAATCGGATCTGGACGATACCTGCCACACGCGAAGCGATTGCAGGCGTACGTTATTCCAGTCGAGGTGCCAAAATGCGTACACCGCATATTGTGCCCCTTTCTGAGCAGGTTATCTCTATTCTGAAAAGGATTAAGGAAATATCTGGCGGGTATGAACTGGTGTTCCCCGGCTATCATGACCCCTACAAGCCGATGAGTGAAAATACTATCAATAAGGCACTTCGCCAGATGGGATACAACACGAAACAAGATATCTGCGGTCATGGTTTCCGGGCAATGGCGTGTAGCGCGCTGATGGAATCCGGTTTATGGTCGCAAGATGCAGTGGAGCGTCAGATGAGTCACCAAGAGCGCAACACTGTGCGTCTGGCTTACATTCATAAGGCCGAACATATGGAAGCCCGCATGGACATGATGCAGTGGTGGTCGGATTATCTGGATATGTGCAGTGAAATCTGGGTGCCCCCGTACATCTGGAGTCAGCAAAACATTAATCTCGCAGTAACCTGACTTATGAATAATCTTGTAAAGAACCAGGCCGTATCAGCAAACGCTGATACGGCTTTTCATCCACAGGCCGTTTTTCATCTTCTAAGTCGTCCAGGACATCATGGTTCTTAATACACATGCGTTCGCATGTGCTTATGTTAAGTAGACTTATTGTCTTACACATTTTATCCGTATCATTAACCAGAATATGTTCCGGAGCAGCGGGTGATAGTGCCGCCAGTCCACACTCATCGCTGCCCGGAAAAATCATCAGTGGGGAGGCAAACGGTAAGCACCCCGCTATTCTGCAAGACATTTCTGCAGTTTATTTAACCTCCCCGAAGCATTTTTATAAGGCGAGGCGGTATTAAATTGAATCATACGACCTCGGGTCCATTTATTATACCAAGGTTTACCGTAAAGCTCATCGTTACTGAATCGTTCAATCAAAGCCACGAGTTGCTGCTTATTTTCCTTTAACCGTGCCAATAAAACTTCGTACTCTGTAATATCCTCATAGTCACGGTAGAATTTCTGTGCTAAACGCCCCAATTCATTCCATTTAAATCCTTCCTCAGGAAAAATAATAGTTTTTCCTTTTGCCTCTTGGTCATGCCAGTGTAACACCAGCTCTCCCCAGCCAATCAGATAGGAAACCAGATTCGCTACGCTAATCGTAGTCCCCTTCGCGTGCCCTTCCAATAGAGGTTCAAAGGCGAGTTGGGGCGTAATAGATTCTAGCTTCTTATTTAATAAAGAAAAATTACTATTAATAGCTTTAATTAACTCTTCTTTTGATGATGGAACAGCCATATCTATTGCTCCTTGTATAGTTACACAACTATTTCTACCCTACTATTTCGAGTGATTCAATCGTCTGGTTCACATAACCTACCACCTGTTCAAAATGCTTATCGACAAAAAAATGATCGGCAGCAGGAAATATAATAGTCCGCGTCTTTCGTGTGGTGAATTTTTCCCATGCAAGTAATTCATCCTGCATTACCAGATTGTCAGCATCGCCATGAAATAGCACGATCGGACAGGTTAATGTGCGCGCCTTGGCCTGAAATACATACTGCTCATAGAGCCGATAATCGTTTTTAATGATGGGGGTGAAAATTGTCATTAACTCTTTATTACGAAAGACATCAACCGGAGTTCCGCCCAGCTTGACGATCTCTTCCATAAACGCCTGATCGGGCAAGGTATGCAGTATTACTTCATGAGAGGCCCGATCGGGTGGGCGACAGCCGGAAAAAAACAGCGCGCATGGCATGTCATGTCCATGATCGAGAATATAATGCACCAGTTCGAAGGCCATGATCCCTCCGAGACTATGCCCAAAAATGGCGTAGTCTCCACCTGTGTAGTGTTTCACAAATTGTTGATAAAGGTCAGCGACGGCATCCACCATCGTAAGACACAGCGGCTGGCGTATTCTAGTTCCCCTCCCCGCAGGTTCTAAAGGCCGCAAAGTAATATTGTCCGACAGCACGCTACGCCATTTATAATACATGGCGGCAGAACCACCTGAATATGGCAAACAATACAAACTGATATTACTCATCGTCCCACTCCTTGTTGTGTAATAGAATTCGTTTAATTTGATGATTTAATGTCAGAACGAAAGCTAACAGGATAATTCCGAACGGTATCGCCAACACGCTCGATGGACCCCATACCAAGATAAAACGCCAGTCAAGTCCTGGAGATAGTATACCCGGTGCGACATAGAGCATGGCGGCCACGAGCCCAGGAACCGCCAAGGCGATGATATAGTCACGTACGCGTAAACGTAACCTCTGCTGTTTTCCAGGGCCATGCGCCGTTGCGCGATAAACACGGAAAGCACCGCGCACTACAACCACCGCCCCCCAAAAACACAGCAACAACGTGAGGTAGACGAAAAGGGTATCGGTGGCTGTAATTGCATCACCAGCGCCGTCAGCATATTTGCCAATGCGCAGATAATTATCGATATCCGCGCAAAGCTGTAGTATCAGATTCGAATTCATATTTGCCAGCGCAACAATGCCAATCTGCTGATCCGGTCGCAACGCAATGCAAGAAGAAAAGTTTGGATTCTGCCCACCGTGACTGATGTAAGGGCCTTGATTCTGGTCGATAAACCAACCGCTGGCATAGAGGATACGATTGTCTGCGGCAAGCGGAACATCACTATTACCACGCCAACTGTTACTCATCGCCTCACGCAGCGTTGCCGGCAAAGCCTTTCTGTGCAACCAGGCGTCTATCCATATTTCCATATCAGGCAGAGTGCTATGGATATAGGCGGCAGGAACATGGTTCCGGGCCAGAGGCGCATGAAACAGAACGGGTTTGCCGAATCCCAGTTTATAGCCGCTTGCCTTGTTGACAATAATCTCATCCCCCTTAACTGCCACAGTCGCCGACATGCCCAGCGGCTGCGTGAGTCGTTCCGCAATGACCTCTGTAAAGGTTTTTCCCGTCACATTTTCAATCACCGCGCCCAACACATCATAATTGGCGGAGGCATAGCTAAACTTCGCACCCGGCGCAAACAGCAGATTCTCGTTGCGCAGTTGCTGTGCCACAGCGCTCCCAGGCATAGGGTTTTCCAGCCGAGCCAGTGTTGAAAAAGGCAATCCTGATGTATGATAAAGGAAATCAGCCACGGTCAGGGAAGCAGGTTTTCCCTGATAATTCAAGCGCATTTCCGGCAGATAGGTAATGATATCATCCCCTTGCCGGAGTCTGCCTTCCTGAATCAGTATTTGCACCACAAGTCCGGTAAACGCCTTACTCATCGATCCCAGCTCGTAAACTGTGTCTAGAGTATTCGCTTTCTGACTAGCCACATCGGCAACACCGTAGACAAATCGCTGACGTACCCCCTTAATGGTCACACTTACGGAAAGGGCTGGGACCTTGGCCTCCTGCATCCGTTGGTGAATTAATGTCGACAGGCGCTCATCTTGCGCCCCGATAGGCTCATGTTCTTGCGCCAAAGCGCACATAGCGGAAATAAAGAGCAGCATACAGCACAGGAGATGATATAATGTTTTAATGCTAACGTGTTCCATTATTGTCATCCTGTGAACACCTCATAAAATACCATCAACACATTCGGAGATAAATTCACTGTGCTCACGGATAGCGGGTCTGGCATAAATATCGGCGGCAGTCAGTCCGATTTTATAAATGTGGTTACAGCTGTCGACGAAAGAGATAACGTGCATCGAGGTCGCTCCGTATTCGAAAATAACCGCGTGTTCGTCATAATGATCGATGCATAACAATGAACGCCAGGTTTTCTCCACAAAGTCGCTGACCGACAAATAACTCACTGGTAACATAGCGTTCTCTCTCGCATCACTGGACTGAATTTCATACCGGACGCGATCAAACGAATAACCGGGTAAGCCTATAGTCTGCACGGCTGGCATTTCCGGTAAACAAATAGTCACTCCTCGTTGCCAAAGAGTGCCCAACAGCGGCAGGATGTCCTCAGGCGTATCCGTATTCAGCATGGGGGAAAATACTGTTTGCCCAACCCACTGCGCATGCTGGTGATACAATATGGAAAACGTCCCCGCGCGACCGATTTCCAGCATCAGCGTTCCCTCCGTCACCGCCAGATTAGCCAATATTTCGCTCAGTTCACTGTTGCCGGCCAGCGTCTGCTCCGGTGTCGTTTCAGCCACAATCACCTGCTGAACAGCGTTTTCCAGTGAGATGATGCGCGCAACATACTGCGCTGCTGCAGCCCCCGTCAGGTAACCGATGTGCGGCACAGGCGAGATACTTTGTTCGATCAGCCATTCACTAAGACTCACCTGCTGGATAAACTGACGCAATGCTGGCGTCCAATCGGCTGGTTCGCAGATTTGTGCAACATCCTGAGACAGGCGCTGGTGCCGCTGGCGCAAGTTAGGTTGACAAGCCAGCAAATGCGTCAGGGCACTCTCCAGCTTATCGTCCCGGTCCGGATATAGGAACACCAAGGTAGTTTCCATATTGATAGGGGTAAAAGACATGTCAGCATCCCGCAGTTTCGCCAAACTTGCACGCAACGCTACCACACTGTCTGCCGCCAGCGCACAGCGATACGGGAAATGTGCCCGGCGTTGCGCGAGAGTATAGGCGATACGATCTTTATCTGCTTCCGCATAGGTCGCCAGAGCGTGATAATGAGCATCCAACTGTTGTCTAAGGGCTAATGGCGTTTTGGCGCTGAAGAAAAACAGGCGGCGCTCATTTTCTTGCACCGCTTGCGCAGGCGTCTCGCACCAGTTTTGCAGAACCAAATGAGCATTGGTCCCTCCCAGCCCAAACGAACTAACGGTGGCATGGATCCTTTTCGTTTGTGGGACAGAAGTCACTACATCACTGAGATAAAATGGCGAGGCTGGCTGCAACAGTTTTTTATGTTTATTTACTAGGTTGATCTGCGGGGGAACTAAACCAGTATATAGCGTCAGTGCGGTTTTCATTAAGCTGACGATACCGGAAGCGACTCCCAGGTGACCCAAGTTGGCTTTTACCGCACCCAATTGAATGCTGTGCGGCGCACATGCCGGTGCGAAAACCCGGTGCAGAGCTTCAAGCTCAATCTCATCACCCAACGGGGTACCGGTACCGTGCGTTTCGATCAGTGCGATATCAGTCGGTACGACTTCTGCGGCGGCAAGCGCCGTATTGATCGCTTCTACCTGTCCTTCTACGCTGGGGGCGACAAACCCCAGCCGACGCCCGCCGTCGTTATTTACCGCACCTCCTTTAATCACCGCATACACTCTGTCTTGGTCGCGTAGTGCATCCTCAAGACGTTTTAGCACCACAACTCCCGCACCGCTGCTGTATACCGGGCCGGTCGCCTCAGCGCTAAACGGGGCGCAGTGTCCGTCTTGCGATACCAGCTTATCACCTTGCGGACTGTAGCCGTGCGCCTGTAAAAAACCCAAGGTGACCCCACCTGCCAACGCAACATCGGCTTGAAAAGTCAATAACCCCTCGCATGCTAAATATGCTGCCACCAACGAACTGGAACAGGCGGTCTGTACACTCACAGCGGGTCCGGTAAACCCCAACTTGTAGGCAACCTGAGCACACAAGTAATCCTTTTCGTTACCAATCTGCGCCTGAAGATAATGGTGATCGCCGCTCATCTTCAGGTATGGATAGACGCGATCGATAAAATAGTTATTGGCGTAGGTCGCCCCATAGACGCCGACTCGCTTAAGTTGCGTGGGAATATAGCCCGCATGCTCAAGAGCGTTGTAGCAGCATTCAAGAAATATTCGTTGTTGCGGATCCATCAACAGGGCTTCGCCAGGCGGAATATTGAAAAATGCAGCATCGAAGTCATAGGGAGCGGTGATTATATTGCGCAGCCTAATCCAAGGGTTCCCATTATCGTCTTCTGTGCATGTCGGTTGAGTGAACTCCTCACCCGCCAGCAACTTATCCCACCACTCGGGCACCGATTCCGCACCGGAAAAACGCCCGCTCATGCCAATAATGGCAATATCCAGTGAGCCACAGGTAAAATCATCCTTTGCCATTGTTGTATTCCTTAAGGGTTGGCATCGTGTTTATAGTGTCCACAAAGTCGGCGCGCCCGTCAGCGTGGCGCTGTGTTGGCACAGCCAGGCATCCAGATCAGTGAGGCTGTTCTTGTAGCGCGCCAGCAGGAGTTGCACATCATTCAGCGCAATGCGCGTGGGATCGAAACGGCAGTGGAAGGAGAGACCATCAGCTGCCGAGCGCGCAATATTAAACTCCAGCACGCAGCCGAGCGCGTTTTCAGGCGCGGTATAGATATCACTATTAAAGTGATCAATATGAAAATAGCGGAGTGAAGGTTGCGCCTGCACACCGATGTAATTCATTCGGATCCCTTGCGCAAGAGAGTCTTCCGGTGCATGCCGCATTTGCAGCAGACCGTAATCTCCCCCACCATGCGTGCGTTTTGCCAAATCGGAAGCGATCGCAGATAACAGTGTCGCCATATCGCCATGCAGAGGGATCGCCCAAGGATAAAATAGAGTAAACCACCCGACCGTATCCGCAACGTCAGGCTCATCGGGCCAGCAGCCGCGTCCCATGCCTTCCATCTCGATGCGACACCAAGGCTCTTCGCTGTAGTAACGCAGCACCAGCGCCAATGCCGTTAGCACATAGGTTTCGGCGCTGTACGCGGTATTACCACTGGATTCAAACAACCTCCTGACGCAAGGATGGCGAAAGTCTTCACGCCAAGCGCGCGTACGAGGTAATGAGTCATCTGGCAATGACACGGGTGGGAAATGCAGCGGTAGCGTTTGACATACTGTGCGCCAGCTTTCGTGTGTGGCGGAATCTACCGTTTTGCTCGCCAGATAGTCATTCCAGCGATGCAGTCCGCTGTTGCTGGTGCCATTGACAGTGCTGACGGCGTCCAGCGTGCTGAGGATTAAATACCAAGAGTGCATATCGACGCACAAGTGATGGGCACAGAGTACCAGCGTGCTAGACGCAGGCTGCGGGGCGTGTAACAGAGCTGCCGTAAAGACTCGACCATTTGTCACGTCAAGCATGCTATTGCACTGAGCGATCACCTCTGCCAACGTCCACTGCGCCGTCGAATATTCCGTGAGCACCTCGTTGGGATAACACACATTAGGGTCGCATACTAGCAACCGCCCCTCAGCGTCCAGCGCACTGTGCAAAGCTGGCTGCTGCTGGATTAATGTATGCAGCCTGTTGTGTAACTGCTCGAGCGGGCAGCCCGGCAACACTTTCAGCACAATGACATGGTTATAAACATTGGGCACTGGCAACGCCAACTGCGTAAACCAACGCAATGCGGGTAGATCGATACGGGTGTTATGAGCATACTGCGCGAGCTGTGACACCGTTGTATGACTAGCGAGAAACTCACAGATGGCGTTCACTGTTCCACACTCCATCACCTGCACCGCTGACATCGTCCAGCCGTGGTGCCTGAGCTGCGCTGCAATCTGGATACTCTTGATGGAGTCCAACCCCAAGACATAAAGATTTTCGTTATCATCAAACTCAGTTTGCTCCAGCGCCCCTTCCACACATACCCGAACTGAATGCCTTATCGCCGCATCTCCCAGCCGCTCGCTACCCGATGCAGGCGCGGTGTTTCGGACCGTTGCGACCATCTGACGCACGTCCACCTTGCCATTGTGCGACAGCGGCAGTTGGGCGATAGCACAGCACTGCTTGGGTTGCATGTAGGTGGGTAATTGCTGACGCAGATGTTGCATTACGGTAGCTACATCAACAGATGACGGTGTCACGCAGGCTAGCAACCCGCTGTGCTGCCCCTGCACATCATCAATCACCGCCACCGCCGCACTTTCTACCTGAGGTGCGCTCAACAACGCTTGTTCGATTTCGCACAGCTCAATACGATAGCCATTAATTTTGACCTGATCGTCTTTACGTCCCTGATAAACCAGCGTATTAGGAGCGATGGCGTAGCCAATATCACCGCTGCGATAGCCAATCATCACCCCATTGGTATCTTTAAGGTAGGCGGCGGCCGTTTGTTGCGGCGCATCGATATAGCCCTGCGTCACTGACGCGCCATAAATCACCAATTCACCAGTTTCGCCTTCCGGTACCGGACAGCCCCAAGGGGAGCAAATTGCTACCTGGCAACCGTCGATCGCCATACCGATGGGCAATGAAGGCAGCGTTTCTTGCCCGGTGTAGCGATAGATCATGCAACCAACGGTGGCCTCTGTCGGCCCATATTCGTTATAGATCACGGCCTGAGGAAAGAGAGCAGCCGCCTTACGCGCCAGATCCCGCTTGAAATCCTCCCCGCCAACCACCAAGGTACGAATCTGCTCACTGCTTATGCCAGCCGCACACAACAACCGCAGGTGTGCAGGCGTCAGTTTGATCACTGTGTTGGGCTGATCAACCACGGCCATGCGCAGCAATGTTTCGCTCTCGGCGTGCCGACAAACGCTGATGCTAGCGCCCACACATAAGGGGGCGAACAGCGTAGTGATGGTCAAATCGAAGGACAGCGAAGAGTAGAGCGCAGCCCGGTCCTGCGCTGTAAAGTAACGTTCGGCGGCGAAATGGAGATAGTTAGCCAGATTGCCATGAGAGACTTGCACGCCCTTAGGCTCGCCGGTCGATCCGGAGGTAAACAGCACATATGCCAGATCCTGCGGTTCAATAGCTGGCCAAGGTTCTCTAGCAAGCGCCGAAGTGGCTAAGGCCTGGAGCAAGCTGGACGCGGGAAACGCCAGCGCCTGCGTCAATTCATGCATCGCCGGATCGTAAAGGATATGCGCTACCTGCGCTTTACGACACATGGCGTAAAGGCGGGTCGTTGGCAACGCGGGATTTAGCGGCAGAAATGCCGCGCCGCAGCGCAAAATACCATAAATAACCATCACCGTTTGAGCGCTATGCTCAGCGATAATCCCAACCACTTGACCGCGTCCGATCCCCTGTTGGCGCAGATAACGCGCAACCCGCTCAACAGCGTCATCCAACTGCCGATAAGTCAAAGACTGTTCATTATCAATTAGTGCTGTGCGATCACCATGCTCCACAACTTGCGCTGCAAATCGGGAAGTAAATGAGGGTTTGAGTGAGCCACATGCCAATGCGACGTGCGGCGCAGGATAGACTTCGAGATCGCCTAGACGAGCGTCAGGTTGCCGATCCAATGCAGTGACTAAATCCAACAGCCCATTTTTCATCGCTGTCAGTTGGTGCGGAGTGAAAGCGCTACGCAGCGCCTCCAGACTCAACCTAAGGCTTTCTTTATGATTATTAACAGTTTGCAAAACAATATGTCGCTTATAGGACTGCTCGCCGCTGTAGTAACTCTCCACGCGTTGCGCGGCACCTGCAATGTGGCGTTCATAGGTAAAGTTATAATAATTAACGCAATAATCGAACGCCCGCAACTTCCCTCCCCCCTGTTCCGCCAAATCCTGGTTGAATAAGGTAATGGGATATTTGCTGTGTTTAAAACCGCGTTTCAGTTCGCGCTGGAAAAAGGCCACCCGTTCACAGAATCGTTCCGTGCGCACCAGTCGATAGGCCAGCGGCAATTGATTAGTAAACATGCCAAAGCAACGCCGCGCCTCGCGAGTATGCCGATTGGCTAACGGCACGCCTATTACGCCTTTTTCCTCCCCCCATACTCTGGCGCGATAGAGAGCGAAGAGTGCAATAAACAGCGTATTAAGCGTACAGCCATAACGATTACACAACCTGTAGAGACGGTTAATCATGGCTGGCTCAAGCCAAGTGGAACAACTGATGCCCTCAGTAGTAACGATGGGGGAACTGTCTGGAAAGCAGTCGCGGTATTCGTCGATATAGTCACGCCACCAGCCACGATCAACGGCAAAGCGCGTTGACGCCTGATAAGATTGCTGCTGCGCCAGAAATGCGCTATAGGCTGGTGACGCATCATCTGGTACGTCCTGCTGTTCGTATGCTCGCTTGACATGGTTTGACAACAACGCCATTGACCAACCATCAGCAATGCCGTGATGGGCTTTAAATAAATAACCGCTGTATTGTTCACCGCACGTAAAGGTGACAAACTCGAACAAATCGTGCGCCAGCAGGGTAAAGGGCTGCCGGAACCACTCATCAACAAATGTTTCGATCGCCGCTGGGCGTAGGTTCTCCTTGTCATAATCTGGGGAAAAAGTCAAATGGCGGATATCGCGCCAGTGATAAGGCTGCACTTGGCTGACCACTTCACTCTCCTCTCCCATCACAAACCACATACGCAACGCATCAAATTGCCGAATGGCGGACTGGATGGCCGCGTGTAGTCGGGGCAGATCGACAATTCCCTCAATGGTGACCACACCACCAATGATGTTTACGGCGCGGTAAGGATACAGTTGATCAATGATGTGGCACTGTTCCTGTGGCCACGACAACGGATTGCCCGACATCATGGTGCCACCTCCATATCCAAGTGTTGGGAGCGCACCGCCTCCTGATTCCATCGCAGCAGACGAGGTGAAAGACGCAGCAGACGCCACGCCAACAACGCAGCCACAAAAGTGCCGCTCATCGCCCCAAAATAGACGCCGGTAATACGCATCTCTAACACAATCGCCAGCAGGTATACGACAGGGACAGATATAAACACGTGACGCATCAGCGTCAACAACACCGAATACCAAGGCTTACCAATGGCCTGATAATATTCACTTGCTAACAGGCTGATAGCGACAAAGGGTAGTGCCAGTGCCATGATACGGGTTTGCAGTACCGCATAGTCACTCACGGCAACAACACGAGTAAACAGGGGATACATCCAGGGTGCCAGTACAATATGCATAACGGCTAACACCAGCACAATAGAGAAGGCCAGCGCGACGGCGGCCCAATAGGCATTCAGCGTGCGGGTGACATTTCCGTGTCCCCAGTTTTGCCCCACCACAGTCAGCAACGCGGTCGCGATAGCCAGCATCGGCGTGATGATGAAATAGTCGATGCGACCAGTGAGCGTAAACGCTGCCATCGCGTTTACGTCCAGCCTGACGATAAAAAAATTATAAATCACTATGCCGACCGCAATGATCAGTTGCATCAGCATCTGCGCCATGCCGACGGAGAGAAACTCTCGGTAGATTTTCCAGGAGAATGGGCGTAACGCGATGCGTATACTCAACCCGATATGTAATCCCATCAATGTGTAGATGAAATAGGCGACCATACTCAGTTGCGCCAGAAACGACGCCAATGCCACCCCTTTCACACCAAAATCGAATACAAAGATCATGATTGGATCGAGCATAATATTTACCAACGCCCCCAACAATGAGGCCTTCATGATGACCATGATCTTACCCGCGCCTTGAAACAGCCCCATCATGACGCCAATCAACATGATGCTGAACACGGTCAGCAGCGAATAATAATAGAACTCCGTTGCGTAGCCGATGATGCTCTTCGTGGCCCCCAGTGAGCGCAATAGCGGCTGGGCATAAACATAGCCAAGTACGGTGATCACGATCGCAAAGAATAGCGCGATGATGATACCGACCGACAAAATCCGCTGTGCACGATCCAACCGCTGCATGCCGATGGCGCGGGACAGCAAAGATCCCATACCGATTTGAATGCCGTTGGCGATGGCAAATAACCCCATTCCAACGGGGAAAACCAGCCCCACACCGGCAATGATGCCGCTGTTGGTGACATCAATGTGGCTCAGCCAAAAAATATCGGCGATGGCATAGGTCACCTGCGTTAACATACCGACAAACATCGGCAACGCCATGCGCAGGAGTAATTTATACAGCGAGCCGTCAAACATACCCGCCACCGTGAACAGCTCATCGTTCGGCGTGCCGTTGTCTGGCTCAAGCTTATTCACCGTCATACCTGCTCCTTATTCATTAAATGCGCCGCACCTTTATTGGCGCTGTCACCGATATCCGCCTCTAGTACCCTTCCGGTACCGTGAATCCGCCACTGATGCTTTCGCAGAACTCAGCAAAGTTAATCGTCACATCATCGTGAAAATGCCCGGAAATGATCTGTATGCCGCACGGAAGCTCATCCATCGTTTTCGCCAATGGGTAAACGGTGGCAGGCAAACCAAAAACCGTTGCTAACATGTTCCAGAACAAATGTTCGTTGTAATCTTGCGGTTCGCCATTGACGATAAGCTTGCGCTTACGCACCGGCTGCTGCATGTGCGCAAACGCCAGCACCGGGCTGACAGGTGTCAACAACACGTCATAACGCGCGAAAAGGGTTTCTATCACCCGGCTGTATTCGTGGCGGAGTTTGTCTGTATTCCGCTGTTCGCCACTGTCTTTCAGCATGCCCTGGTAATAGCTCGTTATCCCCTCAGGCACATCCGCCAGCTTGCCCACAAGCCTGAAGCCCAGCGCAGCCAGCCCGGCTGTAAGACGCTGGCGTCCATTGAGCGCCGTACTTACCAGCCGACCACTGAGTTTGACTGCTATATCAAACAGTGCGTCGGGATCGATATCGGCGGGCATAGCATCATCAACCTCCACGCCAGGCTGTGCGCGTAACTTGTCGATAAACGATTGAAAACGCTGTGCGATCTGTTGATCTATCTCATGGTGGGGCGCACTAAACCACGTGCACACGCGGTAGTTTGCTTTGGCCTGATAACGGCTAAAATCGGGAATACGCGGCGGTTCCACCCAGAATGTGCTCAATGCGCGCATCATCAGACGCAGATCCGCCGCGCTGCGCGCCATGGGGCCCGCCGTCGAGAGATCCGGCTCATCAGTCGCCTGCGGACCACCACCGGGCACATGTCCTCTGACCGACATCAACCCCAAGCTACAACGATGGGCATAGACACCGGTGTAGGGGGCGGGAATGCGCAGGGAGCCAAACAAATCGCTGCCAAATTCCACGGGGGTGAAATCCGCCGCCACCGCCACCGCCGCTCCGCCGGACGATCCGCCGGGTGAACGTTGCCTATCCCACAGGTTATGGGTGGTGCCATACAGATCGTTATAGGTTTGCCAATCGGCAGTCATCATCGGCACATTGGTTTTTCCCATCAGGATCGCCCCGGCAGCGCGTAAGCGTGCGATGGAAGGAGCATCCTGCGTCGCCCGGTTATCTTTCAGATAATGGGCACCGGACGTGGTTAACCACCCTTGCACGTCAAACGACTCCTTAACAGTACAAGGTAATCCGTGCAACACGCCCCTTGCGCGCCCCTCCAGTCGCTCACGATCGGCGCGCGCGGCGGCCTCCAACGCCAACGCATAGTGCTGCTGCACCACCGCATTCAACGGCTTGTTAAACTGCGCCATACGTGAAAAATAGTGATTCACCAACGCCACTGAGGTGGTTTCTCCGGACGCCAACTGTGCCAACAGTGTCCCTGCGCTACGATAGCTCTGCTCACTCATCGCCCTTTTCTCCCTGTTGGGCACGTTTACGCCGCAACGCCAGATTCTCGCGCGCAGCGCTGACCTGCGAAACCTCAGCCTGCGCTAATACGATATCGTGGGCGGCGGGTAGATTGTGCAGTTGCTCATCAAGGTAACGCGCCACATCC
>ENA-OQKY01001398-OQKY01001398.1-human-gut-metagenome-genome-assembly--contig:-NODE-1398-length-14051-cov-46.475223_pt1 | contig 14051 bp, 13 predicted proteins | sample MGYA00242652_ERZ504805 | MGnify/ENA primary metagenome ERZ504805 (study PRJEB26092, sample SAMD00036400) | human gut metagenome | host: Homo sapiens | study: EMG produced TPA metagenomics assembly of... | reverse complement strand
GCAGTCATCTGTACGGAATTATGAAGCACGAAAGGCTGTTTCGTTTTACAAAATCATATATGGAACATTGTATGGTCAACGGAATTGAAAAATCGGGAGTAAAAAGAATTCGCTTGCACGATCTCAGGCATTCCCATGTTTAACTTTCATAGGGATATTTTTAGAAGCGGGCTTGAAACCCTTATGTAATGGGGAGTTTCCGGCAGTTGCCTATGCTCCCTTTTTAGATTTGTCAGTATCAGTTGCAGCTTCTAAAGCTGCTTTTTCTTTTTCAGCACGTTCTTTCTCAGCTTTGCGTCGATTGTAGGTTCGATTCCACGCACGTTTGCGACGCTTCCGTTCTTCTTCGGCTAATTCTTCCGGTGTCAGTTCCGGCATTGGAACATCCAGCTTGCCTACATATTTGAGATAAATGTCGATTTCCTGTGTGCGTTCCCCTGTTGACTTGTCAGCTTCGTGAACTTCAATTCTGTCTATAAATTCGTGAATCATTGGTGTGGTCAGTTCAGAAAAATCTGTGTACTTATGAACCAGTGCGATGAATTTATCGACATTGGAAGCTTCTTCCTTTGCTGTGGCTAACTGCTCTCGGGCAGAAGTAAGGAATTCTTCTAATTCCGACTGCTCCTTTTCGTAATCAGCAAACAGCAATTCAAAACGCTTATCCGACAGCTTCCCGGATACATTATCTTCATAAATACGTTTTATCAGATGATCAAGTTCAGCAACCCTTTTTTCAGATTTTGTAATCTTTTTGGTGAGAGCTTTTGTATCTGCTTCCTGCTTCAGAACATTAGATTTTCTAACCTTTTCCAGAAATTCATCCTCATGTTCTTTGACATAGCTTGCCGTATATTGCAGTGTTGTCAAAATCAGGTCTCTGACCACATCTGTTCTTACGTGGTGCTGGGAGCATTTGTTTTCAAAATGTCCCTTTGCCTTGCTGTAAGTAGAGCAGGTGTAATTATTCTGGGCATTGGTATATTTACCAGTCGGATTCCCATCCTTATCCTTTTTCTCATAGCCTTTTGTGCGGTGGTTGAACATTTTGGCACCACAATCTGCGCAAAACATGAGTCCGGTCAATGGATTTGCTTTGCCCTGTGCTATTGGGCGGTGCTTGGTCTCTCTGATTTTCTGAACCATATACCAGGTGTCTTCATCAACAATAGCTTCCTGCGTATCCCTGAATATCAGCCAGTCCTCAGGATTAGCATATTGGGAATGCTTGTCTTTGTAAGATTCCTTGAAAGTTCTGAAATTAACTGTGTGCCCCATGTATTCCGGTTTTGATACAAGGTCTGTGATGGTGGTAGCAGTCCATGAATAAGGTCTTGTCATATCACATTTACCTCTGCAAGTGCCGAGTCCCTGCTTGGCAAGATAGTAGGATGGACGTTCAACCTTTTCGTTTGTGAGTATTCTGGCAACCTGCATCGGTCCATTCCCTTCAATAATCAACTGGAAAATACGTCTTACCACAGCAGCGGCTTCTTCATCAACAAGCCAGTGATTGTTATCTTCCGGATCTTTTTTGTATCCGTAAATTGCATTGGAAGTCAGATGCTTGCCTTCCATCCCTTTGTTGCGCAACACAGTCTTGATTTTTCTGCTGGTATCACGCACATACCATTCATTCATGATATTTAAGAATGGTGCAAATTCATTGGATTCAGAATGTGAACTGTCAACACCATTGGAAATGGCTATAAAGCGGACGCCTTTTTCTCGGAACAAAACCTCTGTATAAAATCCTACTTCCAGATAATTCCTGCCGATTCGGCTCATATCCTTGACGATAACACATCCAATATTTCCTTCTTCAATGTCAGCAGTCAATCGCTTCCAATCCGGTCTGTCAAAGTTTGTGCCGCTATACCCATCATCGGTATAGTGAGCAAGGTTCGTAAACCCCTGTTCTTTGGCATACTTTTCAAGCATTTTCTTCTGGTTTACAATGCTGTTACTGTCTCCATTCAGTTCATCATCTCGTGACAGTCTCTCGTAAAGTGCTGTTATTTTGTTGTTGTCCGGTCTCTTCATAAAATCTCCTTTCCGAGGTATCCATACCTCTGTGACCGGGCATCTATGGATGAATTTATTCTACCATAGATACAGGGTCACTGCTATATAATCTTGTGATTCGGGAACAGATTTTCTAAAAATGACCATAAAAATGACCATAAAAATGACAGGGCATGTAACCCTGTCATAAAGTCAGAAATTGTTCCTTCACTTATAGGAGAAATTCGAGGGGATAAACGGAACTGTTTTGTTAATAATATGTAACTGTTTACGAGAACGGAAGGTTGTTATTTTGACACAGCTATGATAACTTATAAAAATTCCTGTTCGTGCTTTTTGAAAAAATTGTAAAAATATTGAACATTTTCTAATTCATTCTATTTTACTACATCATATTCTTTTGTATCTATGTTATATATTTTGGCATTTAGTGTACCAAGCATAAATGGGGAGTGTGTTGCAATAATAAATTGACATTCCAGTAACCTTGCCAACTTGTTAATTTCATTTGCTAAAAGCACCTGATTAGAGGGTGAAAGCGAAACCTCTGGTTCGTCAAGAAGATATAGCGCATTTGGTTGTAAATATTCTTCAAAGTATTGCATTGAAGTTTCTCCGTTCGAATACTTTTCCTGTGCAAATTTAATATATTCTTCTTGTTTTCTTCCTTCTTTCGAAGATAAAAAGTCTTTTGCTTCCTGTATTGTCATACCTTTCTGCACATAATCGTATTCCATCCCATCCGACAATACTTGCTTTTGCTGAATCTTTTTAATTTCGTACAAAATATCTTCGCTCTTAATATACCGGCTATTTCTTGGGAGATTCTTTATAACAAATCCAAAATCGTCTTCACCCAGACTATACGAACACTCATTTGAAAATGCGTTACAATAATCTACGATTCCAAAAGAATTACTCGTAGCATATTCTTTACCTTTTAGTTGAAGTTTGTTTGCAATTATGTTCAATAATGTAGATTTTCCTGAACCATTATTCCCGTAAAAAACTGTAATAGGTGAAAATACAAATGGTTCAATATATTTTCCACGAAAAACATTATAGGGATATATATTCGGATTTTTTACTTGTTTGTTACTCAACATAAAACTACTTAAATAAATCATTGTGTTCTTACTTCCTCTATCTCAAATACTTCGCAGTACATTATCCACAACCATTAAGCTATAAATGAATGCATCAGCTGCCAAAATCTTGCCTATCCACAAATACAATTCATAATTACGCTTATCATCATTTCTTTTTCATCTGGTTTTGATTCTGCAATCATAATCGTCAGTGCTACAAGTGTATGATCGTCAATCAGCTTGTTTCCATCAGCAAACAGGATGCCATTTTTATCAAGGAAATACAGAAACATTGTTGCTGCGATTCGTTTGTTGCCATCGGAAAAGCTGTGATTCTTTGTTATAAAATACAAAAGATTTGCAGCCTTTTCTTCCAGTGTCGGGTAAATATCCTGACCTGCAAAGCTCTGGTATATATTACCAATGCTGCCCTTAAAGGAATCATCCTTTTCATTTCCAAATAAATCGGAATCAGACGAAAATTTCATACTGTCAATGACTTGTCTGCACTCTTCGTATGATAATATATAGACTGCCTTGTTTCCGTCCGGTCGTTTCATTGTCTGGTGGTCATAATCATCCAGCAAGTCCAAGGCAAGACTGTATTTTTCAATTACCGAAAGCACCTGCTTTGCATCCAGACTGTTTTCTGTCCGTTTCATAATCCGTATCACCTCACCGAGTTGGTTCATACGGTTAGCATTCACAGCATATCCCTGAATTATGTACTGCTTCAGGATGGAGTTTGCCCATTTACGAAAAGCGATGCCCTGCTTTGAATTGACACGATAACCGACGGATATGATGACATCGAGGTTGTAGAAAGCAACCGGCTGAGTGACACCAGCAACACGCATTTTTTGCGTGTTGCTCTCTCGATCCAGTTCTCCATCGGCAAAAATTTTATTAACATGCTTTCGAATGGTTTTTTCATCTCTGCCATAAAGAAGTGCCATTTGGTTTGAAGACAGCCATACGGTTTCCAGTTGAGGAGATACATTTACTTCCAATGCCAATTCTCCATTTTCAAATAAAACTATCTCATCTTTCTCACTGATCATTCGAAATCCTCCTTTTTCGCCCGACACTTATATACATTATGCTGATTTTTACATTGCGGAGAACAGAACTGCACATTGGAACGGCTGGCTACAAATATCTTTCCACAGTGCTTGCACAGTTTCAGCGTAGAGTTTTCATCCGTTATCATAAAGGAAAACATCATCTGAATGGCGAGCATCAGGGAATGGAAATCCCAGACAATGGTGGGCTTGTCCAAAAGTTCTATGTGGTAGGTCGGTGCGATGCCGCCAAAACATTCCATTCCTTTTCGGTACACATTCCGTTCTGCTTCCTCCAACGAATCATAATCCTGATAATACAGAAAGCTGGTAACAAAGGTAAAAGCCCAGTCAGAGAATACCGTGGTAATCCATTCATAGCTTTCAGCATATTCCTTCTGAAAGCTCATAAGCACCGCCTGTGGTTTGTCTTGCATTGCCATAATCACTGCAAGCATTTCACGGTTATCCGAGTTCCACACAGATTCTTGTCCATTTTTTCTGAATGAAATTCCGTCAAAAGGAAAAAAGTATGCAAGGTAATCTTCAGTAGAAAGTGTTTCCTGCTTGATGAAATGATTCTTGGGAAGATATACCGCATCATAGGTGATAAATTCCGGTGTGGTCGGAAGTGCGGTCATCAGTCCAAGAAGTCCAAAATGTTCTGCAAAGATCTGAATCCTCTGTTTTAGTTCTTCCATAGAAGCTTTTTTCTGCATAACATCAAGACCAATTCCAAGAGCGGTCAGTACCAGCTCCTCATACTCCTTGATGGGATTGTAAAGTGACATCACGGCATCTTTTGCCGGAGTAAGGTACAAAATGCCGTCAGTCGATTCTTTCCATTCATATTTATCATAACGTACCCAGTGAGCACTGGTGCGTTTAAAAATGTTATCCATATTACCGATACCTCATTTCATCATAAAGATTTGTGACTGCCAAGAGTGGCTGCATGTTCTATATGCATTGTATGTAATCACTATTATCAAAAATCAATTACATACAAATCATATCATCTATCCATCTGTACTGCAATGTCTTTCTAAAAAGTTTCGTTCCTTCATAGTTGTTGACAATCCGTTATCACATTTATACTGCAAAACCGGAATCAGCTTTTTATGAATTTTCCTTAAAATGGTTGCTCTCACCTTGCGGATATTCCGGTCAGACTGCTCATACATTTTCGCAAGACAGCATGTACTGTAATCTCTGATATATAAAAAGTAGAAAAGTGCTTTGTGCTTTTCGCTCAATTCACTTAGTATCTGTGAGATATTGCTGTCGCATACAAGCTCCTGTAATTCATAAGGACAGTCAAATATTACATCTAAAAATTCGCCCTTCATCATTTGATGCCAGTACACGCTTTGGATGGGTGCCGGGATAACAATCTCATCAGGAGACATGTTGTACTCAAACGGAACTTCTGCATCATCTCTGCAGACCTCGTGATAACGCTCACGCCTTTCACGGTTTTTGTCCTCTTTATCCCATGCGTCAATGACATCTTCAAAATCTCCCTGTGTTCTGGCAGCAGCTTCCATTCTTGCAATGGCAGCTTTTCGCAGGTCTCTTTTTAATATCAGCCGTTCGGCAACTTCGGGTTCTGCCTGTTCCAGTAAATCCTCTTCCGGGATGAAAGCATCTTCTTTGGTTTCCTCTTCCAGTGCAATCGTCCATTTATAATGTTCTTCTTTTTCTATCGTAGCATCTGATCCCGGATTATCCGAATCATCAAAATAAAAATCTTCTCTGCTCTTCATATAAAAATCCTTTTTCAAAAAATCTTTTCAAAACAGTTCCGTTTTGCATCGGAATTTTCTCCTTTAGGTGAAGAGGTAATTGTTTTAATCAGAACAGATTACTCAAATTCAAGAAAGGAGAAAACGAAAATGAAAAAAGGAATGATTCACATTTCCATTCGTGCCCCAACTGCTATGTATTTATTATAACAAACAAGTGTTCGATTATCAATTATTTATTGAAGGAATGGAGGGTTTTTATGGAGAAGAAACAGAATGGGGAAAAGTGTACCAGCACTTTTACAAAAAGAATTGGAAACACCACCTATCGTGTCAATGTGCATTTCGCAGAAGACACAACGGATACCGTAGAGGATAAGCTGCTACACCTGATGGGTACGGTGGCACTTACAGACGAAATTTCATCAGCTACTGATGAAGCAGAAGCAGTTTAAAAGGAGGAACAAGTATATGGGAAGAACACAAAGAAGTATTGAGGAACGCATTTCCGAAAAAGAAATGCAGTATGAACAGGTAATGGAAAAGGCGAAACAGTATCAGGCGCAGATGAAGCGGCTCAAACAGCAACAAAAAGCAGAGGAACGCAAGAAACGTACCCATCTGCTGTGTCAGATTGGAGGAATCGTGGAAAAGGTACTGGATCGTCCGCTGGTGGAGGAAGATGTGATGCGTCTTTTGAATTTCCTAAATCAGCAGGAACGAAATGGAAAATATTTTACCAGAGCAATGGAAAAGTGCCCGGATACGGGCAGTGTAACAGAAGGTGCTGAGAATGATTAACACAGTATCTTCTTTTTATATGTTGGGAGTTGCAGAGGCAGAAATGCTTTTGCAATTCCCTTTTCTCGTAAGAGAGAAGGGCGCACTTATAGACAGGCAGAGCCTGTCTTGTATAAGTTTGCCACAAGTGGCAACCGGTCTGCGCTTTGCTTGCCGGGCTCGTTCCGTCGGCGGGGCTTTCAGCCAGACCAAGTTGTGTACTTGGATGACAGCAACTTATGCAGTTGCATTGCACTCTTCGCAGAGAGCGGTCTTGCAGACGGCTATGTGCCGGATACGGCGAAATGGTAAAGCAAAACCCGCCTATGCGGTTTTTCAATATCATACGGGGAGGTGGTACGATGGCGATTTTTCATCTTTCCATTAAGATAGTCAGCCGTAGTTCTGGAAAAGGTGCAGTTGCTGCAGCTGCTTACCGGGCAGGTGTCAAATTGGAAGAAAAGGAAACCGGATATACGCACGATTACACGAGGAAAAGCGGTGTAATCTATTCAGAGATTTTTCTCCCAGCCAATGCACCACTTGAATATCAGAACCGGGAAATCCTCTGGAACGAAGTGCAGAAAGTGGAAAAGAAATCGGATGCCCAGCTTGCAAGGGAAATTGAAGTGGCACTTCCGGTTGAGCTTTCAAGAGAAGACCAGATTACACTTTTGCAGAATTATATTGCAGAAAATTTCACTTCCGCTGGAATGTGTGCAGATATGGCAATTCACGAAAAGCATGTGGATGGGAAAACAGTTTTTCACCAGAATCCCCACGCCCATATCCTGTTGACCACCAGAGGATTCAAGGAAGACGGAAGCTGGGCTCCAAAGGAAAAGAAAACTTATGCGCTGGATGAAAACGGAGAACGGATTCCACTGATGGATGAGAATACCGGTTTACAGAAACTCGGAAAGCGGAATGAAAAGTTATGGAAACGTGTTACGGTTCTGTCCAATGACTGGAATAGTCAGTCCAATGCTGAAAAGTGGCGCAGTTCTTGGGCGGATATGTGCAACCAGTATCTTGCACCGGAGAATCAGATAGACCACAGGAGCTTTAAACGACAGGGCATTGAACGGATTCCCACGATTCACGAAGGTTATGTTGCCAGACAGATGGAACGGAGGGGGCTTGTTTCGGAACGGATGGAACTTAACCGTGAAATAAAGCGGCTGAACCAAATCATTTCCAAACTGAAAGATGCTGTTTTGGGAATAGGGAAAAGGCTGATGGAACTAAAGGACAATTTAATGAAAGTGAGGATGCACTATGGAGAAAGAAATATTGCAAAACGAACTTCCAATACTGGAAGAGATGCTCGCACTTATGACAGAGCAGCAGGAACTGATACTGGAGATTACAGAGGAACTGCAGGCGGCGAATCAGGACTTGGCACAGACAGAGAAAGTAATCAGGGAAAAGGACAGACAGATCAATTCGTTGCAGTCATTGGTGCAGCAATTGAACGACGAAAACGAACGATTGACGAAGCTTTAGAGAGGAGAAAAGAGATTTATGAACGATTTGAGAGGTTACAGAGACTCAGATCTGCTGGCAATGCTGGAACAGATGGAGCAAATGCAGGCGGAACTGACGGAAAAGACACAGACCATACAAGCATTAGAGAGCGAACTACAGCAGCTTCCGACCTTATCCGAATGGCAGAACGTGCAGGTGCTGATGCAAGAGCAAACGACGCAGCTTCAGGAGCAGTCATTAAAGATTCGCAGACAGGCAGAGCATATCGCGAAGCAGAACGAGAGCGACAGGATTCTGAAAGACAACGAAAGATTAAGGCTCGAAAACGAGGAATTGACCGATAAGGCAGATGCCGCTTTGCGTAAGCAGAAACAGGCAGAACAGGATGCGGCTTATGCAAGAAGCCATATGAAGATTAAAGAAGTAGAGGTTGAGAGAAAAGTGCTGTATGAAAAGTGCAAAAACTGTAAGCAGTCATTGCTTGATAAGAAGATTACAAACTACCATAAACGAAAAGAGTATTTGGAAAATTATTTGTTTCTATTTATGATGCTTTGCACAACAACTATGATACTGACGGCTTTTCAGCAGGAGGCCTTTTGGAAAGACACAGTGGATTTTTTTACCACTTTCTTGAATGGCTGTGAAAAAGTGCTGGAAATGATAGTTGATGCAGAATGCGGACTTGCACAAATGCTCGCTGATATGATTAGTCAGCCGATATGGAGCAATGTCGTATCCGATATTATTGCAGGTGTTATTATCGATAAATGTAACTCAAAACTAGGAAAAGCTAGAGTATATGACCTTTTACATATTCCGTTATGGCTCTGTGTTGTGGTGTTATTCAGTGTTCCAAATGTAGGAACAACTGCAAAAGTTATCTGGGTATTTGTTTTCTACAATATCTTACAGTCAGTGATTGCTACGTTTATAAATATTGCGGAACCGATTAGATTACAGAAAAGTTTTGTTCCAGATGATCGAGTGAAAGTTATGACCATAACGTCTTCCGCGGCTATGATCTTTGCATTTTTCGGAAGCTTTGCAATGCCAATCCTTATTAAAAACTTTGCAGGACTGCCTCACGGTTGGACCATTATATCCCTGTTCTTTGCAGTTCCATTTTCAATTTTTGGTATTGCAAGATTCCTTTTACTGCCTGAACTGCCGGGTGCTGTAGAAACGGAGAAAAAAGAAAAAGTATCTGCGAAAGAAAGCTTAAAAGCATTATTCCAGAATAAATATGCATTATTATATGGTGTAGTAATGTGTTGCTGGGCAATGTACAATTCATTTGCCACAGGTTCTGTGACCTATTATTTCCAGTTCGTTGTAGGAGATATCTCAAAACAGAGCATCATGTCATTTGGTACTTTGTTGTCTGCCATAGTTATCATTGGCATTCCTAAGATTGTGGAACGTTTTGGAAAGACTAACACAGTTAGAATAGGTCTTGCGGTGACTGTAATCAGTCAGCTGACAAAACTGTTGATGCCGACAAATGCAATCTGGATTGCAATCTTACAATTTATTGCAACGTGTGGTATCATGTGCCTAAGTTTTATGAAACCTCTGTTAACCATTGATTGTATGACATATGGTAAATGGAAAACGGGCAATTCCGTAGAAGCGGCTTATTCATCCATAAACAGCCTAGCTGATAAAATTGGACTTGGAATAGGAAGTTTTCTGTTAGGAGCGATCCTTCAGTTTGGAAAATATGATGGAGCGCTGGCGACCCAGCAAGCATCGGCGGTATTTACGATTAAGATGTTATTTTCCGTTATTCCTGCTCTGGTCATTATAATTGCATTAGTTGCTTTTTCCTTCTACAATGTTGAGAAAAAATTACCTCAGATTCAGAAAGAACTGGAAGAAAGAGTGTAAAAACATTAAAAAAACAAAAGGTCTCAATTAAGTAACATTGAGAAGTTTCAAAATATTTTTGATGTATTAGAAATATGAGGAAAAGAGTGTATCGATTATATAAAACAGGATTCTTCTTTTACAGATTAAGTATTGGAAAGAAAAATTAAGAATATGGGTTCAGAATTGAGCAGGAGGGGTGTGATTGATATCGGTCATACCTCTCCTCTTGACTTTGTCTCAAAAAAGATGGCTACTACTGTAATCATTATAATGTTTTGAAATAACCGATTCAATGAAATTATGTAAATGAAGAAAAACATGTGATTAGCCTCAACTTTTAAGACTAATGATCTCTCGGAATCTTGAGTGATCATGCCAGCAAAACTCTGGCATTGAACTTTGAAAAGTAAATATTATTCTTGAACGTAAAAATGAACGCAAGAAATAAACATAACTGTCGCTATGTTTCAAAAAATGAGATATCATAATCTATAGGATTATGCTACATCCAAAATCAACTTTCGCGGGGTGACTTCAGATGGCAGATCCCAAGCATCCAGATGCTGTAACATCAGGATGTGATAGAGGCGGCAGTACCACATCTTAGTTGAGCGGTGTCTGCCGTCTTCTAGTTTAAAGTCTAATTTCTCACGTTTGTTAGAGCGTTCAGCAGAAGTTCTTGCATTGTATTCCAGTTTCCATTCCTTATACAAAGTTAGGGCATGTTGATGATCTGACAGGATGGGAAGAAGCACTTGGAAGTGGCGATGTTACGGTTACATTTTCAATAGAATAAATACAGGGGGAATTTTATGGCTTACAATTTTGATAAAGTGATAGAACGAAGGAAAAGTAATTCCATGAAGTGGAATGCATTATTCAGTTTAAATATGCAGAAAGTTTACAAATCTAAATAAAAAGATTGTTGATGCAAGGATCATGTAGAGATACACGGTCCTTTTGTTGTGCAAATATCACAAAAAACAAACACAGATTTTGTGATGGGTTACACGCTTAACTTTTGTAAAATCCACATTTCTGTTGTACCATATAATCAGAATATAAAAAAAGGAGATTGATATGGCACTAAACAGGGTTCGGATTGCGGATGTTGCAGATTCATTAGGACTAAGTACAGCGACTGTCTCAAAGGTGATTCACGGCAAAACAGAAAAGATCTCGGATGAGACGGTAAAACGTGTCCAGCAGGAGCTTGAACGCTCAGGGTATATCCCAAATATGGCGGGCATTCTGCTTGCGAGAAATAATTCAAGAATCATCGGTGTGGTGGTGAATGCTAATGAAAAGTATGAAGGCAGGGTCTTAGAGGATGGATTTGTGATGTCATCGCTTAATGCTCTTTCTCATGAGGTAAATGAAAAAGGATATTTTCTGATGATAAAAACGACATCTGACATCAGTGAGATTCCGGTGTTTGCTTCCATGTGGAATATGGATGGGCTGATTCTGATGGGCTTCTGTGAAGCAGATTATGAGAAGCTCAGAAACCAGATGAGGATATCGTTTGTAGTGTATGACGGTTATTTTGAAAAGTGCTCCAAGGTGGTCAATCTGGTCATCAATCATTATGATGGCGGTTATCAGGCGGGGAAATATTTAAAGGAGCTGGGACATAAAAAAGCGTTGTGCATAGCGGATAATTTTATATGCATGGATAAAGAGCGCATAGAAGGCTTTCGCAAAGCCTTTGAACCGGGGAAAACATTAAGATGGGAAATACCAAAGACAGAAAAGGAAAGAATGTGCTTTTATGAGGATAAATATAGAGAGCTGGTAAAGGGCAATGTTACAGCTGTTTTTGCAGTGTCGGATTTTTATGCACTTGAGTTTATGAGGTTTATACAGGGAAAAGACATACAAATTCCAAAGGATATCCAGATAATAGGTTTTGATGACAATCTGGCAAGCAGGGAAAGTAATCCTGCGCTTACAACGATTCATCAGGAGGCGCCTCTTAGGGCCAAAACTGCAATCAAGTGCCTTGAAGCAATGCGCGATGGCGCGGAATGTGAGACAGAAATTGTGTTGCCGGTTGAGTTAATAAAAAGAGAAAGTACGAGTAAATTATAATGTCAAAGTTTATGAAATCATTGTGTAAAATAGCTATTCCTGTTACCTTGCAAAGTATGCTGCAGGCATCCTTTTCAATTGTAGACCAGATTATGATAGGACAGCTGGGAGAGACTAATATATCGGCAGTGGGATTATGTGGAAATTTTTCTCTCATTTTTTCAGTGGTAATCGGTGCAGTGAGCACGGTTGCGGGAATATTAATCGCGCAGTTTATCGGTGCGGAGGATACAAAAGAGGCATGGTGCAGCTTTGATGTGAGTCTCATTTGTGGAATTATGATATCAGCATTATTTCTGTTTGCAGCAGGAGTTTTTCCGTCGTGGATTCTTGGTCTGTACACAAAGGATGTGAGTATTGTAAATACCGGCGCGGTATATTTCAGGATTGTAGCGTTTTCCTATATTCCAATGGCAGTCAGCAATATTTTATCCTCATGGCTGCGCTGTAAGGAGCATGCCACGATACCGTTTTTGGCAAGCTTTGGGGCAGTTGCTGTAAACACAGGCCTTAATTATCTGCTGATATTTGGAAAATTCGGATTGCCATGTATGGGTATAAAGGGAGCTGCGATTGCAACACTTATTTCGCAGTTATTTAATCTTGTAGTTATTGTCATCGGATTTGCTTTATGTATCAGGAAGGATGGAGATAAACCGGTATGGTCATTGCACTTCAGTAAAATTACTATAAAGGATTATCTTATCATGATTATGCCGATTCTAATCAGTGAGTTTTTGTGGAGCCTCGGACAGAATGTGGAGTCTGCCGTCTATGGTCATCTGGGCACGTCAAACCTGGCGGCGTACACGCTTACCTGCCCGATACAGGGACTTATCGTAGGCGCACTTAGCGGATTGTCGGCGGCTGCAGGTGTGATGGTCGGCAAGAGGCTTGGTAGGAAAGAATACGATGAGGCTTACACAGAATCGAAGAAGATAATGTATGCAGGCTTAGCCGGAGCGGTAGCCGTTTCTGCACTGCTTATTGTATTGGCAGGAGCATATACCGGATTGTATCGTGTGGATGACAGCGTAAAAGCGCTTGGAAAGCTGCTGCTTATCGTGTTTGCCCTGTATGCACCAATCAAGGTGGAAAATATGATACTTGGAGGTGGAATTATAAGAAGCGGCGGCAATACCAAAATCATTATGGTGATTGATATTGTCGGCACATGGTGCATCGGAATCCCACTGTGTCTGCTTGCAGCGTATGTATTTAAGTGGGGCATCGTTGGTGTGTATACATTGCTTACCACGGAAGAAATATTCAGGCTGGTTGTATCGCTTGTCTTTTTTAAGAGGCGCAAGTGGATGATTAGCTTATCGTAGTGTGGTTTTTTTAGTATTTTACGAGCAACAAAGCATGGACGTACTCGGTTAGCACTTGTGAAGATTTCAGCGTCCAGTATGATTTTCATTTTAGCCTTTGCTCTTGGAATAGCGGTACCGTTAAGTTTGATATAGAACAGCTATGTGTATATTCTGTCACAGGTAAGAACAGTATAAATGAAAACGGAGAGGAAACATTTGGATTATTATGTTTTGCAGAAATAAGAGAATTTTCAGGTGAACTTCATTGCGAGATGGAGAAGGTGGTACTTATGGATGAATTACCAGAAAATTGGACTTATCCATTGATACGACCAAAGTTGATTGAAAAATATCTGCAAATACAAAGGCAATCTTATAGTCAGATACAGTAGCCTGCAAAACAGACTATAGCATACATAAAAAAGATTATTAAGCCGGGTATGAAGTTATTTAATATTTGAAAATAGGTAATTGCGAAACTCGCGAAGCTCGTTCGTAATCTTGAACCAGAACAAGGAAGAATTCGTGCGCTGCACGAATTCTGGAAGAAAAAACGAATAATTGGAGATTGTAGGCGCACTTTAATAA
>ENA-OQKY01001380-OQKY01001380.1-human-gut-metagenome-genome-assembly--contig:-NODE-1380-length-14275-cov-3.436316_pt1 | contig 14275 bp, 9 predicted proteins | sample MGYA00242652_ERZ504805 | MGnify/ENA primary metagenome ERZ504805 (study PRJEB26092, sample SAMD00036400) | human gut metagenome | host: Homo sapiens | study: EMG produced TPA metagenomics assembly of... | reverse complement strand
GGGTGATTTCCATACTTCGCAATATCAGGTATTAACGCGTCTGGCACAGTTCTCTCTGGCGCGTGAACCGCATGTCGATAAGGTGGAGACGCCAAAGGCAGCGGTTTCAATGGCGAAGAAAACCTCGTTCGTGGTCGTGGTGGTTATTGCGCTACTGACGATTTACGGGGCGTTGGTGTAAAGATTATTGCCCTCACCCTGCACGGGTGAGGGCGTAGAGAGATTAATGCGCTTTTACGGCTTTGGCGGTTTTCTCTTTAAACAGATAGCCTATACCTAACACGATCAGCCATACCGGGATCAGGTATACCGAAATCGCCATTCCTGGGGTCATCAGCATAATCACCAGTACCGCCGCCATAAACAGCAGGCAGATCCAGTTACCCAGCGGATAAAGCAGGGCAGGGAAGCGAGTTACCACGCCTTGTTCTTGTTTGGCACGACGGAATTTCATATGCGCCAGACTGATCATCGCCCAGTTGATGACCAGTGCAGATACCACCAGCGCCATTAACAGTCCGAAAGCGGACTCTGGGGCAAGGTAGTTAATCAGTACGCACAATGCCGTAACCAGCGCAGACACCAGAATAGTGTTAACCGGTACGCCGCGTTTATCGACAGACGCCAGCGCTTTTGGCGCGTTCCCTTGTTGTGCCAGACCGAACAGCATACGGCTGTTGCAATATACGCAGCTGTTGTACACGGAGAGCGCAGCGGTCAGTACCACGATATTCAGCGCATTCGCTACAAAGGTATCGCCTAACTCGTGGAAGATCAGCACAAACGGACTGGTATCGGCGGTAACGCGGGTCCACGGCATTAGTGAGAGCAGAACGGCTAACGAGCCAATATAGAAAATCAGGATGCGGTAGATAACCTGGTTAGTTGCTTTCGGGATACTTTGCTCCGGGTTATCAGCTTCTGCTGCGGTGATCCCCACCAGTTCCAGACCACCGAAAGAGAACATGATAATCGCCATCATCATCACCAGACCGGTGAAGCCGTGTGGCAGGAAACCACCCTGATCCCACAGGTTGCTAACGCTCGCCTGCGGGCCGCCGTTGCCGCTGAATAGCAGCCAGGCGCCGAAGATGATCATCGCTACCACCGCGATAACTTTGATAATGGCAAACCAGAACTCCATCTCGCCAAACACTTTTACGTTTGTCAGGTTGATGGCGTTGATCACCACAAAGAACACGGCGGCAGAAACCCAGGTTGGGATTTCCGGATACCAGAACTGAATGTATTTACCCACGGCAGTCAGCTCTGCCATGGCAACTAAAACGTACAGTACCCAGTAGTTCCAGCCAGAGGCGAAACCGGCAAAACTGCCCCAGTATTTATAAGCAAAGTGGCTAAAGGAGCCTGCGACAGGTTCTTCGACCACCATTTCACCTAGCTGACGCATGATCAGAAAGGCGATAAAACCAGCAATGGCGTAACCCAGGATAATCCCTGGCCCTGCGGATTGTATTACGGAGGCGCTACCCAGGAATAGCCCTGTCCCTATCGCGCCACCCAGCGCGATAAGCTGAATATGGCGGTTTTTAAGGCCGCGCTTTAGCTGCTCGCCGTGCTGTTGACCTTCCATTATGAAACCTCGTGTTGTGTTGTTTTTTTGAACTACGCAGCAATGCGTGTGTAATTTTGTAATTCCGTTTGTTGTATTGGTTTCTTTACATTTTATGTAACTGAATTATGATGATAGTACTTTCAACTATCACAAGATAATGGTATATGCGCGAGAATGCACCTGCTTTATGTAGATGTGTTGATTTTCTGGATAAAAAAAAAGCAATTGTAAGTTTTTCATCACATTTAATAGATACTTTAAGTCTGATAACATACTGTTTTAACTAGCTATATGTCGGATTTGTCTGCCTGCTGAACACCATGCCTTAGCCACCAGCACAATAATCTTACAAAAGGTCATATAAGAATAAATAGATGTTAATAATACAATGGGGTTGTAACGCGAGTATTTAAATATAATATTGCGAGCTAAGTGAAAACGTTAAGTAATTGAAATAATTTTTCATTAAAAGCGTTTCTTATTGATCGAGAAATAAGTTTTCTATTTAATGCAAAAAAGTTAAGGATAAACGGGAATGAAATAAAGTGGGCGATATTGTTTACCTGAGAATAATCGGTGAGAAGCAGGGCGATATTTCTTCAGGCTGTGGGACGTATGCGTCGGTTGGTAATCGCTGGCAGGTTGGCCATGAAGATGAAATTTTTGCCTTTGCACTCACCAACGCCATTACCAGTACTGGTAAAGGCGTTAATCTACAGGGGCTACAATTTTGCAAACTCATTGATAAAAGCTCACCGCTACTGTCTAATGCCATCAATCAGAATGAGCGGTTATTTATTGAAATCGATTTGTATCGTATAAATAAAAGCGGGCGCTGGGAACGGTATTATTATATTCAGCTAAGAAATGCTTCATTAACTGCTATTCATGTAAACATTTCTGACAATAATCTTCCTACCGAATGTGTAAATGTTAATTATGACTACATATTATGCAAACATCTAATAGCCAATACGGAATTTGACTGGTTGGCCTTTCCTGCTGGCTATAATAGCTTATTTATTCCACCTAAAAACCCACCTGCCAGTAATCTTAACCCTGAGCCACTACCAGTTGTTAACCTTCCACTCTCTCCACCAGCGGTTAAACCGGTCTATGCCAAATCCTGTCTGAAGGAGAAGGGATGTACAGATGCCGGAACGGCAGAAGAACCCGCTGAAAACTTCGGGCAAGTAGCGATTTTTGCTCTGCCAGTGGTTGATGACTGCTGTGGATACCACCATCCGGAGGCTAACGATGTTGGGCAACCCGCAGAAGCTCAAACCATGCTACTGTTTCCGGGTAGTGTGTTGGCGGCTCAAATATGGGGAAAATGGTCGCTCAGTGGCATACTCAGTGCAACCTGCGGCTCTTACATCGGTGCGTTGGCATCTGCTTTGTATATTCCCTCTGCGGGCGAGGGCAGTGCTCGCGTGCCCGGACGTGATGAGTTCTGGTATGAGGAAGAACTGCGGCAGAAAGCACTAGCAGGCAGTACCGCCACCACCCGGGTACGTTTTTTCTGGGGAACTGACATTCACGGCAAGCCTCAGGTGTATGGTGTTCATACGGGTGAAGGTACGCCGTATGAAAACGTCCGCGTGGCGAACATGCAGTGGAACGAGCAGACGCAGCGTTATGAATTTACCCCCGCTCACGATGTCGATGGCCCCCTGATTACCTGGACGCCGGACAATCCGGAACATGGGTATGTTCCGGGCCAAACCGGTAACGACAGGCCGCCGCTGGAGCAGCCCACCATGCTGGTGACGCCGATTCCGGACGGCACCGATACCTATACCACGCCGCCATTCCCGGTTCCTGATCCGAAAGAATTCAACGATTATATTCTGGTTTTTCCGGCGGGATCCGGTATTAAGCCCATCTATGTTTACCTGAAGGAGGATCCGCGAAAGCTGCCTGGTGTTGTAACAGGGCGCGGCGTCCCGCTTTCACCAGGAACTCGCTGGCTGGATATGTCGGTATCCAATAACGGCAACGGCGCACCAATCCCGGCGCATATTGCTGATAAATTGCGCGGACGGGAGTTTAAAACCTTTGATGAGTTTCGCGAGGCGCTGTGGCTGGAGGTGAGTCAGGATCCGGAGTTGATAGCGCAGTTTTCAAGTGGTAACCAAACACGTATAAAACAAGGATTAACCGCAAAAGCACCTATTGACGGTTGGTATTATGGCCCTAAAGAAATAGTTAAAAAATTCCAGATACATCATCGTGTTGCAGTTGAATATGGCGGCAGCGTATACGATATTGATAATTTACGAATTGTTACCCCCAGACTACACGATGAGATTCACTACAGGAGATAAATATGTTTAAAGAAAAGCTCCAGGATTATACCGAGGATGAATTTCTTAATTTTTTAGGCGGATTGAGATCATCTATGAAAGATGGAAAATCCTTAAAAGGTAAGGAGCTAGAAATGTACTGGGATTCATTAGTAGATCATTTTATTGAAATTACACAGCATCCGTCAGGGAGCGATCTAATTTTCTACCCTAAAAGTCAAGGAGATGATAAGCCTGAAAACATCCTGAAAATTGTCAAAGAATGGCGGCGTTCACAGGGGTTACCCTTGTTTAAAGACTCTAAATAAAGTAGATAATAAAACTATATATGGAACATCATCGCATCTGGCTAATGCGATGATATTAATGACATAAAATAATAATGTGATTGCTCTTAAAAAACAGGTAAAAATACTGAAGCCTCATTAGGTTATTTTATCATTTTCCCGCTTTTACCGATACCCTTTGGCTGGAGGTGAGTCAGTATCCGGAGTTGATAGCGCAGTTTTCAAGCGGTAATCAAACACGTATAAAACAAGGATTAATCGCAAAAGCACCACTTGAAGGTTGGCATTATGGCACTAAAGAAATCGTTAAAAAATTCCACATGTATCATCGTGTTGCGATTGAATATAGTGGCGGAATTTACGATATTGATAATTTAAGGAGGGCACACCTCATTTGCATGATGAAATTTATTACAGGAGATAGTTAAATGTATAATTTTAAAGATGAAATAGAAGATTACACAGAGCGGGAATTCATTGAGTTGCTTGGCGAGTTTACAAATCCAACCGGGGATAACGCTCAATTAAAAGGGGAAGAGCTTGACAAATATTGGGATGATCTAGAAGAACATCTTACCAGAATTACACAACATCCGTTGATGAGCGATCTTATCTACTATCCTGCAAAGAAGGGAGATGATGAACCTGAAAACATCCTGAAAATTGTCAAAGAATGGCGGCGTTCACAGGGGCTACCCTTGTTTAAAGACTCTAAATAAAGTAGATAATAAAACTATATATGGAACATCATCGCGTCTGGCTAATGCGATGATGTTAATAACATAAAATAATAATGTGGGTGCTCTTAAAAAACAGGTAAAATACTGAAATTTCATTAGGTTATTTTATCAATTTCCCGCTTTCACCGATACCCTTTGGCTGGAGGTGAGTCAGTATCCGGAGTTGATAGCGCAGTTTTCAACTGGTAACCAAACACGTATAAAACAAGGATTAATCGCAAAAGCGCCTCTTGAAGGTTGGCATTATGGCTCTAAGGAAATTGTTAAAGAATTCCATATATATCATAGTGTTGCGATTGAATGTGGTGGCGAAATTTATGATATTGATAATTAAAGGATTGTTACGCCTCGACTACATGATGAAATTCACTACAGGAGATAATGTATATGCATGATTTAAAATATAAAATATATTTTTACACAGAAGGTGAATTTCTTGAAATGCTTGAGGAGATAGTAAATGCAACTAGCAAAGATAAATCCCTAAAAGGGAAAAAATTAGAAAAATATCTCGATACCTTAGTGGATCATTTCATTAAAATTACTGAACATCCTAAAAAGGGAGATCTCATTTTCTATCCTAATTCCCCAGAAGATGGTAAACCTGAAAACATCCTGAAAATTGTCAAAGAATGGCGGCGTTCGCAAGGATTGCCTTTGTTCAAAGATTCAGAATGAACTCTAAACAGAATCTGTCACCTGAAAATCATCACGTTCTGGTTAAGTGATGATTTTCGCTACGAGAAGGTTACGGTGGCGATTGCAGTGATAATAAGCAATGTAAAAAGAAAACATAGGTAAATACTACCTTTCTCTCCTTCCCTGAACATTCATTTTACATATTAATTCACATAATTGAATTGTTATGCGTTTTGTTGCTTGGTGAATCGGTTCAGAGGAAATATTTTTTCGTTTCAATTCTGTTAAGGTCACCCCTTGATGGGTAAATTTAACATTTGTGCATAGTTACAACTTTGAAACGTTATATATGTCAAGTTGTTAAAATGTGCACAGTTTCATGATTTCAATCAAAACCTGTATGGACATAAGGTGAATACTTTGTTACTTTAGCGTCACAGACATGAAATTGGTAAGACCAATTGACTTCGGCAAGTGGCTTAAGACAGGAACTCATGGCCTACAGCAAAATCCGCCAACCAAAACTCTCCGATGTGATTGAGCAGCAACTGGAGTTTTTGATCCTCGAAGGCACTCTCCGCCCGGGCGAAAAACTCCCACCGGAACGCGAACTGGCAAAACAGTTTGACGTCTCCCGTCCCTCATTGCGTGAGGCGATTCAACGTCTCGAAGCGAAGGGCTTGTTGCTTCGTCGCCAGGGTGGCGGCACTTTTGTCCAGAGCAGCCTATGGCAAAGCTTCAGCGATCCGCTGGTGGAGCTGCTCTCCGACCATCCTGAATCACAGTATGACTTGCTCGAAACACGACACGCCCTGGAAGGTATCGCCGCTTATTACGCCGCGCTGCGTAGTACCGATGAAGACAAGGAACGCATCCGTGAACTCCACCACGCTATAGAGCTGGCGCAGCAGTCTGGCGATCTGGACGCGGAATCAAACGCCGTACTCCAGTATCAGATTGCCGTCACCGAAGCGGCCCACAATGTGGTTCTGCTTCATCTGCTAAGGTGTATGGAGCCGATGTTGGCCCAGAATGTCCGCCAGAACTTCGAATTGCTCTATTCGCGTCGCGAGATGCTGCCGCTGGTGAGTAGTCACCGCACCCGCATATTTGAAGCGATTATGGCCGGTAAGCCGGAAGAAGCGCGCGAAGCATCGCATCGCCATCTGGCCTTTATCGAAGAAATTTTGCTCGACAGAAGCCGTGAAGAGAGCCGCCGTGAGCGTTCTCTGCGTCGTCTGGAGCAACGAAAGAATTAGTGATTTTTCTGGTAAAAATTATCCAGAAGATGTTGTAAATCAAGCGCATATAAAAGCGCGGCAACTAAACGTAGAACCTGTCTTATTGAGCTTTCCGGCGAGAGTTCAATGGGACAGGTTCCAGAAAACTCAACGTTATTAGATAGATAAGGAATAACCCATGTCAGAACGTTTCCCAAATGACGTGGATCCGATCGAAACTCGCGACTGGCTCCAGGCGATCGAATCGGTCATCCGTGAAGAAGGTGTTGAGCGTGCTCAGTATCTGATCGACCAACTGCTTGCTGAAGCCCGCAAAGGCGGTGTCAACGTAGCCGCAGGCACCGGTATCAGCAACTACATCAACACCATCCCCGTTGAAGAACAACCGGAGTATCCGGGTAATCTGGAACTGGAACGCCGTATTCGTTCAGCTATCCGCTGGAACGCCATCATGACGGTGCTGCGTGCGTCGAAAAAAGACCTCGAACTGGGCGGCCACATGGCGTCCTTCCAGTCTTCCGCAACCATTTATGATGTGTGCTTTAACCACTTCTTCCGTGCACGCAACGAGCAGGATGGCGGCGACCTGGTTTACTTCCAGGGCCACATCTCCCCAGGCGTTTACGCTCGTGCTTTCCTGGAAGGTCGTCTGACTCAGGAGCAGCTGGATAACTTCCGTCAGGAAGTTCACGGCAATGGCCTCTCTTCCTATCCGCACCCGAAACTGATGCCGGAATTCTGGCAGTTCCCGACCGTATCTATGGGGCTGGGTCCGATTGGTGCTATTTACCAGGCTAAGTTCCTGCAATATCTGGAACACCGTGGCCTGAAAGATACCTCTAAACAAACCGTTTACGCGTTCCTCGGCGACGGTGAAATGGACGAACCGGAATCCAAAGGTGCGATCACCATCGCTACCCGTGAAAAACTGGATAATCTGGTCTTCGTTATCAACTGTAACCTGCAGCGTCTTGACGGCCCGGTCACCGGTAACGGCAAGATCATCAACGAACTGGAAGGCATCTTCGAAGGTGCTGGCTGGAACGTGATCAAAGTGATGTGGGGTAGCCGTTGGGACGAACTGCTGCGTAAAGATACCAGCGGTAAACTGATCCAGCTGATGAACGAAACCGTTGACGGCGATTACCAGACCTTCAAATCGAAAGATGGTGCGTATGTTCGCGAACACTTTTTCGGTAAATATCCTGAAACCGCAGCACTGGTTGCAGACTGGACTGACGAGCAGATCTGGGCACTGAACCGTGGTGGTCACGATCCGAAGAAAATCTACGCTGCATTCAAGAAAGCGCAGGAAACCAAAGGCAAAGCGACGGTAATCCTTGCTCATACCATTAAAGGTTACGGCATGGGCGACGCGGCTGAAGGTAAAAACATCGCGCACCAGGTTAAGAAAATGAACATGGACGGTGTGCGTCACATCCGCGACCGTTTCAATGTGCCGGTGTCTGATGCAGATATCGAAAAACTGCCGTACATCACCTTCCCGGAAGGTTCTGAAGAGCATACCTATCTGCACGCTCAACGTCAGAAACTGCACGGTTATCTGCCAAGCCGCCAGCCGAACTTCACCGAGAAGCTGGAGCTGCCGAGCCTGCAAGATTTCGGCGCGCTGCTGGAAGAGCAGAGCAAAGAGATCTCTACCACTATCGCTTTCGTTCGTGCTCTGAACGTGATGCTGAAGAACAAGTCGATCAAAGATCGTCTGGTACCGATCATCGCCGACGAAGCGCGTACTTTCGGTATGGAAGGTCTGTTCCGTCAGATTGGTATTTACAGCCCGAACGGTCAGCAGTACACCCCGCAGGACCGCGAGCAGGTTGCTTACTATAAAGAAGACGAGAAAGGTCAGATTCTGCAGGAAGGGATCAACGAGCTGGGCGCAGGTTGTTCCTGGCTGGCAGCGGCGACCTCTTACAGCACCAACAATCTGCCGATGATCCCGTTCTACATCTATTACTCGATGTTCGGTTTCCAGCGTATCGGCGATCTGTGCTGGGCGGCTGGCGACCAGCAAGCGCGTGGCTTCCTGATCGGCGGTACTTCCGGTCGTACCACCCTGAACGGCGAAGGTCTGCAGCACGAAGATGGTCACAGCCACATTCAGTCGCTGACTATCCCGAACTGTATCTCTTACGATCCGGCTTACGCTTACGAAGTTGCTGTCATCATGCATGACGGTCTGGAGCGTATGTACGGTGAAAAACAAGAGAACGTTTACTACTACATCACTACGCTGAACGAAAACTACCATATGCCGGCAATGCCGGAAGGTGCTGAGGAAGGTATCCGTAAAGGTATCTACAAACTCGAAACCCTTGAAGGTAGCAAAGGTAAAGTTCAGCTGCTGGGCTCCGGTTCTATCCTGCGTCACGTCCGTGAAGCGGCAGAGATCCTGGCGAAAGATTACGGCGTAGGTTCTGACGTTTATAGCGTGACTTCCTTCACCGAATTGGCGCGTGATGGTCAGGATTGTGAACGCTGGAACATGCTGCACCCGCTGGAAACTCCGCGCGTTCCGTATATCGCTCAGGTGATGAACGACGCTCCGGCAGTGGCATCTACCGACTATATGAAACTGTTCGCTGAGCAGGTCCGTACTTACGTACCGGCTGACGACTACCGCGTACTGGGTACTGATGGCTTCGGTCGTTCCGACAGCCGTGAGAACCTGCGTCACCACTTTGAAGTTGATGCTTCTTATGTCGTGGTTGCGGCGCTGGGCGAACTGGCTAAACGTGGCGAAATCGATAAGAAAGTGGTTGCTGACGCAATCGCCAAATTCAACATCGATGCAGATAAAGTTAACCCGCGTCTGGCGTAAGAGGTAAAAGAATAATGGCTATCGAAATCAAAGTACCGGACATCGGGGCTGATGAAGTTGAAATCACCGAGATCCTGGTCAAAGTGGGCGACAAAGTTGAAGCCGAACAGTCGCTGATCACCGTAGAAGGCGACAAAGCCTCTATGGAAGTACCATCTCCGCAGGCGGGTATCGTTAAAGAGATCAAAGTCTCTGTTGGCGATAAAACCCAGACCGGCGCACTGATTATGATTTTCGATTCCGCCGACGGTGCAGCTGACGCTGCACCTGCTCAGGCAGAAGAGAAGAAAGAAGCAGCTCCGGCAGCAGCACCAGCGGCTGCCGCGGCAAAAGACGTTAACGTTCCGGATATCGGCAGCGACGAAGTTGAAGTGACCGAAATCCTGGTGAAAGTTGGCGATACAGTTGAAGCTGAACAGTCGCTGATCACCGTAGAAGGCGACAAGGCTTCTATGGAAGTTCCGGCTCCGTTTGCTGGCACCGTGAAAGAGATCAAAGTGAACGTGGGTGACAAAGTGTCTACCGGCTCGCTGATTATGGTCTTCGAAGTCGCGGGTGAAGCAGGCGCGGTAGCTCCGGCAGCTAAACAGGAAGCAGCTCCGGCAGCGGCCCCTGCATCAGCAGCTGGCGTGAAAGAAGTTAACGTTCCGGATATCGGCAGCGACGAAGTTGAAGTGACCGAAGTGATGGTGAAAGTGGGCGACAAAGTTGCCGCTGAACAGTCACTGATCACCGTAGAAGGCGATAAAGCTTCTATGGAAGTTCCGGCTCCGTTTGCAGGCGTCGTGAAGGAACTGAAAGTCAACGTTGGCGATAAAGTGAAAACTGGCTCGCTGATTATGATCTTCGAAGTTGAAGGCGCAGCGCCTGCGGCAGCTCCTGCGAAACAGGAAGCGGCAGCGCCGGCTCCGGCAGCAAAAGCTGAAGCTCCAGCAGCAGCTCCGGCTGCGAAAGCCGAAGGCAAATCTGAATTTGCTGAAAACGACGCTTACGTTCACGCGACTCCGCTGATCCGCCGTCTGGCACGCGAATTTGGCGTTAACCTGGCGAAAGTGAAGGGCACTGGCCGTAAAGGTCGTATCCTGCGCGAAGACGTTCAGGCTTACGTGAAAGAAGCTATCAAACGTGCAGAAGCGGCTCCGGCGGCGACTGGCGGCGGTATCCCAGGCATGCTGCCGTGGCCGAAGGTGGACTTCAGCAAGTTTGGTGAAATCGAAGAAGTGGAACTGGGCCGTATCCAGAAAATCTCTGGTGCGAACCTGAGCCGTAACTGGGTGATGATCCCGCATGTTACCCACTTCGACAAAACCGATATCACCGAGCTGGAAGCGTTCCGTAAACAGCAGAACGAAGAAGCGGCGAAACGTAAGCTGGATGTGAAGATAACCCCAGTTGTCTTCATCATGAAAGCCGTTGCTGCAGCTCTTGAGCAGATGCCTCGCTTCAACAGTTCGTTGTCGGAAGACGGTCAGCGTCTGACCCTGAAGAAATACATCAACATCGGTGTGGCGGTGGATACCCCGAACGGTCTGGTTGTTCCGGTATTCAAAGACGTCAACAAGAAAGGCATCATCGAGCTGTCTCGCGAGCTGATGACTATTTCTAAGAAAGCGCGTGACGGTAAGCTGACTGCGGGCGAAATGCAGGGCGGTTGCTTCACCATCTCCAGCATCGGCGGCCTGGGGACTACCCACTTCGCGCCGATTGTGAACGCGCCGGAAGTGGCTATCCTCGGCGTTTCCAAGTCCGCGATGGAGCCGGTGTGGAATGGTAAAGAGTTCGTGCCGCGTCTGATGCTGCCGATTTCTCTCTCCTTCGACCACCGCGTGATCGACGGTGCTGATGGTGCCCGTTTCATTACCATCATTAACAACACGCTGTCTGACATTCGCCGTCTGGTGATGTAAGTAAAAGAGCCGGCCCAACGGCCGGCTTTTTTCTGGTAATCTCATGAATGTATTGAGGTTATTAGCGAATAGACAAATCGGTTGCCGTTTGTTGTTTAAAAATTGTTAACAATTTTGTAAGATACCGACGGATAGAACGACCCGGTGGATAATGGGCGTCATAAAAAAAACGTCAGACCCGCCGGAGATAAATATATAGAGGTCATGATGAGTACTGAAATCAAAACTCAGGTCGTGGTACTTGGGGCAGGCCCCGCAGGTTACTCCGCTGCCTTCCGTTGCGCTGATTTAGGTCTGGAAACCGTAATCGTAGAACGCTACAACACCCTTGGCGGTGTTTGCCTGAACGTCGGCTGTATCCCTTCTAAAGCACTGCTGCACGTAGCAAAAGTTATCGAAGAAGCCAAAGCGCTGGCTGAACACGGTATCGTCTTTGGCGAACCGAAAACCGATATCGACAAGATTCGTACCTGGAAAGAGAAAGTGATCAATCAGCTGACCGGTGGTCTGGCTGGTATGGCGAAAGGCCGCAAAGTCAAAGTGGTCAACGGTCTGGGTAAATTTACCGGGGCTAACACCCTGGAAGTTGAAGGTGAGAACGGTAAAACCGTGATCAACTTCGACAACGCGATCATTGCAGCGGGTTCTCGCCCGATTCAACTGCCGTTTATTCCGCATGAAGATCCGCGTATCTGGGACTCCACTGACGCGCTGGAACTGAAAGAAGTACCAGAACGCCTGCTGGTAATGGGTGGCGGTATCATCGGTCTGGAAATGGGCACCGTATACCACGCGCTGGGTTCACAGATTGACGTGGTTGAAATGTTCGACCAGGTCATCCCGGCAGCTGATAAAGACATCGTTAAAGTCTTTACCAAGCGTATCAGCAAGAAATTCAACCTGATGCTGGAAACCAAAGTTACCGCCGTTGAAGCGAAAGAAGACGGCATTTATGTGACGATGGAAGGCAAAAAAGCACCCGCTGAACCGCAGCGTTACGACGCCGTGCTGGTAGCGATTGGTCGTGTGCCGAACGGTAAAAACCTCGACGCAGGCAAAGCTGGCGTGGAAGTTGACGACCGTGGTTTCATCCGCGTTGACAAACAGCTGCGTACCAACGTACCGCACATCTTTGCTATCGGTGATATCGTCGGTCAGCCAATGCTGGCACACAAAGGTGTTCACGAAGGTCACGTTGCCGCTGAAGTTATCGCCGGTAAACAACATTACTTCGATCCGAAAGTTATCCCGTCCATCGCCTATACCGAACCAGAAGTTGCATGGGTAGGTCTGACTGAGAAAGAAGCGAAAGAGAAAGGCATCAGCTACGAAACCGCCACCTTCCCGTGGGCTGCTTCTGGTCGTGCTATCGCTTCCGACTGCGCAGACGGTATGACCAAGCTGATTTTCGACAAAGAATCTCACCGTGTGATCGGTGGTGCAATTGTCGGTACTAACGGCGGTGAGCTGCTGGGTGAAATCGGCCTGGCAATCGAAATGGGTTGTGACGCTGAAGACATCGCACTGACCATCCATGCGCACCCGACTCTGCACGAGTCTGTGGGCCTGGCGGCAGAAGTGTTCGAAGGTAGCATTACCGACCTGCCGAACCCGAAAGCGAAGAAGAAGTAATTTTTCGTTTGCCGGAACATCCTGCAAATTAAGAAGCGGCTATTCTGGCCGCTTCAGATTGTTGATAAAGTGCTCGTGGTTGATGCCGGATGCGGCGTAAACGCCTTATCCGACCTACAAAATCATGCAAATTCAATATATTGCATGGCTTGTGTAGGCCCGATAAGCTTGCGCATCGGGCGATTCGATGTTTGTCATCAGTCTTAAGCGGCTAACAACGCCGCTTTTTTACGCCTGCAATTTACCTTTCCAGTCTCCTTGCTCCACGCTCAGACAACCGTTCGCGTACCGCTGACCGTTGCTCATTATTCAATCGGGCAGTATGGTTACTGTCGTTTAGACGCTGCGGGCGGCTCTCCTGAACTTTCTCTCGAAAAACCTGACGCTGCTCAGGCGAGGCAGACTGGATACGCTGACGTGCTGCATCTCTTTGCTGTTGATTCTGCGGGTTAGTCTGCATTTTCTCGCGAACCGCCTGGCGCTGCTCAGGCGACGCGGACTGAATACGCTGACGTGCCGCTTCTCTTCTCTGCTGATTCTGCGGGTTAGCCTGAATTTTCTCGCGGACTGCCTGGCGCTGCTCAGGAGAAGCCGACTGATAACGCTGACGAGCGGCGTCCTTTTGTTGCTGGGTCAGTGGCTGGCGACGGCTGAAGTCGCGGAAGTCGTCATAGCTCCCATAGTGTTCAGCTTCATTAAACCGCTGTGCCGCTGCCTGACGTTGGGTATCTCGCGTAATGACGGGGGCGGCGTGTGTTCGTTGCTGAAACTGACTTGCTGCCGCATGACGCTGGCTGTCGCGTGTTGGAGCAGGTAACTGCGTGGCGCTCATTCCGCCGTTGACATCGGTTTGATGAAACCGCTTTGCCATATCCTGATCATGATAGGTCACACCATTACGGTAGTTTGGATTGTGCCGCCATGCCATATTCTTATCAGTAAGATGCTCACCGGTGATACGGTTGAAATTGTTGACGTCGATATTGATGTTGTCGCCGTTGTGTTGCCAGTCATTACCGTCACGATGACCGCCATCGTGGTGATGATAATCATCATCGTCATGATGATGATGGTCATGATCGTCGTCGTCCCAGTCGATCCTGCT
>ENA-OQKY01001378-OQKY01001378.1-human-gut-metagenome-genome-assembly--contig:-NODE-1378-length-14317-cov-5.648344_pt1 | contig 14317 bp, 9 predicted proteins | sample MGYA00242652_ERZ504805 | MGnify/ENA primary metagenome ERZ504805 (study PRJEB26092, sample SAMD00036400) | human gut metagenome | host: Homo sapiens | study: EMG produced TPA metagenomics assembly of... | reverse complement strand
TATTCCGGCAACATGTTTAAAAAATAAGGCTTTATCGACATATGGCTGGAATGTGTCGATGCGGTAAACATATCCAGAAGACATGTTTAAAAAAGCGAATTTCATCGACACATAGTAAGAACGTGTCAATGCCATAAGCATATTCCGGCAACATGTTTAAAAAATAAGGCTTTATCGACATATGGCTGGAATGTGTCGATGCGGTAAACATATCCAGAAGACATGTTTAAAAAAGCGAATTTCATCGACACATAGTAAGAACGTGTCGATGCCATAAGCATATTCCGGCAACACGTTTAAAAAAATGAATTTTATCGACATGTTCTAAGGTTTTCACCATAGACTATCACATAGACATCATCACCACTTTTCTCGTCTGGCTAGAGAATCTCTATATTTATCAGTTAACTTATATGAATTTATGGCTGATGAAGCCAATGAAGAAGAAAGTTCTATTTCAACGCCCAACACAGTAAACACTTTGAACAACCGCTCAATACTGGCGCTACCTGGGTTCGCCTCCAATCGCGCATAGGTTTGCTGTGTTACGCCAAGCCTCTCTGCAATATCCTTTTGGGTCAGTCCATTTACTTTACGAAAGCCAATCAGAAGAGGACGTAACTGATTTAAGGTCTTCAACGGATAAACAGTATTCATAAGGCATTCACCATTTTCTAGAACGTTTTACAGCCTATAAGCTGTTTTTAACCAATACTCCCTATAGACTGTAAAAAAGACGACTTAACCTAATGAACTCTACTCAATCACCGAGCTGAAACGGGAAATTGTTAAATTCCCCAATTCAAGTTTTTCGCGCGAATAACTTGAAGAAAAGGTGTGAATTAATTCTAACGCCAGATGGTTGGGCTAAGAGTGACAAATAAGGGAGTTTTTTATCTCTACATAAAAGAGAATTTTACGTGCCCTTTATGTAGAGATAAAAGGGAAAATAAGCTTTGATGCCAGTGAAATTACATCAATACCTATCAATCCAACACCAATCAATAGGTAAAAGGGTGATGCCATTGGCATCACATAAACGCCTATCAATCCGCAACTAATCAATAGGCAAAAGGTGATTTCAACGGCATCACATGAATACCTATCAATCCATCACAAATCAATAGATAAAACGACAATATCACTAGCTAGCCAAGAGAGCAGTATTATTCCACATAGTTTTTAGTTAGACATGCTTGGTAACAATGAATGAAATATTAATAACCATAGTATTGCTTTGATTTAAAATAAAGGCTATAAAAGCAAATAACTATAAAACATGAAAATAATGATTCTATTCTATATGTACATTAGATTTAAGTATTCACTGACTTAGGGGTAATAAAATGATCATACAGATGTCACTAACGAAAAACACAGGAAAACTTAACTGCTTGCATTATAAAAATAAGTACAATGCTTTTATGAAAATTAAAACCACAAGAAAAGTATAAAAATCATCATTTACTAAAAAAATCAAGTGGAGATAAAAACTTCATACTATATAATATTTAGAACTGAGGTTAAAAGATATGTCCGTTAATGAATCAGAAGAGAGGTTGCTTAACTCCACAAAGAAAACATTTCTGTCAATGTGGTCTCACAGCAATATTTTCTATAAGAAAGGAAAGGAAAGGAAAGGAAAGGAAAGGAAAGGAAAGGAAAGGAAAGGAATTTTGCGATGTAATGGTCGTCTTTGGCAATGATGTAATCATCATGTCAGATAAACTTATTAATTATAATATTGAAATTGACGAAAAAATCGCATGGAATAGATGGTATAAAAGTGCTATCGAAAGCAGCATAAAACAGCTAAATGGTGCATATAACCATATAAACTCATATCCCGACAATCTATATACTGATGCTCAAGCAACAGAGCCATTCTCAATGGAATTACCACATTCGGATGAAATATGCATTCATTTAATTGCTATCGCAAATGGTTGCTCTAACGCATGCTATAGAAAATACGGTCGCTATGGATTAAATATTGATACAGCATGTACCGGAAAAGACACCTTATTTACTATAGGTATACCCACAAGAAAATTCGTCCATATATTCAATGATAGCAGTCTAGATAAAATATTTACATGTTTAGATACAACCAGAGATTTCATTGATTACATTCAAGCTAGGGAAAACTTACTTACAACTTCAGATAAGTACATTAAAATATACTCAATAAACCTCAAGATGCGGGTGTGAGCACCTGAAAGTGATCGTTAATTCGGGATGTCAGTGAGTCCGCTATATCCGGCAGTGTCTGGTTAAAAAAGACAGATATTGCTTCCCTGAACTCTCGCGTACTGCTGAAGTAGCGATTATTCCGGGCATGTTCGTTCATTAATTTCCACATTCTTTCTATCGGATTCAGGTTTGGACTGTAAGGGGGAAGGTAATGCAGCCTGATATTTACCACTTCCGCCCAGTCTTTCACTAACTGTGAACGGTGGTAACCTGCTCCATCCAGAATAACGTGGATTTTCTGGTTATAATCAGGATAAACCTTTCGTATCTCATTGAGAAAAAGGGATACATTATATTCATTAATGGTTTTATATTCGCAGATTAGCGGTGACGTCAGTGCTTTCAGATTCAGCGCCCCCATGATATTCAGGCGTGTGCGGCTGCCTGTTGTTTTTACTGCTTTTTTCTGGCCTTTGCGTATCCAGCCATAGCTGATTTTAGTGGCCTGAGTCGGATGGACTCCATCAATAAAAAGAATCGGCTCATCACCCACAGTTGTTTTCAGTTCCTTATAATACTCAATGAATTGCCTTTGTTTCTCTTCACTGAGTTTATGGGGGACGCCTGACGGTTTTTTGTAGGTGAAACCATTACGATGCAGCCACTTATTCATCCCCGGAATGCTGAAAATGATGTTCCATGTCCGGGTGACAAACGCAATAACATCGCGGGTATGGTGAAATAAATTATCGGATAACTGGCTGATTAAAAAGGCCGTTTGTTCAGCACTGAGTTTGCTGTCTGAGCCGCCGTTTTCGGGCTTCAGTTTTCCTTTATTCAGGAATTCGCTGATATGGTGATCAATCGTTGTCTGATGCAGGCGTAAAGCCTGAGCAATCATGGCAGAACTCCAGCCTTCGGAAGCCAGAAGAATGGCTTTAATACGATCTCTGACTCGCCCGTCACGACTGGAATCATGAAGGCGTTCAAGTTCAGCTTTTTGTTGCTCAGTAATGAATATTTTCATGTTGGACAGCATGATCTTCTGTTGCTGAAAAATCAAGCATCTTCAATGATCACGGGTATAGACTTAGTTGTTGTCGAAAAAAGCACAGGAATAGTTTTTCTTTGTCAATTAAAACATCAAGAACTTTATGGTGCTGATCTACATGCAAAACATGTTCGAACCACTAGATTAAAAAAACAAGCGTCGGATTGGCTTACTTCGATGAACAATTGGTTAAACAGCATAACCGAAATAGAACTAAGAAAATCGTTGCAAATAACAAAACATGTACCAAAATTAACAACATATAAATTATTCATAACAAAACATTATGCCTATCCACTCAAAGAGCTATCAGATGAAGATACAGCGTATTGTAACTGGGCGCAGTTTATTTATGCCATTCAACTTATCGACGATGATAAGGGGAAAAGAAAAGATAGTATTTCATCTTTAATCCTCAAATTAAAAACTTTAAATCAGGAAGCTAACATTGAATATCTTCATGAGCCTACATCGAAATGGATGATAAAAAATTTAACTTTCAGTTTAGAGCAAGAAAGATAAATCTAATACTCCATTTTTTAAAATACCCTCTTAAAGGAGGGTATTTTAAAATTATTTGTTTTAATAAAAATTAAATATTATATTCATTATCACAACCAATAAACCGTTTATTTTTTACACTTGCATACTATAAAGACATGAAAGATCCCCCTTGTCAGGACTACGCTAAAGATAATAATAACGTCTATTTTCGTCATATATAATATTTGCTTGTTGCATTTCTAAAAAAAAAGAGTAAAATATCAAAATTTAGGAGTTACTTTTGGACTTATATGAAGGCAATTGACTTATTTGCGGGGGCTGGAGGGTTTAGTTTATCCGCCCACAATACAGGCGCTATAGATGTTGTTGCTGCTATAGAATTCGATAGCGCGGCTGCAAACACCTACAGAAAAAATATGTTAGAAAGGCTTGAGCATAAGACCGAACTTTTACAGGAAGATATTTTACTCGTAGGCCCAAAAAAGTTAAGAAAAAAAATAAAGCTCAAGAAAGGCGAGCTTGATATGATACTTGGTGGACCTCCGTGCCAAGGTTTTTCCAGTCATCGAATTAATGATGCTGGTGTTGATGATCCTAGAAATAAATTACTTTTAAGGTATTTCGATTTTGTTTGTGAATTTAAACCAAAAGCTTTTTTGGTAGAAAATGTCTCCGGTTTGTTATGGAAGAGACATGAAGCCCATTTGAAACGCTTTAAGTTTTTGGCTTCCAAAAATGGTTATACTTTAATTCATTGTGATGTATTAAATGCTCGTGATTATGGTGTTCCGCAAAATCGCAAACGAGTTTTCATTGCAGGTGTCAGAAATGACATTTTAAAAAAAAGAAATAATATTGAGTTTCCACCTCAAGCTACTCATTTCAACCCTAATTCTAATGAAGTAAAAAACAATTCAAAAAATACGTGGAGAACCGCATCCTCTGTTTTTGAGAAGATGAATGATAACTTAATTCAAAGATATATATCTGAATACTTTCTTAAACATACTTCTTACTCAATTGATGAAGCACAAGAGCTACTTGAAAACCTAGAATATCAAGACGCACCCATAAGCGAAAAAGATCCATGCAACATACATATGATACCAACTGAGCGTATGGAAGAGCGTTTCAGAGCCACAAAACTCAATGGCAGTAGAAGCGATGCAGGAAAAGAATTTGAGCTAAAATGTCATTCCAATGGATACGCAGGCCATAAAGATGTTTATGGCCGCATAATGATTCACCTCCCAGCCAATACAATTACAACTGGGTGTAACAATCCATCTAAGGGAAGATTCATTCATCCATGGGAAAATCACGGCATCACTTTAAGGCATGCGGCAAGGTTGCAAACGTTCCCTGATGACTATATTTTTTGGGGTAATGCGACAGAGCAAGCAAGACAGATTGGTAATGCAGTTCCCCCTATGTTAGGCACAATATTAATAAATGCATTACTTAACATAATTGCACCCAATAGATAAGGTGTAATGTATGAAAAATATCAAAATTAGAAACTTAAATGGACCAAAAAATCATTTGATGATTACTTACCTTATAATAATAGAAGGTGAAAAATGGTAATTTCAGCAGCTTTTCAAACAAGAGCAAGGACAATTGATCATCTAGGGCGTGAGCAAATAGCTGATTGTCCAACCGCAATTTCCGAGCTTTGGAAAAATGCATATGATGCTTATGCTCGTAATGTTTCTCTAAATATATTTGACGGCAATACACCTGTGGCAACTTTAGTTGATGATGGGCATGGCATGTCGTTAGATGACATTATCAATAAGTGGCTTACAGTAGGAACTGAATCCAAGGCTACAAAAAAAGATATTCCATATGAAGATAGAAACGGAATAGATCATATTCGAGCAAAGCAAGGTCAGAAAGGCATCGGTCGTCTTTCTTGTGCGGCCTTGGGCTCATTAATGCTTTTAGTTTCCAAAAAGAAAGATAGCCCTCTTGTAGCTTGCCTGCTCGATTGGCGTATATTTGAAAACCCATATTTGATGCTTAATGATATAAAGATACCCATTATGGAATGCAGTGATAACAATGAATTAATCACTGTTATACCGGAAATGTTTGATGCTTTGATGGGAAATCTATGGGGTGATGGTGATGATATATTACGAGATAACCGTATTGAACAAGCTTGGGAAAATTATTCTGAATTAGAAAGAAATGAAAATAATTATATTACAAAAGAAGCTATCGAGAATACTGTAATTAATGCTTTTTTTGAGGAAAGGCATTTTCAATCTTGGCCTGTGTGGAATAATAAAACCACTCACGGCACAGCCATGTTTATAGCTGGAATTCATGACGATTTAATAGCTCAGCTATCAACAGATGCTGGTTCAGAAGCTCAAGGTGCAGAGGTTCGGGCTAAAGAACGCTTTCTTCAAACATTAAATAGCTTTGTTAATCCATTTAAAAGAGAAGGCGAAGAACAGATTACTGATTTCAATACAAGTGTTGTCGCATGGAATGGTAATCTGCAACGATTTATCATCGATGAAGTTAGAAACTTTGATATTTCAAACTTTGACCAGCTAGAACATATAGTTGAAGGAAGTATTGATGAAAGTGGATTATTTTCCGGGAAAGTGAAAGCCTTCGGAGAATGGTTTGATAATATTACAGTCAAACCTAAATCTGCATATAAGACCAGAAAAGATACTCGCTTTGGCCCTTTCTTTTTAAGATTAGGCACATTTGAAGTTATAAGAAAAAATAGTACATTATCAGATGAACAGCATGCAACCTTCGACCGTATCCGTGATCAGTTTGGTGGAGTAATGGTTTTTCGTGATGATTTACGTGTTATGCCATACGGACGTGAAGATAATGACTTTTTTGAAATCGAAAAAAGACGTTCAAAAAATGCTGGTTTATATATGTTCAGTAATAGGGCATGTTTTGGTGGTGTATGTATAACGAAAGAACATAACCCCAACCTACGAGATAAAGCAGGTAGAGAAGGTATAATTGACAATAAAGCATCTAAGTTATTTAGAGAGATAGTCGAAAACATTTTAATAGAAATTGCAAAAAGGTTTATTGGCCGCGCATCAAATATACGAGATGAAAAGCTAGAGGAAATAAATGCTAAACATGCTGCTTTGAAAGCAGACGAAGATAGAAAAAAATTATTACGTAAAGAGCAAAGAAGAATCAAAACATCGATTCAAAGAGATCGTATTTCTTTAGAACATTTAAGAAATGAATTTTATGAAATATCACAGCTTCTAAGCGACAAGAATAATTTTAAAGAACTAGAGGAGCTATTACAGCTCAAAGAAAACATCGACGTATTGGATGGTACCCTAAAAAACCTATCTTTAGGTTCAGTACCAAGAAATTTAGGGAGTATAGAGAAAGACTACCGTCAGTATCGCGATTTAGAGATTGATGCTAAAAGTCTTTTAAAGCAGATTAATAACTCTGTATACTCAGCGCTTGATCATTTTACTGTTAAAGATGATTATTCAATTGCTGAGAAAGACTTTCGTAGCAAAGCAGCCATATTACATGCGAAAATAAGAAAATTTTCCAATAAAGGACGCAATATATTAAAAGAAGAGATGTTGCGTTTCGAAAAGATAACAAACAATACAAATAAAGCTTTCCATGAAAAAACATCTCAATATTTATCCGATCTACAAGAAAATAGAACTTCACTCAAAAAAACACTTGAAAATTTAGATCTTGCTTATCAGATTCAAGACATTGAAATAGGTCAAACCTACGCCCCATATATTACCGCATTAGAAAGCTTAAGAGAGGAAATTGATTTAGAAGGCCTCGCGATCTCTTCAGTCAACGAAAATACACGGTTGAAGAAACAGGTAGAGCAAGTGAATGCACTCGCTCAACTTGGAATAACTGTGGAGATAATTGGTCATGAAATCGAAGGTTTCGATATGACTATTGAGCGAGGTATAAATAGACTGTCATCAACAAACCTCGATGAATATCAGAAAAATGCTTTATCAAGTATTACCCAAGCACATCAATCATTAAGCGATTCTTGGCGTTTTTTAAGCCCATTAAAATTATCAGGAGATAAGGTAAGAGCTTTCTTGAGTGGAAAAGATATTTTTGATTATGTTAATCATTTTTTCAACAGTAAATTTGAAAAAGATTCAATTGAATTTTCTTGCTCTACTAATTTCCTAGATATTTCATTATATGATCAACCAGCCAGAATTTATCCTGTGTTTATTAATTTAGTAAACAACTCACGATATTGGGTTAAAGAAACTAAAGAAGAGCGTCGAATTATTAGGTTAGATGTACTTGATGGTTTGATATATGTTAGTGATAATGGGCCAGGGGTTGATCCTGATGACGTGTCCGAACTTTTCACTATATTTTTCTCCAAGAAACAAAGAGGTGGTCGCGGGGTTGGCCTTTATCTCTGCAAACAAAATTTAGCGGTGAGTGGCCATAGTATTTTCTACGAAACAAGAACAGAGAAAAAAATACTAAATGGTGCTAATTTTGTAATTAATTTCAAAGGAATTAAAAATGCTTGATAATTCTACTTTCGATTACAAACCACATTTAAAATCTGCTTATATTGATCCGATTAGAACTGTGACAGTCATCGATGATGAATACCCAACTATTGATGATTTAATTTCACCGACCAAAGACAGTTTTTCTCAAGACAACATTTCTCGATTAAAAGATATTATTGATATAAGTCGAAGTGAAGAATATAATTGGCTTTTAGATGTCTATAATGGAAAAGAGAAGAAAATTCAAGAGGGAACCGTATCTAACCGTCTTTATCACAGTGATCTACTAATCTTGGACTATCATTTAGATGGAGAGGACTCTGGATATTGTAAAAAATCTATAGATATTATTAAAAATCTATCTGAAAATCGTCATTTTAATATTGTTGCAGTGCATACTAAAGGTTATGATGGACAAAAGGGTTCAGTTAATGAGGTACTAATCGATATTATTACTTCCTTACAGGAAAGACCCGCTATTAGTATTTTAAATGATAAAATCAAATCTAGAATAGATGATGCTTTAGATGAATGGGAAATCGAAGATCCAAGTATCAGGGAAGATCTAATTAATTCAGTTTCTACATTAGATTTACTTTTCTTGATTAATAAATTCGGGTCAAATTTAAGTTCAGGATGTTTCGACTACGAAGTTCTTGATGTTTTTCATAATATATTTGATCAAAAACCAGACAATATAAACATATCCAAAATATTGATTTTTAAATGGATCTCATCAGAAAAGTTACATAGATACGCTGACCAATTTAATAATAAGACATCAAAGTTCTTTGATTGGGGGACAAATGAAAACCACAATTGGATAAAAACAGAAGACTTATTTATTACTGTCCTTGGTAAAAAAGACACACCAATCAGTGACATACCGAATCAACTTTTGGAGGCTTTGTCAAACTCTAAACCACATCCGCACAAACTTATTTTATCAAAACTCAGAAGTGAAATTGAAAGTAATGGTAGCTATGCTGCAAGTAATATAATTAACAAAAAATTCTTACAGGCGGCGTGGCTAAAGGAATTACTTCAAAAAGAGGATGAATATGCTATCAAAACAGCTGCATGGCAAGCAGTAACTAAATTGTGGGAAGAATTAGCATACGAAATAAAACAGAGTCTTGATGATTTTACAATTAATCTTGTCCGCGACTTAAAGAAAATTAACTCACCTTTAAACTATTTCATAGAGAAATCTACACTTGATGCTGAACTTGAACAAATTAAACATGCAAATTGTTTCAGTTGTTCAAAAAAAATAACTGCTCATCATTTGGTTACGGGGCATGTTTTGGAGTTCAATAATAATCACTGGTTGTGTCTAACTCCTATGTGTGACCTTGTTCCTGGTCAGAAAAACGGAAATAGTTTACTCCCTGTTACGCTCGTGAAAATGTATGATGCGAAAGTTGCTTTAAATAATACACGTAAAAATATGCAAAACGAGCTTAAACTACCCAATTTGCCAGAAATCAACGAAGATGAATCAATTAGACAAATACTAAATTATTCCACACAGAATAATCTATTGTTCGTTCAGTCTGAACATGACGGGAAAATACATATTCTTAGTTTCACCGTTGGACTCGATGGCAAGGCAAATCCTAAAGCAATGGATTGCTATGTGGAAAATCAAGGTATTTTCTCTGAAGATAAAATAATAGCACTAAAATATGCCAAGCCCACTGAAAATGAAATGAACATAATATCCGTAGAAGCAAAAATAGTTGCTGAATTACGCTACGAATATGCTTTGAATTTATTAGGTAGACTCGGTGTATCAAAATCTCGAGTCGGATTAGATTTTATCAACTAAGGTGCGTTAGCACGCACCTAGTCTGACAGGTACCAGTTGTTTATATAGGTATCTGTCAGACTACATCCTCTTTAGGTTTCTCTCGCCCAGATAATTTTTTCCATCAAGTGACATTTTCATTGATGTCTAACTCTCAGACATTAAAGTGTCTAACTTCCTTATTAATGTCACAAGCAACAATTGAATTTCACCGCTTTTGCGAGCATGATCGCAATAATATCAGCCCGTTACCCGGTTAATTCCTATGACATCACTCGAAACACTGCAATCGGCTAACTCTAACGTCTCTGTATGGCGTCAGGGTGATGTATGCGCGCCGCATAAACCGTTGCTGCTGCTGTATGTGTTGTCACAGTACAAAGCAGGCCACCCGCGCCTGTTTAACTACGGCCTAGAGATCCACGAACCACTCACTCGCCTGCTAAAAGAGTTTGGCCCCAAGCGACGCACTGACTATCCCAATATGCCTTTCTGGCGACTCAGAACTGACGGCTTCTGGGAAATTGCTAATGCGGAAGGCTGCAAACCCCGTAGAGGCAACACCCAGCCGACAAAGAAAGAGCTGATTGATAATCAGGTAGCGGGGGGTTTTGATGAAACAGCTTACCAGCAACTGCTTGCACACCCTGAAGTAATTGACCAACTGGCCCAGCAGATCCTGATGGATCGTTTCCCCGAGAGTATTCAGCGGATCCTCGCCAACCAACTGGGTCTGGATTTTATCGACCGTTCAAAGAGCCGCGATCCGCGTTTCAGGGATATCGTGCTTCGGGCTTACCATTCGCGATGTGCTTTCTGCGGTTACGATCTACGACTCGATGGTGCGCTGGTTGGTATTGAAGCCGCCCATATTCACTGGAAAACCTATGGCGGGCCGTGTGTGGTAAACAACGGTCTGGCGCTATGTTCGCTGCACCACGATGCTTTTGATATGGGCGCATTCGGGCTGGATGAAAACCTTACCATCCGCATCTCCGGCGGCGTCAGCCGTAGCCCGGTGGTGGATAACCTGTTCTGGCAACGGAACGGCCAGCAGTTACACCTTCCTCACGACAAATCGCTGTGGCCCACTGAACAATACGTCGGCTGGCATCGTAAACAGATCTTCAAAGCCTGAGACCGTGAGCTTCGCAGGTATCATCGATTGCCCAAACTGCTTTATCCCCTACAACGGATAAATTGCTTTTAACCCCTATAGCGGATAAATCCAGCACACCAGTGTTGGACTTCAGAATAACGAATCCAAACTCTAGCCCTGAGACACCAGGCTCTTGATTATTATTGATACCGTATTAATCTGTACGAAGTTTGACCCGCAACCAGAGCCTTCAGGTTGCCACCCTACCCGGTGAGGCTCGCCTTTTCGTCCGCTCCGTATCATCCTCGCGGACAGCGCTTAGCGCCTGATACATCCTCTACCCCACCATGCAGGAATCCCTCCCTGCCGGGCGGTGTTTCTCTGCTTTCACCATTGGAGAAACACGATGCCAACTTCATCTTACCCTGAAGCAAAATCCTTATCGCTGTCTGTCTCAACTGAGGCCTGGGAAAAGGTAGTTAGTTTTCCACCCGATCCCTCTCAGGAAGACGACCGTCTCGAAAACCTGATTGTCGCGACCATGCTGACATTCAAAAGCGCAGGCCCGGACCGTAAGAGTATCAATTTCGGTCTGTACTGTTTGCCCTCTGACGGCAGCAGCAATGTACCGCTGATGACGCCGCTGCGCTTAACGCTTGAAGATAACCACCTGTTGGTTACTGCCCTTCACACCAGCTGATTACCTCAGCATCCTTTACTCCTCGTGCCGGGCGACCCCCGACCGGGAGCGCTGTACCCGGCTTCTTTATCATGAGGTTACGCTTATGAACAGAAGCAACGATCTTTACCAGAAAGTCACAGATGAAATTATCGCCGCGCTGGAGAAAGGCGTGCTCCCCTGGGTTCGCCCGTGGCGGGAAGGGGAACCGGTGGTGCCGATGAATGCCCTGTCCGGGCGGTTTTATCACGGCATCAATATTCCCCTGCTCTGGAACAGCGCAGAACGACAGGGATATGAAAACGATCGCTGGCTGACCTTCACTCAAATTCGCAACGCGGGCGGTAACATCCACAAAGGCGAAAGATCTACACTGGCCGTGTTTTATCTGCCCCAGCAGCGCGAAGTTGTGGACAGCAACGGAAATACGGTTCTTGATGCTGACGGCAACCCTAAAGTGATGTCTTACGCTGTAGTACGCGAGTTCCGGCTGTTCAACATTCAACAATGTGAAGGGCTGCCGGAGGCGTTTTCACAGCCTGTCGTGATGGTCGATGATCCTATCGCCGCCGCTGAGCAGGTTACCCGGCAAAGTGCGGTGATGATCACTCACCGACGCCAGAACCGGGCGTATTACTCGCCGGGGCGCGACTGCATCATCATGCCGCATCCTGAGCAGTTCACTTCGCGTGAGGATTATTACGGCACGCTGCTGCATGAACTGACGCACGCTACCGGACACGCTTCACGATTGAACCGGGACGGCATCACTGCCGGAAAGCATACCTTCGGCGATCCGACGTACAGTTTTGAAGAGCTGGTCGCCGAAATGGGAGCGGCTTTCCTGTGTGCTCACGTTGGCATCCAGTCGAAGCTACAGCATGACAGTTACATCGCATCGTGGCTGAAGGTGTTGCAGCAAGACAAAAAAGCGATTTTCCGCGCCAGCGGTTTAGCGCGTAATGCCTGTGAGTATCTGCTTGAACGGGCGCAGCAGCCGTTAGCGCTGAGCGCATGACCTTCATATCAACGGCGGAGCATCCTGCTCTGCCGTTTTTCTCCACTCCAATAAATTTGCGCAACCCAATAAACAGTTTTGCCCCAAATCTGACGGCACCAAAAGGCAAAATCCAAAGGGTTAAGGGGAAGAGAGTGAAGGGGGAACGGGCTTACCCGAAAAGGGGCTTCCCTTCGTCTTTCGAGTTGCAGGTGCGTTGGCTTTCCTCGCTCCCCCCAGTTACTTACTTATGTAAGCTCCAGGGGATTCACTGCGTCACCGCCTTCCTGCACCTCAAAATCCATTGGGAATAAAGGGCCATTATGCGGATATGGCTGACGCGCAAAAAGCAAAACACCACACCATCCACTGGCGAACCAGACGTCACGGAGGGATGGCTGCATCCTGAATCCGCGCAAACGCTACTAGCTGAAACTACCCGCCAACAGCTGATCCAGTTTATTCGCCAGAGCACCGCCCTTCCCGCCTCACTGTTTGAACGCTTCTGGCTGATACCAATCCACCGCTTCGCAGAACTGGCGCAGTTGTTCCCAGCCTCGGAAAACCACCACCATTCCCACGCAGGTGGCCTGCTCGATCACAGCCTCGAAGCCGCCTGCTATGCCGCACGGCTGCGGCAGAGTTATCTTTTTCCGCCTGATGCAGCGCCGGAAGATCAGGCCGCGCAGTCCGAACGCTGGACCACCGTTATCATCTACGCCGCGCTGCTGCACGATCTGGGTAAACTCATCACCGATATTGAAGTGGAAAATTTTAGCGGGAAACGCTGGTTTCCATGGCATGGCCCGCTGACCCAACCCTATCGATTTCGCTATCTGCCGCAACGTGATTACCTGCGCCATCCGGCTGCGGCAGTTCTCCTGCTTACCCAACTGATCCCTCCGGAAAGCCTCGACTGGCTCGCCGCCGACACCGCTGCATTATCCACCCTACTCCACTGCCTGAACGGACAGTATCAGTATGCCGGGCTGGCGGGTGAACTGGTGCAGAAAGCCGACCGGGCGTCGGTGGCATTTAATCTCGGCGGCGATCCGGTCAAGGCGATCCATCGTCCGCAAACCTCGCTGCCGCAGCAAATTATCACCAGTTTGCGCGACCTGCTGGCGCATGAGTTTCGGCTCAACAACCCGAATGGAGGCTCTGACGGCTGGCTGACGGAAGAGGCGCTGTGGCTGGTCAGCAAGAACGCTGCCGATGCTGTGCGCGGCTGGTTGCTGTGCCAGGGGCTTGATGCTGTACCGCAGCATAACATGCGGCTGTTCGACGAGATGCAGGCACACCAGTTACTCATCCCCTGTGAGGACAAAGCCATCTGGCATTGCCGGATTGAGGCCAGCGGCGGTTGGAGCAGTGAACTCACGCTGTTACGCTTTTCCCCTTCGCTGATTTGGGAAGATCCACAACAGCGGCCCGCTACCTTCATTGGAA
>ENA-OQKY01001354-OQKY01001354.1-human-gut-metagenome-genome-assembly--contig:-NODE-1354-length-14645-cov-8.238118_pt1 | contig 14645 bp, 8 predicted proteins | sample MGYA00242652_ERZ504805 | MGnify/ENA primary metagenome ERZ504805 (study PRJEB26092, sample SAMD00036400) | human gut metagenome | host: Homo sapiens | study: EMG produced TPA metagenomics assembly of... | reverse complement strand
TGTACCGTGTGGGAAGACAGCTGTCCCCTGACCTGCGCGAAACAGCGCTGGGCGGATGTGCGGCCACGCCCACAGGGAAGGCGCTGGGGTGCAGGGCGTGTCCCTGCAGTCCGTAATTATGCCAACTATCCCATTTTTTGGAATCCTTGGAACACGGGCCTCCCGGTGTAGAATTTTGGACACTCTATGCCGCTAAGTACCCGGACACAGCAGCGGACTACCCTTTCCGCCTCCATCTCCTCACTAAACCCTTCAACCCTTTCTCCCCTCTGCCTCTCTTCAGCAGCCCCACTCCCAGATTGGCGCTTAAAAGAATTCCGGCAGATCCTGCAAAAACATACACGAACCGCTTTACGCGTCCATACCGGCCGCCGGCCGCAGCAGAACCGTCCCCTTCTCCCCCTTCCTGTCCGTCTTCCCCTTGCCCTGTTTCAACCTTTCCGGCATTAGCCTGGAGCACATCACCGGCTTCTTCCGTATTGTCTCCGTTTTCATCTCCAGGCATCCCCCGCCTTCCATATGCGTCTCTGCCCAGCCTGTTTCGTTCCTCAAAAAGTCCATCCTCAGGATGGTCTGATGCAGACGCATCCCCTTGCGTTACCCGGGCCGTATCCGGCCGGATGCTGTCCGGCTGCCCTGTGGCAGGAATGCCAAAACCGCCTCCCCACACCCCGGTTCCTCCCGGACTGCCCTCTCCCATACCAGCCTGGTCTCCTGCCATCTCTCCTCCGCCGGCGCTATCTACCCCGCCGGCGCCATTTACCCCGCCGCCGTTTACCCCGCCGGCTCCAGGTCCTCCTGAGGCATTCCCGGAAACCACACCGCCCCTTCCGGATGTTCCCTGTCCGCCTCCGCCTCTGTTGCCCCCGGAACTTCCGTCGCTGTCAGACGACGGCTTTGTGGCTTCCGGCACCAGACTGACCTGGCATTTTACCGGCCCGGAAGTCACAGTGCGCACCGCATCCCCATCTCTTACCTTTAACTGGGTTTTAAACCATATGGGCCGTTTTCCTATGTTGTATTTAAAGACAATATAATCATAGGCCTGGCCGGAAGCAGCATTTTGTTCCAGGTAGTTCGTATATTCCCCATCTTTCCCTGTCCATGCTGCCATCTCATAGCTGACCTGGTCAAAACTGTAATAAAGATACAGTCCCACTGCATTATCAGGAATTCCCGCAATCCGTATCCGCATCACTGCATAGCCGTCCGCGTCTGCTGACAGTATGTCTGCCGCTTCTATTTTCATTGACATTCTGCTCTGCACCGCCACGTCCAGGGATGCCCGCAGATCGCTTGGGTTGCACAGGTTCCGGTCTGCCAGAGCCTCCTTGGAATAATTTCCCCATACCCTATACACACCCGCCCGGTTAAAATCCACGGAGGACAAGTCCCACTGCACCGGTATTTCTACCCACTCATATTTCCCATTGTCCGCCTGATAAAGCACAAGGTCAAAAGCAGGGTACTCCTCCTTTTTCGGCGGTTCTCCCTCCGCGCAGGCCACAGTGGGAACAGTGCTGTCGGGATTTGGCAGCAGCGACCTTGCCGCAGGCACGTCCTCTCCCCAGCTTTCGCCGGGCGGATCTGAGGTTTCCGGCTCTCTATTTTCATCTCTGATTCCTCCCGCCAGATGAAAACGGGAGGAAATCTCGTATTTTCCTCCCGCTTTGACCAGGATGTGATCGGAATACAGGCTTTCATATGTCCCGCCCTGAGACAGAGACAGTCTGCCTCCGCTCTCCACGGTCATGATTTCCTTATTTCCCATAAAATAAAGGTCCGGGTTGTCCACTGTCAACTGCCCTTTATTAGCGATACGGATGGTAAAATCCCTGGTGTTTAATTCCCTTCTCCGGCCTGCGTTCCCCTGTTCCATCCCCAGCTCCACCTTACCGTCTATCACCAGGTCCGCGGTAAGAACGGCGAATCCTCCATTGGCACTGTCTGATTGATACCAATTCAGGAAATCCTCCTTGCCTGCGATTCTCGCAATGGCAATGGGTCCCGCCAGACAGAAGGACGGTTTACCTGACAGTATGCCTGTGTTCACGTCTGATACGGCGATGAAACATAGTAAGACCAGAACCGCAATCCATGTTTTTCTTTTCATGTCTTTCTTTTCACTCCGGCTCCCCCTTTGCAATTTAAATCCCACCAATTCGCCCTGTCTGTTTCCATTTTATCATCCCGGCATATTTCAGGCAATGTGATTCTGAAATGGAAAAGGCATGGAATATCAGGCTGTCTTGGTGGGAATTATATGATATCTGTACTGCATTCTCTTACAGATGCAGGTTCATCTGATTGTTTCCATTCTGGAAACGATGGCTGTACTGGCACACCATCCAGGAGAGCAGCACCAAAGATGCAAGAGGAAACATCCCGGGCAAATTTCATCTCATGGGTAACAATCATCATGGTGATCCCTTCCCCTGCCAGGGCGCGTATGACGGAAAGCACCTCACCCATCATGGCAGGATCCAGGACGGATGTTGGCTCGTCAGGAATGCTTCCGTGATCCCGGTAAATTCCACCTGTACCCGGGCATCCCGCTTCACCAGGTCTTGTACTCCGGGCGCCCTAAAATGGAAGACGGACCCTCTGCCCCTTATACAGCCAGTAAATCAGCCCATAGAGTACCAATGGCATAGCCATACCGATATAATCATAGTCTGACTGTATCAACAGGTTGAACAGGGCATGCATGGTGATGGAAATGGACAGAAGCCCGAAGGTTCCGGTGTAGAACAGCTTTTTTTGTTTTTTAACGTATGTGATTCCGGTTCCCGCCACCACGGTGCACAGTCCGTGCATCAGGCTGGCTGAGAAGCCTCTTGCCGTGGCCCACAGTACGGTTACTGCCCCCACGTTGTCAATTAAGATCATGGAATTTTCCAGAATGGCAAAGCCCACGCCCACCGCCATGGCAATCGGGAGCACCCTGTTTCTCCGGTCATCCAGTAAAACCGCATACAAAAGCACCGGCATTGCCTTGAGCAATTCCTCCGTCATGGGCGGAACCAGCTCGGAAAAGCTTCTGGCGCTCAGTCCTGTCATGGGATACACGATGGTATTGATTTCATAGGCGGACAGGGCTGTGACGGTCCCCAGAAGCATAAAACCCACTATGCAGCGCGACCTGATCTCCAGCAGCGGAAGCATCAGAAGCATGGGGATGGTCAGGCAGAGAAATATTATATAAACCATTTGCGCACCCCCATTTCGGCCATTGGCAGCAGCGTCATAAGAAGCACCGACGACAGGACAGACCCGGCCGCCCGGATATCCAAACCGGAACATGCAGGGGCCTGTAAAAGGACCTGCACCATGCAGAATACGATGACGCAGGCATTGTAAGGGCGCATCACCCGGATGATTCCCAAATCCACATCCGGCAATATCAGGTGCTTGATGGAAAAATACAGGGTCGGGGCAATGGGCAGGCATAGGAGGGCATAGGTCAGGCAGGCCCCGGCCCCCAGGGTCCGCACCGAGTGGGCAAGCAGCACCAGCACCAGAATGGGACCGGAGGCAGCAGCCAGCCGGTATCCCCGGTATCTGGCCTCGCCGCCGTCCGCCAGACGGTTGATAGCGCCATAGTAGGAGGACAGCAGGAAGAAATAGGTTCCCATGTAACCCAATATTCCCACATGAAATCCCTCCGGTTCATGGCCATAGACCAATGCATAGCCGGCCGTGAACAGGGTTCCCAGCAGATAACTGGCCATGGCGTAGAGAAGGAGCTTAAAAAAGAGGGGCTGCTTTCTGCGGATACACTCCCATCCCCCGTAGAGTACGCACACCAGGGCGGCTGCCAGCTTCAGGCCGGTCACGAATGGGCCTCCTTTCCGGATCCCTGGCCTTTCTTTTTGAGAATTCCCCACATGACAGCCATTCCGATGAGCACGCCGATTATCATACTGGTGGCAATGGGCACTGTATTCACAGCTCCTCCATGCTGGGAAAAAAGGCTCTGTCCCCTGGTAATGCCCTGGAGAGGCTTATACCCGCCCTGAAGGGATGAGGAGGCTCCCTGGCTGTAACTGTTATACTCTCCCATAAGCTCCTGCATCTTTACCATAAGGGACTGAACCTGTGCGCCGGTTTTTTCTATATAATCCTCCAGGCCCCGTATAACAGACTTCCACTGGTCCGATGAATACAGAAGGCCCTGGTTTGACTTGGGGTATGATATCTTATTGGTATCCATGTAGAACTTCATCGTATCCGGCATGGCAATGCTTTTTCTGGAGCTCTCTGCGCTTTTTTTTATCTGCCGTGCCTGGGATAAAAAGCTGCCTGCCCTGTTCTGATCCTCCTGAATGCGGTTTATCTCATTCATATAGGGCGTCATGGTATCTTTGGTGCTGTTGGCCAGCTGCATCTGGAGCCTGGCCAACTCAAGATTTATATTGGAGGAACTGCCTCCCCCAAAGTCCGTGCCACCTGCCCCTACCATGGCCCCGGTCATGGACGCGCCCCGGCTTTCTCCTTCCTCTGAATCAAGCCCGGGACCGCCCACGTCCATCGGCTTTAAATCCTCCACCAGCTTCTGCACATCCTCCCACGGAGCGCCTTCCTGTATTTTGTCCAGTATATCCCCGGAGGCGGCAATGCGTTCCGCTATTTCCCTTAGAATCTGATCCTGGTCTGACTGTTCCGACCCGTAGGCAGTAAACGATATGAGCGTCATGGATGCCATGCAGGCAAGCAGACATTTCCTGATATTTATCTTCATATTTTATCTTCCTCTCTCATGACCCTTCTTCCTTTGCCCAATGGGTCAAAGACGTTTCATCAATGTCAATATATTACAGCCGTCCCTGTATTCATAAACAACATCATCCATGGACTTCTTCACCATGAGGATTCCCAGTCCGCCGATGTCCCGTTCCTCAGCGGAAAGGGTGGTGTCTGCATCCGGCTTGGCCAGGGGATCAAAGGGCTTGCCGCTGTCTAAAAACTGAATGGTTACCTGCAGGGGATTTCCTCCCACTGCACACCGCACCGTGGCCTGCCCGATTTCGGGGTGGTATGCATACCGGGCAATATTGACATAGATTTCCTCCACTGCAATGGAAATCTGCATCTGAATCTTCATGGAAATCCCCTGTGCCTCCAGCGCCTGTTCCACAAATTCCTGTACATGCTCCAGTTCCTCCAATGCGGCCGGTACCGTCAACTCCATCATAACGCTCCCTCCTCTGCTGGCTGTCCCCTTTTTTCTGACAGCTTTAACTTTTCTGACAACTTTAATTTTTCTGACAGCTTTAACGCAAGCATGGTTATATCGTCAAACTGGGGCGCGTCCCCTGCAAAAGCGTCTATATCCGCCTTCACAGCAGGAAGAAGTTCTTCCGGCGCAGCGTCCTCATGAGCGGCAAGCACAGATAAAAGCCGTTCTTCACCGTAGAGTTCATTCTCCCTGTTGGCGGCCTCGGTGACACCGTCTGTATAGAGGTACAGTGTACTGCCGGGAGACAGGTCCATTTCACCTGACTTATACCGGATTCCCTCCATTCCGGCCAGCACGAATCCCGGCCTCAGCTTCATGTATCCGAAGCTGCCTCCTGCCTGACGCACCAGCGGCGGGTTATGGCCCGCATTGACATAGACCATGTGCCCGGTGGCGATTTCCAGAACCCCCATCCATGCGGTGACAAACAGCCCTTCCTCGTTGCTCTCGCAGAGCTGGGCGTTTACCTCGCCGAATACCTCAGCCGGGGTGGCGCCTGCCTGGGTGTGGTCCTTGATCAGCGTCTTTGCGATGACCATAAACAGGGCGGCCGGCACACCTTTGCCCGACACGTCCGCGATCACCACTGCCAGATGTCCCTGGTCCACCAGAAAGAAATCGTAAAAGTCTCCCCCCACCTCCTTGGCCGGCTGCATGGTTGCATAGATGTCAAATTCCGACCGGTTTGGGAAGGCCGGGAAAATGCCCGGCAGCATGCTGGCCTGGATATGGGTGGCCACGTCCAGTTCCGCCCCGATGCGTTCCTTTTCCGCTGTCACAGCTGACAGATTCTCAATATAACTGTATAGCTCATGGGCCATGTGGCTGAAGGCTTCCCCCAGCTCCTCTATCTCATCCCCGGTCTTTACGTCCACATGGAAATTAGAAAGGTCATCCATCTGTTCGCTGACAATGGTCCTCGCCGCCTGACTCAGGCGGTTTAAGGGCCTTAAGACCGACTGTCGGATAAAGAAAAAATATCCCACGATAAAGACAAGGAGGACTGCCAGGAGGACCAGCACCACCGCAGATGCGAAGCTCCCTACCTGCCTGTTAATCATGTCCATGGAAATATCCACGCAGGACAGGGCCACTGACCGGCCTGAAGAATCCCGAATAGCCACATAGGCGGAAGCCAGATAGCCGTACTCCTCATTATCTGTTATGAGAATGGTGTCCTCACCATCCGGATGCAGATAAGCGCCCCCCATGATTTCCCTGCCGCCCTGATAATAGTCGTCCACATCTCCCAGGCTGCATACTCCCTCCTCCCCCGTCTTTCCCACATCCCATATATAGTACATATGGTCCTCGCAGGGGATGACCACGTAAAAATACTTGATGCCTATGGTTTCCTTCATATACAGGAGATAACGGCTTACCTGGTCGTAGTAGCTGTCTGTCTTTCGTGTCAATGCATAGTCCTTAATGGTGTCTCCGTCAATATACTCCGCAGCTATCTTAGCCTGGTCAAAGGCCATCTTGGTGTAATATGATTCCATGCTGCTGCGGTACTGCCGTGTGATGACAAAGCACAGGGTTATCATCAGGACCACGGTCATTGCAATCAGCCCCATAAGGAACTTAAGCTGCAGCTTTCCTTTTTTTCTGCTTCTCATCACGCCTATTCCTCCCACACCGGCACCAGGTCCAGACGCAGATGCCCGTCAGCCACGCCGTACAGCACCCTGTTCTCACGGACAAACAGATTATGGCTGTCATCCTGCCCCAGAAGCACGCTTCCTGCCGCAAATCCATCCACATAGCAGAAACGTCCGTCTATACACACCGTTGTCATCTTATTGAAGCACCGGTACACCCCCCGGGCTTCCTCTACCGTCATGCCGTGATTCAGGGCCAGCGCTTCCTTCTTCGGACGGTTCCAGTAGGGAAGCTTCTCCTTCTGGGGCCTGGCATTGGTCCATACCCTGTCAAAATCCTCCATCAGCTCTTTTACCATGGAAAGGGCCTGGCGTCCGCTCTTTAAATAAATATCCACGCTGTCATTACCCGGCTGTATGTCATACTTCCTTTGGGCCAGGATATCCCCCCGGTCCAGGGACTTTGCAATCTTATGCATGGTCACGCCGCTTCCCCCCAGCCCGCGCTCCATGGCACACTCGACGGGATAGTAGCTGCGCCCCTCAGGAAGCAAGGAGCTGTGAATGTTGACGCCGTAAAACCGGCTGTCATCCGGCACAGGAATCTTGTGGCTGTATTCCGCCACAAAAAACAATTCACAGCCCTCCTTTTCCATATAGGAGAGCATCTCATCTTCTGTGATCTGTCCATAGCAGACAGGTATGCCTGACATGTGGGCAAGCTGGACTATATTATGCTCATTAAAATAGTCCTCCTCCATGTGGTATGTATATAACGCCAGAATTTCATGGTTCAGATGCAGGTATTCAAAAACGTCCAAAAACACATCTGACCCAAAATATACTATTTTCACTTTAACCTTCCTTTTTTATCCTTCATAATAATATCCTTCTTATATATCCTTCTTAATTTATAATAATACCGTCCTGATTTACCTTGCAGCCGCCAACCACGGCATTCACTGCCATGGAACCGTCAGCGTTAAAATACCGCCAGTGTCCGTCCACATTCTTCCATCCGCCGGAGAACATAACACCGTCCCTGCCGAAGAAATAGATTTTCCCGTCAATCTGCCGCAGGCCCGTGTACATATATCCCCGCCTGCCGTCATACAGCTTGTGCAGATAATACCATTTTCCGCCAATCTCAATCCATCCGTCCTTCATATAACCCTTAGGATCGAAATAGTACCAGTCGTAACGGCCATTGTAATACAGATATGCCCAGCCGGCGCTTGGCCATGTGCCGTTGCTGTAGGCGTACCACCATCCGGTGTCATTCTGCATCCATCCTCCTTCCCTGACAGTACCTGAGTCATGTTCAGCCTGTACCGCTCCTGCTGTTTCTTCTGTTTTCTGGGTATAAGCGATTGCGTAGGTTGAAAATTCATCCGCTCTTATGGTCAGTGTCTGATGTTCCTCCTGATACGTATTGTCCACAGCAGATACTGTTCCTCCATGGACCTTATATACAAAGTAGGGCGCCCTGTTTCTTATCTCCTCAGGGAGCGGAATCACAATCGTGAGTTTTTTGCCTTTCAGGTCCGGTACAGGCGTCTCATGATCCCCTGCCGTCACTCCGGCGGCATTTTTTACGGTCTTTAACACCTGCAAATCCAGATACATGCCCACCTGCCCGCCGGGAGCCATCTCCTGGGCAATGCGTTCTGCATCCTGCGCCACTTCATTTCTGGGTTTATTCTCGACCCGGAGCTTAAATTCCACAGTACCGCCGTCCCTGACTGCATCTGCGTCAGCTTGTGTATACAATTCACTGTGAAACAACTCATTTAATCCGCCGGCCACAACTTCCGGAGTATCCTCAGTGGCAATCTCAATAATGCTTTGCGTCTTTCCTATGCTCATCTGTATACCGGCCACACTGTTCCCGCTCTTTATTTCCACAATCTGCGTAACACGGTAGTATCCGTTATTAGCTACCAGATTGTAGAATCCGTCAGGCAGTCCCTCAAATTTGAATTGTCCCGGTGACTGAAGGGGACCCGCCCCGGCCCGGACCGTATTGCCCCGTTCCAGCGTTACATAAATCAATGTATCCGCCATACCGCTGTTGTCCGTCACAGTACCGCTTATTTCACCCAGGGGACCGTTTAAGGCGGCTGTCCTGAAACGCACTAATTGTTCATGGGTTTTTATTCCTCCCCCACCGTTTTCCTCATATGATATCTGCATCTTCACCTGATAATCCGTCTCCGGATCCAGTCCTGCCAGTGCTGCTTTTACAGAGACTGTTTCCATGTCCGAATCCTGGATCAGCTCATGGTTTACAATCTGGTATCCATCTTCTGTTCCGGCCTTTTTATAGCTCACCGTCACCTCTTTTAACGGTACATTGCCCAGTAAGATGATTCCCTCCAGCATGGCGCTGTTTGGGGTGATATCCTTGGGCGCTGACAGGCTGAGTACGGGATTGCGTACTGATTCCACTAAAAATCCGCCTGGTATGACTTCCGGCATTACCTGGTAATTGTCCGCATCTCCATTGACCTGAATCTGCGTGATTCTTATATCATAGCTTCCCGCCGGGGCCTCCTTTGCATTGCCCTCGCTGGAAACAATAAGCGCTGACCTGATGGATGCTTTTACAGCATCTGTAAGGCCTTCATCTCCCGGCCATGTAACTATAAAGCCGCTGCCGCCAATGGGATCCGACTGATATACTTTGCGCCCTGATACTGTTATGGAAACCGGCTTAGGTTTGATGATATAAGATATGGCAGTGACAGAATCCTCCGCCAGCCCATATTTTTGCGCCCCGCTCTCCGTAAGCGCGAATACGGCAGTATAGGAGCCTGCGCTGACAGGCGCATGGCTGACCGGTACGGACTGCCCGCTGTCTGTGGTCCGGGTATAGTTTACGGTGTAATCTTCTTCCGTCAGGTCCGCCCCAGCAGAAACAGCAGAAGCTGCCTTTTCCTCCCCTGAATAGACCAGGTCGGAAGGCGCTGACAGGGTAACCGTTACATCCACTATCGGCGCAGCACCGTCGATACCCGCTGTAATCTGTCCGTTTTCAACGACTATTTCTCTTGTTACAGCCTCGCTGATAGCGCCCGCGTCATTCATAATCCATACATTAACAATGTAGGTACCGTCATCCGGAAACTCGGCTTCCCCAATCACCCCTGTGATGGTCTTCTCGCTGCCGTCAGCCAGTACACTGGCCAGATTCCTCTCCTCCTGCCGGGGCTGCCCGTCCTTTTTAATGGTATAGTAAATGGAATCAGTCCGCCCTGCTTTATCCGTAACCCTGGCATCTACCTTAATGCTCTTTTTTCCTTCCGCCTCCAGCGTAAAGCTGAAGGGGTCTTTTGAAAGTACAGGCGGGTCCGCAATTTCCCCTACTGAGAAAAGAACAGAACGCGTAATACGTTCGCCCGGGGAGAGCTCCATATCTTTCCATGAGAAGGCCAGGCCGCTGTCATCTCCGATTAGATCGTCTGCGCTGGTATCGTTAAATTGATTATTCTGTCTTTCGCCATAATATCCAAACCACATGGTAGATATATCATCCGCCCCCGGCGCCTTTTTACATGCCAGTGAAAACTGCTGCTGACTGCCTGGATCCTCCATCCTAAATCCCGTTCCGGTTCTGTAAATAGATGCTGCGTCATTGCTTCCAATCTGAATATCTGCATTTACCCCAATACATACCCGTTCCATAGTCTTATCTGATACATTTACCAGGGTATGAGTCACCTTCAGATATTTTCCGTCGCTCACAAAATCAGCGGAAATCCCTGCTGCCAATATCTCTCCTGATTCCAGCTCAACAAAAACCGGTTCACGTTCCAAATTTTTAATGGACGTGCAGTCTGAAAATTTTGTAGGTTCCTTACCTGCGCAGACCCCCAGGTAATATCCGTTGTTACGGTAGGTGGTTTGTACATTCTTACCATCTTTTATTCCATGTACATCGTAATTGCCTGTTGATGCAGAAAGCCTGAATGATAGAACACCATTCTCTGTCTCCACAGGTTCCAGCCCATGGCTCAGGTCTGAAGAAAATGTGACTTTGATACTGGGATACTCACTCTTGCATACATCATACAACGCTCTTCCCAGTTCCAATTGATCCGTTCTGATAATAACAGAACCGGTTCCTGTGATACTATTTGCAATCCCCTCAGGAACCCCTGTATTCCGGGGCAGAGAAACCACCAGCCTGCTGCCGGTACCCAGTGCATTGCTCCCAATAGAGGTTACACTCTCCGGCACGGTTAATTCATGTAACTGTCCACATGCGTTAAATGCATTTTGACCTATACGTGCTGCCTGACCCAGTTCCACAGAACAAATGGTCTTTGGAAAGATGGAACCAGACGAAACGTCCGGCATATCTGCTATCTTTTCTTTTTCTACTGAATCACTCATAATAAATGTCTGGAGCGATACCATATTCCGCAGATAATGCCAATCGCTTTCCGAAAAAGTACCTCCCAGAATCTCCAGGGAATGAACATTGCCCGGAGTCTGATCCTTCAAAGCGTCTTCCAGTCCCGTTCCAGTCAGTTCCATACCGTCATCAACCCTGATGCTGATAACTTGTTCCTCTATCGTATTCACCAGCTTCATATTGCCGAAAAATGTGTCCAGGTCCATCAGCTTCCGGTACAGCTCCGAATCAAATTCATCCTTCTCATCCTGGCTGAGCGCATCATATGCCTTCTTTGCTTCTTTCTCCTGCTCCATTATTCCTTGGATATCGGGAATCTGGGATGCCGTGGCCACACTTATCCGCTCAACCAACTCCACTATTTCCTCCGCTGACGGAAGCGCTTGGATTTTCTCATAAACAGATTCCATGGCGGAAGTAGGGTATATAATCACAGCATCTGTAATTTCTATAAAAATCATTGGCAGCTCTGCATCCGTATCCATATCATAACGGCTGCTTATAACGGGTATGTAGCAATAGGTGGTTCCTGCTTCATCCTCGGGGGAGTAAGCGTATTCTCCCTCATCCGGTTCCCACGCCTTCACCGTTATCTCAGTCCACTGGTTAACCGTTTCTTCTGTGTTACTGTTCTCTGTATTCCCGGCCGCTGTATTTCCTCCCCCTGTATTCCCGGCCTCTGTATTCCCGTCTTTTACATTTACCTTTTCCGCTGCGGTCTCTGTATATGCTTCAATACTTCCCGTTTTACCGCCATTCTCAGTAACATCCGCACCTGTATCCGCATTCTCCGGCAGACTTGCCCATGGTACCATCCGGCCCATAATCACAACAGAATCTCCAAAATCATTATTATCCTTACTGTCATAGCCATCAGCATTGCCGGTAGATGTAGATATGGAAGCCCCGAAATCATCAGAGCTGCCACTATCTGCTGATGCGCCATGTGATGTATCCTGGTTGCCTTCCGGCACCGCTCCTTCTGACGAACTCTGGTTCCCTTCCGGCTTTTCTCCTTCCGACGGACTCTGGTCTCCTTCCGGTGTCTCACCTTCCGACGGCCCCTGGTTCTCTCCCGGCTTCTCACCTTCCGACGGCCCCTGGTTCTCTCCCGGCTTCTCACCTTCCGACGGCCCCTGGTTCTCTCCCGGTGTCTCCCCCTCCGACGGATTCTGGGGCTCTCCCGGCTTCTCTCCCTCCGACGGGTTCAGGTTCTCTTCGGGCATCTCCCCCTCTGACGGTTTCTGGACCCCATCCGGTACGGCCGGTGTTACGGCTGACGTTGGCTGTTCCGGTTTTTGTTCCTCAGCATCATCCCGGTATGTTTTTACCATCAAAGTATCGGGAAACAGCTTTTCAAATTCCTCCTGGCTGGTTCCTTCAGGCACCTTCATGGAGGAGAGTTCCTCCGGCAGTTCCTGGAACTCGGAAATAATTATTTTCTTTCCTTCCTCTTTTTCACCTTCTGCCAGGCCTGTTATCTGAATGCTGTTGCTCATTACCATAATGGCCATTACCAAACTAATAGCTCGTTTCTTTCTGTTGTAAATACGCATCGCGGCTCTCCCTATCATTTAAGTCTGATTACAGAATACATGGTTTCCAATCACGCACTGTATATGTCCATTTTCCTTTTCCAGGGAAAAATACATGGTCTTAAAAGGCAGAATCTGTGTTTCCCCATCCAACACTGCTTTTACATTCCGTCTCACACGCTCCGAAGGTTTCGCAGCGTCCATATTCCTGTTCTTCCATGTGACGAACTGACTGCACCCATTGTCCTTCTGGCTGAGCACCTCATAAACCGTATCAGGAAACTGGTCGGAATACATCCGGTTCAGGATTACCTCCACCACAGCCTGCTGTCCCCTGTCCGGTTCCGCGCCTGCCTCCAGCATGGTGATTCTGGCAATCATGTCCTGCTCTATCTCATCAAGCTGTATCCCCCATCTGTTTTGTGGACTTCCTTTGTTTCCCTCAGGATTCTCTCTTTTCTTTTGTAATTCTCCCTTTGCTATGGAGCAAATTGTCTCCGGAACACGGATCCCGGTCACCATCTTCCCATATTGGCCATTCACATCCGCCCCGTCCAGCCCAAACACCGTCATGGCATGAATTGTGAATGACAAAATCACTATGAAAAACAGATTGACTCCCACAAACTTTTTCATCGGACATTCCCCCGGTATTCTGTCTTTTGTATGTTTCACCGGCCCGAAGACCTATATTTTCACCACCAGAGAATTAAAACCGCCGTAACGCCGGTAAAAGAAATCCTTTGCTTTACTCTTGACAACCCTCACTCCCATGGCATCCATATCAAAACCGCCTTCCTGGCTGACACGGCCTGTCTCCAGGGCAAAGGGGTCAAAATATTTTGCAGTGTCCCGGATATGGAGGACAAATTCCCCCTGCTGCCCGGCCACCAGTGTAATCTCGATGCATACGTCATCCCCGCCTCCGTCCCGCAGAATTACAACACATAATTCTTCGATGGTCATGGTCACGTAATACGTCTGTCTGGGACTGGCCTCCCATTTTTCACAAAATGCCCCGGCCTCCCCTGTGACCAGGGTCATATCCTGGTTTCCCCGGTTGACCGTGCTGGTGTAAACCCTGGATCCGTCAAATTCCTCCGTCCTGCCCCGGCCCGCTAAAAACCGTATTATCCACAATCCCAGTGAAAGTACCTCAACAGCCGGGAACATCCACCAGAACAGGTCCATTCTCAGGAAAGAGAAGAACAATACGCCGGGTATCAGCACGATGGCGCCCCGCAGCGACGAAATGATAAGGCTCTCCCACTCCTGATTGCAGGACTGGAAATATCCGGCCAAAAGAATGGATATACCGGCAAACACCGTACCGGCGCAGTAAAGCCTGAGGGCTCCTGCCCCCATGGCGGCAGCCGCTGCCTCACGCAGCCCAAACAGGGCGCATATGAATCGGGGAAACAGGAAAATCAAAAGAGCTGCCAGGCCTCCCGCGCTGCATCCATACCGAAAGGCGTATCTGCGCACATTCCTCATTCCCTCCCCGCGGTGCTCTCCGCAATAGGTGCTCACCATGGGCTGCATAGCCCTGGTGGTTCCCTCGTAAAGATAGAGAATCAGATAGGAGGCATTCTGCAGCATGTCAAAAACAGCTACAGACGCCTCATTCCCGGCACGGATTAGGATGTTATTGCACAGCAGCAGGAAAATAAGCTGGTACAGATACTGGACGGAACTGGAACATCCGTCTTTAAAGGCCCCGGCTGCAGCCCCCGGCGCAGGACGGACAGGCCGGAATTTTAGTATATGCCTTCCTCCCAGGATACCTGGCAGATAGCACAGGATGGCAACTGCCTGGCCAATCATGGTGGACAGGGCTGCTCCCGCTGTGCCGT
>ENA-OQKY01001352-OQKY01001352.1-human-gut-metagenome-genome-assembly--contig:-NODE-1352-length-14659-cov-2.213598_pt1 | contig 14659 bp, 14 predicted proteins | sample MGYA00242652_ERZ504805 | MGnify/ENA primary metagenome ERZ504805 (study PRJEB26092, sample SAMD00036400) | human gut metagenome | host: Homo sapiens | study: EMG produced TPA metagenomics assembly of... | reverse complement strand
CCAGCTTCTCTGCCATAATCATTTCCCTGACATCTGCATATCCCCTGATCTGATAGCGGTTTTGTGTGGCTGCCCTGCGCTCATCATTCAAATCACAGAACACCACCGTTTCCGCATGCGGGTCACAGATATATGTATGGATATGATAAGTACCGTAAATTCCGGCTCCTACCACTCCGATTTTAACTTTTTTCATACTGCTTACCTCTTTCCTTTATGTATTGAAATATGATATCTTTCTTTCTCATAACGTATTTGACAATCCCCTTTGTCTGCTTCATTTTATATATCCCATTAGATACAGGGGTCGCTTCATTCATAATACTTCGCTTCAAATGCCGCATCCTCTTTCGCATAATAGCGCTCGATAACCTTTCCGCCAAACAGTACTGCGATATCAATGATAATCAGGATGCCTGCACCGATCACCGGTGTCTGAGCCAGGACGGTCGGCAGCCAGATAAACATATTTCCAAGAGCCATGGTCGTTGCCTGCTGTCCGGCCTGTACATAGCTCAGTCCGGCATTGGAGGCGAGCTCCGTGAACAGCGGTGCTGCCCAGCTTGAAATCCACAGCACGATCGGAATAAAAATCAGGCTGGATATAATTGTTCTTTTACGGTTACCGCGGTGAACGATGGTCGCAAAGCACACATAGAAGGCCGCAAACGGTACCTCACCAAGGGGCAGCGTGGTATTGCCGGGAAGAATTGCCGCAAAGACCATGAAGACCGGAATCATCAGAAAGCCGACACTGATTGTCACAGGATGTCCGATGGTTACCGCAGAATCCAGTCCGATATACAGTTCTCTGTCCTTAAAATGTGTGGTGAAGAATTTCTTTGCCTGATTGGATATCGGAATCAGACCGTTGACGATCATTTTTACCATTGTCGGAAACAGCATCATGATCGCAGCTGTCTTCATCGTCACATCCGCAATCCCCTTGAAATCATAGCCGGCTACCACGCCGAACAGCAGTCCCATGATCAATCCCAGATAGATTGGCTGCCCCAGCACAGAGCCGATCACCTTGCCGATGCCGTGTCCTTCATCATTCTCTTCTTCACTTTCCTTACGGTGCTTCAGATAGGGAATTCGATCATAAACCTTGTCCAGCACCATAAACAGGGGTGCACTTGCGGCAGCAAAGCCGTGTGGAATGGAGATGGCATCGATACCGCTAATTTCCTGTGTGCGTTGTGCCATGACATCTGCGACCTTCAGTCCCAGTATTGCATGCGTGACTCCGGCCAGAATTGCCAGACAGTAGCTTCCGGTAAGGAGCTGTAAAAAGCCTGCTGTTATGGCAAAAGACCAGAAGTTATAAATATCGACATTCACTGTTTTGGTCAGCTTTAAAGCGACCAGAACGATATTGGTAATCAGAATGACGATAATCAGCGCAGCCCCAAGCAGACTTCCGAAGCCAACAGCTGCCGCCGGTGATCCGCCGACATCGATTGCGGTCAGATTCAGATCCAGCACCTTGACCATTTCATTGATGACCGGTGACAGGGAATCTGCCGTTAGGGTTGATACAATACTGACTCCGATGAGTCCGATTCCCACCGTTACCCCCGCTTTGATGGCCTTGGAAGGCTTCAGTCCGAAAATCAATCCGATGATGCACATCAGAATCGGTACAAATACATAACTTCCCAGGTCGACGATATACTGAATGATGTCTAATACTGTCTGCATAATTTTCTCTCCTGTTCTTATCCGCAAGCTACGCGAGAATATCCATAATCTGTTGCGTAACTGCTTCCTCATTGATGCCTGTCAGGTAGGCACTGCCGTGAACGAGCGGTGTTGTGAATTTCTTCTTTACCTTCATCGTCGTGATGATCAGATCCACCTGACCGTCATAGCCCTCTACCTCGTGCAGGGTGCATTGCATGATTTCACAGGAAATCCCATGCTCCTTCAGTTCCTCCTCCACCTTTTCACGAACCATGCTGGAGGTTGCCAGTCCTGCCCCGCAGGCGATTACAATTTTTTTCATACTCGTAGCCTCTCCTTTTCCTTATGATTTCTGTCCTTCTATAAATGCATTCAGCTGCCTGCATACCTCATCTGCATCATGCAGCTTCACAAGCCGGGTAAACAGCGTGTCATCCCCCAGCATCCGCATGATGGTCTGCAGCATTCCCAGCTGCTCATGGGCACTGCTGATTGCCATGAGAAACACCATGTCAACGTCAATTTCACTGTCCATATCCTCCATGTTGCAAAAGCGGATCGGCTGCTGCAGGATAGCCAGTGCGACATGATTGCCGCTGACTGCCGGATCAAAGGCATGTGGTATAGCGATTGCCGCACATTTGGTACGCAGCCCGGTTGGATATTCCTGCTCACGCAGCAGCACCTTATCCGCATATGCCGCATCACTGCATCCATGTGTTTTCAGCTTGTCCGCCAGATAGCGGATAACCTCTTCCTTGTCCTTTACACATACATCCGTTTCAATCAGCTGCGGTATGAATTGAAATCCCATCTTCTCTCCCTCCCTTCGATTCCTTTGCCTGAAAACATTGAAACAACTCCTGCGGCGTATTGCTTTTCAGCAGGCTTCGCAGTGTTGTCTCATCCGTTACTACACTCGCCAGCATCTTCAGGATTCGCAGATGTGATTTTGAATCTACAGAAGCCAGAATCATCAACAAGCGGATCGGTATGGTTCCATCGTCAAAATATACCGGTTTTTTTAATGACAAAATGGAAATCTGATTTTTCCGCACGCCCTCCTCAGGTCTTGCGTGTGGAAGTATGATGTAGGGTCCGGCCATGAAGTAAGGTCCCCATGCCTCAATATTGCGAAGTATGGCGGCTGTATACTTCTCTTCCACAAAGCCGTTTTGAATCAATGGCTTCACTGCGGTTTCTATAGCGGATTTCCAGTCACAGGAGCGCTCCTGTATCTGAATGTTGTCAACGGACAGCACTTCTTCTTTCATTGCCTTCACCTCCATGCCTGAAAGATATGCATCTCTTTACAGGTTCATTATACAAATGACAGCGTATAGAAAAAAGTCCAACCTGACCGAACTTGAAAGTGCAAGTCGTTGGACTCTATTGGAATTAGGAAAATGCATGCAGCAGTGCCCTGCGTACCTCGGCTGCGCTTGTGCATACATCCAGCTGTGCAAGCAGCGTGCTGTTTCTGCTCAGCTGCAGGATTTCGTGCAGGACATTCAAATGCTTGTCATGAGCAGCATCCGATAGTACAAACAGATACCGCACTGCGGACACCTCATCAAGATATACATCCTCATGACAGACCAGAAGAGACAGTCCCAGACGAAATGCCCCATGCTCCGGCTTCGCATGGGCTACGGCAACGGAATTCGCCAGCAGGATATACGGTCCGTACTCATCCACCAGATGGATCATTTCCTGTACATAGCTGTTTTGAATGACACCGCGGCTCAGCAGCGGTGCGGATGCCGTCTGAATCATCTCCTTCCAGGAATCCACCTGCTCCAGAACCTGTATATCCTCCTTTTGCAATATATCCAGCAGACCGAGCTGCTCTTTATCATGAATACCGACAAAGGAGTTTCCCCGGTTGAGATAGGCCAGAACATCCCGCTTCAGGGCGTCCATATCCGTTTCCTTCACATAGGAGGCGATGATGGAAAACAGACCGCCCAGCTTTTCATTGTTGATTTCATAGCAGTCGAAATTCAGCATCATCATGGAAGCGATTCGTGCCTTATCCTCTCTGCTTAAAATCGGATGCACCCGGATTACCGGCACCTCGCTTTGTACATCGATTGTCGATACAATGAAATCCACCTGCTGCTCATATTCCTGCACGTGCTCCAGACTCGCGGTATCCACAACCCGCACATTCGCATACAGCCCCTCGATTTCCCGCTTGAGAAGCATGGATGTGGAAATACCACTGGGACAGACAATCAGAATACGGATTTCATCATAGCAGCGCACGCCCTGCTTCAGATGTCCGCCGAAGTGCATGGTCAGATAAGCGATTTCACTATCTATGATCGGCATCTGAAACAAATCCCTGAGGTCTTCGCATACCAGCTGTGTAATCATATAAATATCCTTGTACTGCTTCTGTATTTCATCGATCAGCGGATTTACGACTTGTATGGAAAGACGGTTGTAATACATGGACAGCTTCAGATGCATATAGATGGAATTGATCAGATCATTTTTATCATCAAAGGATACACATGCCGTACGTTCAAAGGTTTCCACAAGACGGCTGGATAATTCAAAGATGCGGATATCATGCTCATCATCCTGCGGACACAGCTCCCTGCTTGCCTTGGAGCCCAAAAGATGCAGTGCCAGATACAGTCGTTCATGTACATTCAGCTCCTGAAAATAACTGTCAATCAAATCCAGCTCCTGTGTTTCACACAGATCACGCAGCTCCATCAGAGAAAAATCATACTGCTCCGGAGAATCGCGAATGATGCTCAGCATGCAGGCGATGGACAACAGATTATCCTGCCGGTATTCATGCTCCCGCTCACTGGATATTTTCTGTAGTCTTCCATAATAATCGTCCACCAGCGCTGTGTCCAGAAAGGGCAATGCGTGATAATTCACCTCATCCAGCAGCTGCTTCAGAAAATACAGCAGAACCGCCCGCTTGTTGAATGCCTTTCCCTCGATGCCGTATCCGTTTTTCAAATCGATGCGCAGCTCCAGACCATAGGCTTTCAGCTGCTCCTTCACATTCTTCAAATCACTGAACACGGTATTGCGGCTGCATTTTAACAACTGCATGATATCCTCCACATGAATAACTGCTTTGGGATAGATCATATAGCAGATCAGAAAGCTGACACGCTGCTGAGGTGTCAGTACATCCGGCTGCAGCTGCCGCTTTTTCAGAAGGGCGGATAGCTGCTGCTTCTGCTCATCCAATAGAAAATAACCGACTCCCCGTTTGCACATCACAGGCTCCAGTGCATTCATCTGCAGCACCTCATTCGTTTTATTCACGATATAATACACACTTCGCCTTCCTGCATGCAAAAGCTGTGATATTTCATCCAACGCAATCGGTGTGCTTTGTTCCATAAGCAGCTGAATCAGCTGCAGCTGTTTTCCTGTAAACGGTATCATAACGAATCCCTCTTTCAATTCAAGTATCCTTATTCTATAATATTTGCGGCAAAAAATGCAAATCATTCCATATTTATCCTGATTTATAGTTTATTTTCATAAAATTCATAAAACGTTCACATAGAGTAATTACAGGTAATCTGGAATTTCCGTACTTTTTATACTATAATGTAGATTATTGAGGTGTTTTCATGGAAAATAAAAAACTAAAACGCAGGAGCCTGATTATCGATATCATCATGCTCGCTGTATTTCTGATGGTAAGTATTGTATCCTTCTATATCGCCTACAGCGTCGGACTGCGCCCAATCAAGTTGGTTACCATAGCAGCAGCAATCTGCGGACTGCTGTGTCTGATTTGACTGCTACTCGCATGTAAACAGATGCCGACCTGGGGCTTAGTCATCAAGCGGCTGTTTTTGATTCTGCTTGTCGCAATTGTTGGCACCTTCGGCTATTTCATGGAGAAATCCCGTACGACCATCAACAAAATGAGTAAAACGACCAAGGTCAATGATGACGGTACGACAACCATTACCACAAACCTGTACCTGATTACATCAAAAACCAGCGGTATCAGGAATGAGGCAGAGCTTGCGGATAAGATTATCGGATTTCAGAACGGAAGTGATGCAGATAACCTTTCCTTTGCCAAGACCTCGGTATCCAAGGACATCAGCTCCTATACTGCCAAAGAGGAAATGGATTATACGACACTCTATGATCAGATGGAGCAGGGAAATGTATCCGCAATGGCAATCTCTGAAACCTTCTACAATATGTCGAAAGCAAACATCAAGGATTTTGAGAAAAATGTACAGATTCTGAAAACCTATTCCAAAACCGATACCATTAAGACCAAGGAACAGAAGGACATTACCAAGCAGACCTTTACCGTTTACCTGAGCGGTCTGGTCAGTACCGGTTCTCCGGATCAGCAGACGCGTACCGATACCAATCTGCTGCTGATTGTCAATCCGGTCGCAAATCATATCGATATGGTTTCCATACCAAGGGATGCGCTGGTACCCAATACGGCCCTGAACAATGCCAATGACAAGCTGACGCATACCGGCATCTATGGAATCGATACGAGTGTGGACACCATCTCACAGTTCTTCGGCATTCCGGTTGACTACTATGCACGTGTCAGCTTTAATTCCATGATTGAAATCGTCGATACGATCGGCGGTATTGACGTGGATGTGGAACTTGATTTCTGTGAGCAGGATGAAAACCGCAGCTTTAAAAAGGACGATCTGATCTGCCTGAAAAAGGGAGAGCAGCATCTGGATGGAAAGCAGGCGCTCGCTTATTCCCGTCACCGTAAAACCGAGGGCTATGACAACGCCGGAAGAGAACGTGCACAGCAGCGTATCATCAAGGCAATCATCAACAAACTGATTTCCCCGTCCGCACTTGGCTATGTCAATGATCTGCTGGATGTCGCTCCCAATTACGTGATTACCGATATGCCGGCAAATCAGATTACAAAATTTGTTTCCAGTGAGCTGGATAATATGAAGCCCTGGACAATTTCCAGTGTCATTTCCGATACCGGTGTCTATGATTCACAGCAGGTCGCAAGCCTGAATCCGCTGGAGGGACCATATGATGTATATCTCTTCAACAAGGATGAGGTACATGCTGTCGTCAATGCCTATGATGGCGCAAGCAACCAGCTGCAGATGGAGAGCTTTCATTTCAACATGGATGATCTCTACAAGGATACTCCGCCAATCAATGATGATCCCAATATCATCTGGGATACCATGGCAAGCACGCCGCATTAACAGAAAAGCACCTGTTCATACAAGGTGCTTTTTTTATGGACACATAAGTGGATATGCAGGACAGTACTTGCTTTGAATCGTAAAAAGAGCTGCAGGATTGCATACTTACTCCAGATAGAGTGAGGGAAAGGAAAGCTGCTGTCTGCATACCTTACAGGAAAGGAAAGAAAACGCTCTTTAAAGGATGCCGCTGCTTCCTTTAAAAAGCGTGATTATCATATTCAGCTGTGCAGCTCATCGCTGATGGTAACGCGATGCTTGATTCCCTGACACCATTCCTTCAGCATCGCGATATCCTGTTCATCACGCACAATGCACTCAAGAAACAAGGTGTCCTTTTCACAGTTTGCCTGTACAACCACGGTATAGTATTCATCCAGATTCTCCACAATTCCCTTGCAGATCACCGCTTCCTTTTCGAAGCTGAAAGCGTCCATGACATCGACCGGCTTCTCCAGCTTTTTCAGAAATGTCGGAATTTCCTTTTCGAAGGTATAAGCGTTTGCCTTGATCATCCATTTCCAAGGCTCCTGTGCATCCTTGTACGGTGCCATAAAATGCATCGTCTGTGTTGTCTCATCAAAGCTTTTTTCACTACAGCCATGGGCAGGGATACTCCAGCTTCCGAAATGATAGGAAACTACTCCATTTCGATAGCCCAGATGCGCTATCTTCAGCTCATCCGCATGCTGTATCAGAATGTCACGGTTGATTGCCGTACAGATGCTGCGATAGGCATCCATTGGCAGCGGCAACAGATCATCCTTGTCATACGCCGCCTCCAGATAATCCAAAATACTGTTGGCAATCTTATCCGTATACTCATTCATAGAGCTGTATGCAAAGTAACATTCCTTCCACAGCAGCACCATCGCACAGTTGCGGTAATAGCGGGCTGTACGCTCCTGATCATTCCAAACAAAGAAATCATCTGCCAATCCTCGACATCCCTGTTCTGAAAATCATCTCTGTGAATATATCCCAGCGGTGTGACGACAAAGCCCTCCCGGTAGACCGGGTGATAATACTCCTGCGGCCAGGAGCTGCATAATTCCTTTTCCTCATCGATATGATCCAGAACATAGCCCTGAATATCCTTCAGCCAGCGGTAAAAATACTTGTACTTCAAATTTTCAAAATTGCGATCCGTATAATATCCAGTCGGATCATTTACCTCCAGCGGAATCTGGGAACCGCTGATAATCTCATCAAAAACAGTGCAGACAAATGCATGGAATCCGGGTCCTGCGACATTGGTCTGTGCCGCAATACTCACAAAGCGGTCCTCATAGCCGCATTCAATATACCCCTCCGGACAAATATCAATCATGACGGTGGCATCATAATCCTCCAGCTTCAGCTTTTTCTCATCGCATACCTGCTTTAGAAAAGCACTGAATGCCTCTTTGTCCGTTTCCTTTTCCAGCTGTCCTTCCAATACAATTTCAATAGACATTGTCAAAACCCCTTTCAAAAAGGAACTGATTTCTCAGTCCCTTATTCAACTGCCAATACACGGTAAACGTTTTTCATTTCACCATCGTATACGACATCTTTCTTGTAATTCTTTGTACGGTCATATTCATAATCCTGAATTTCAATAACGCTGATCGTCATGGACTTCTTCAGACTCTCCACTTCTGTTTCTGCATAGGTCAATGTCAGCTTGACACCGTAGCCCCTGCAGGCAGAGCCATTATAGGTAAAATCCTTGGCTTCTACAGCATCCACCTTATAACCGGTTACCTCCGGCAGGCTTTTCTTCCCGTATTCGTTTACGATGGTCGGATAATTTCCATAGTAGTATGCCTGCGCAAACTCCATGAAGTTGCGGATCTTATCGCTTGGTATGAACTGCAGTCCGCCAAGATCCTGGGCATCCTCTTTATTGGATAATGTAAAGAAATCAAATGCAAAGCTGACTGCTACCATGGTAGCCTCTTCTTTTCTATCTTCACTGGTGATTGCTTCCGACAGCTTGTTATATGCTTCAATCTGAGCCTGCGTTGGATTCAGCGGTTCCACATATAAATCATTGGCAACCATTTTCACTTCCGCCTTCTCTTCGTTTTTCGCTGTTTCTTTTTTCTTACTGCTGTCGTCAGAGCTGCATCCGCTAACCATAGTTACCGATAGGATTCCGACGCAGAGAAGTAATTTCTTTGCTATTTGATTCATACAGACCTCCATAAAACGTTTATTAGTATATCATAATTTTTCAGGAAAACCTATGCGTTTTGACAAATTTAATAATTTCTTCAGAATACATGCCGCCTCCCTGAGAAAGCCGGGCACTTCCGCCTCCCTTCAGGTGATAGGCATCCGCAATTTCTTTGAATACCTTTGCGGAATCAAAGTCCATATCCTTGTGAGAGGCTACGACTACATGAACATTGTCATATGTCTTTGCCACGAAGATGACCGCCTTTTTGTAATTCTCCGTTACATATTTTGCGACATCCGCTTCTGATTTCACATCAATATCATCAAAGAAATGGATGATGATATCCTCCTCGCTCTGTCCAAGCTCTTTTCCAAACATCTCATAATACTTCTGCTTCCAGACAACGATATCCCGATTCAGCTGACGTGTTTCATTGATTAAACGGTTGACACCGGTATTTACATAGAGATGAGATACAGCCAGAGAGCGGCTTGCCTCATCCAGCACCTTGTAGCGTCTGGTTACACAATCAAGCAGCTGATCGCCGACCAGATATTTAATTTTATACCCCTTTGCTGTTTTTTCATACCCACTGATGTACAGCATCTGCAGGTAGCGAAGGGATGGAACATGCATACAGCCGCACATATTGTAATCCAGTGCCCCGATGCGTACAACACGCAGATCATCGCGGTCAAGGTTTTTACCCTTGGCCATTTTGCTTGCCTCTACCCTTGTCGGATACTGTATACTGACTTCAAGATCATCGCGAATCAGACCATTGCACAGAACCTGCAGCTCAAATGCCATCTTATCGGTGAAATCCTCAAAGCTGAATTCAATATCATTTTCCTCATCCCCTACATGATGAGCCAGTGTCTCCACCTTATAAACATTGCCGAGAACCGCACTGATCAGATGCTGTGCCGTATGAATCTGACATTTACGGAAACGCTCATGCAGGTTCACACTCATAAAGACCGTACCCTCAAGTCGGGTATCCAGAAGGTGCCACATATGACCTTCCTCATATTTCAAATCCAGTACCATGTGCTCGTCGATCATACCGATATCACTGGCCATGCCGCCGCCTTCTTTATAAAAGATGGTATCCTTGCAGGCATGCCAGAAGAGGCCGTTATCTTCCCGGACTTCCAGAACCTTGGTGGAAAGCTCCGTTGTAAAGCAATTATCATACAGTTTGTTGATCATAAGTATCCTCCTTTTCCAGTGTATTTTCTTATATTCTACCACACTTTTGTGTCTTTTTCTCAAGAAACTCATGTAACTAACACGTTATCTCATGATATAATGGTATGCGTCAGGAGTTGATGAAATGAATCAGGTAGCGAAACATTGGAAGGACTATGAATGCATCGATGCCGGCAGCGGGGAAAAGCTGGAGCGATGGAAGGATATCATACTGCGCCGTCCCGATCCGCAGGTGATCTGGCCGATGGAGGAAAACAGTATGTGGAATTCCCCACATGCGCATTACCACCGTTCAAAAAGCGGTGGCGGAAGCTGGGAATATAAAAAGAAGTTCAAGGACAGCTGGACAATCTCATATGGTGATCTGCGCTTTAAGGTTTCACCGACCGGCTTTAAGCATACCGGGCTGTTTCCCGAGCAGGCTGCGAACTGGGACTGGATGATGGAAACGATACAAAGCAGCGGACGTGAGGATTTGCGTGTGCTGAATCTGTTCGCCTATACCGGCGGAGCAACCATGGCCTGTGCAAGTGCAGGAGCTGCTGAAGTCGTCCATGTGGATGCCAGCAAGGGGATGGTGAACTGGGCCAAGGAGAATATGGTGCTCTCCCATCTGGAGAATCATAAAATACGGTTCATCGTGGATGATGTGCTGAAGTTTGTTGCCCGTGAGAAAAGAAGAGGCAGAACCTATCATGCTATAATCATGGATCCGCCAAGCTATGGCAGAGGACCAAATGGAGAAATATGGAAGATTGAGGAACAGCTGTATCCGCTAATCTCTGCATGTATGGAAATCCTGGATGAAGATCCGTTATTTTTCCTTGTGAACTCCTATACCACCGGATTCCCGCCAACTGTTTTATACAACCTGCTGCGCAGCACCATTGGTAAAAAGCACAGGGATGGTCAGATTGATGCCGGAGAGATCGGTCTTCCCATTACAGCCACAGACAGTGTGCTGCCATGCGGAATTTATGGGAAATGGGTTCACAGTAAGCGATAAAAAGCATTGTCAAAATACAATATGTGTTACGTTTGCATGTCTATGAAGAAGGGAATCCTAAATGCTATGGAAGTATACAATAGCTTTGGATTCCCTTTTTTACTATACTCAATATCTTTCTGCCATGAACACAGGCAGGTACCCATCAGATTGCTAGCTTGAAAACGGTAAAAAAGCAGATAGCACCTATATGAAGTAACCCCCTAAAGTTGAACAACCAAATTATGGAGGTGCACTTCAATCTATGCCATCTGCCTGTTTATTTTATATAAGCCTTCCAGATATCCAGCTCGCGCTGAGCATTTTCATGAGAATCCGATGCATGAATCACATTGTTCACCAGGCGTACAGCTGCCGATGCCTTCTCATAGCTGTCATCGCTGTATTTCCCTCGAATCGTATCAGCTCCGGCTTCCTGCGGATTCGTTTTCCCTGCCAGTGTCCGTGTAAGCGTGATAATATCGTCACTTCCCTCATAGCTGACCTCCATCGGCATGATGGTATGCGGTCCGTCATAATAAAAGGAATTAAAAAGTTTTCCCGGGAAATTAAAATCCTTACTCATGGAATCGATCACACCTGCGTAATGATCAATCAGCGTCTTCATAACACCCATTGTAACCGTAAGTGTACAGCTTTTCTCAATCACGAGTCCATGAGAGCGCAGCTCCCTAAGAACCTCCTGTGCATGTCCGCCTGCAAACGCATCCGGCTTCAGCATCAAAAATGTTTTCTGTTTCATAGTGACCTCCTGTTTTTCTTTAGTATACACTATTATCTCAGGATTTTGTATCCCCAGTGCTATTTCTGTTCAAAAGGGTTACTGCTTATGAATATGCTTCATCAGATCGGCGATGATTTCCACACGATGAAACGGTGTAATCAAATAATAGCCGTCGATGTAAGGACGCATTTCATCCATGGTTTTACAGCTGATGGCTACTGCCAGCTTCTGTGCCTCCGCACGCGTTGTTCCTTCATATAAATCAATAATTTCATCATCCACTTCGATTCCGGAAATTTCATTGTTCATATACACCGCATTGCGATGGGATACAATCGGTAGAACACCGCCCAGAATATAGGCCTGCAGCTCTTTTCTTGCTCTTTTCAGATTGAAAAGGGCCTGTCGTGAATGTACCGGCTGTGTTAGAAAGCCTTCCATTCCCTGCGTGACCTTGCGCTTTGCTTTGGCAAGCTCAGCTTCGAAATTGACAGCGTTCAGATTCAGTGCTCCAAAAACCATAAAGGGACTGGTGAACATCGTTGCATTCAGATCACGGATATAGCCTGCCAGAATCTGCGAATTGAAATTGAAGACTCCCTTGACCTCCTGACGGTCCTCACTGGGAATTGGATCGCCTGTAACAACCAGTACATTGCGAATCCCTTCAATCTGCAGACCGAACAGCAGTGCCTTTGTCGCATTGATATTGCGGTCACGGCAGGTCATATGCGGTATGACATCCAGACCCAGCTCCCGATGCAGCTTGCAGGCAATCAGTGAGCTGTCAACACGGGCACGGGCAATCGGACAGTCCGCGATGGTTACAGCATCCACCCCGGCTTCCTTTAGAAACTCCACATGATTCATAAAGCGTTCAATTTCACAACTCGCCGGCGGATCGAATTCCACTGCTATGACCGGCTGCTTTCTCTGCAGCTTTCTGCGCAGGGGATTGTGATCCTCCTGTGGAATACGCTCTGTTTCCTGTACCGGCTGCTGCACCTTTTGTATGATCTTATGCTCCTGCAGAGCTTCCCTGGTCTTTTGAATGTATACCGGTGTTGTTCCACAGCAGCCTCCCAGCAGCCTTGCACCCTTTTGCCAGATTTCCCGCATTTCCTTTGCGAAGTATGTCGAGCTGTCTCTGAAATAGGTTCTGTTTGCCAGAATGGTCGGATATCCGGCATTTGGCATGATCAGAATCGGCTTTTGTGTTCGATCGATGGAATCCAGCAGTCGCTTCATATGCATCGGACCGCACACGCAGTTCAGACCGCAGGCATCCACATGCTCATCCGCAAGACAATCCTGCAGCAGACGACTCATTGCGATTCCCTGACGGCTGTATCCATCTGCTGTAACCGCAAAGGATACAATAATACAGGCCTGAGGACACTGTTCTTTGATATACGAGGTTACCGCATGCAGCTCCTGCGTATTCAGCAGCGTTTCAAACAGGAAGCAATCCGCCCCCTCCGCAAGAAACACATCCACGATTTGCTGATACTGCTGTGCCAGAGATACATTTTTCTGTTCCATGATCGGCCCGATATCCGCAAATACCTTCACCTTGTCTTTGGCTGCTTCCTTAGCTATGCGATAGCCCTCCTGAAGAATGCGCCGTATCATCTCCCAGCTGCATTCCAGATGCTGTTCATTCGCGGAAAAGGTGTTCGTCTTAATGGCATCCGCGCCTGCCTCAATATACTCCTGATGAATGGCCGCAACCCGCTTTGGATGGTTTAGATTTGCCATTTCACACGGCTTTTGATCCTCTGCATAGCGCTGTGCATAATATGTGCCAAAGGCCCCGTCAAACAGCATATATCCCTGTGTATTCAAATATTCTTCTATCATCCCAGCACCTCCTTAGCGATGTCCGCACTTTCCTTTGCATCTCTGGCATAATAGTCCGCATGAATCTGCTTTGCATATTCTGCAGAAACGACTGCTCCTCCCACCATGATTTTACAGTCATGTCCACTATCATGCAGTGCCTGTATCGTATCCTCCATGGATTTCAGCGTCGTGGTCATCAGCGCACTGAGACCAATCAGACGCACCTGTTCCTTAATCGCAGTTTCCACCACTGCCTCGATTGGGACATCCTTTCCTAAATCAAATACCTGATAGCCGTAATTCTCCAGAACAACCTTGACGATATTCTTTCCGATGTCATGGACATCGCCCTTGACCGTTGCCAGAATGATTTTCCCTTTGGATATGGATTCCAGTCCGCCTGCCTGCACGGAGCGGCGTATCTCTTCAAACGCACACTGCGATGCTGTTGCGGCATTGATCAGCTGCGGCAGATAGATTTCTTTTTTCTCATAGCGGGCACCGACCGCATCCAGTGCCGGTATCAGATGCTCATTGACAATCTGCAGCGGTTCTTTTTCTGTCAAAAGCTTCGTGCAAAGCTGCCGTGTTTCCTCCTTTAGCCCACGCATGATACTTTCTTCAATACGCATATGTGAGGAACCGGTTTCCACGTTCACTTCCTGTTTCTGCTGTGCATATATCCGGATATACTCCTGTGAGTCAGCATCGATTCCCTGCAGCACACGATACCTGCGCACGGCAGCCATCATCGCAGGCTGATTAGGTTTCATGCTGGGCTTACCCAGCCCGGCCTGCATCGCCATAGT
>ENA-OQKY01001345-OQKY01001345.1-human-gut-metagenome-genome-assembly--contig:-NODE-1345-length-14709-cov-45.244205_pt1 | contig 14709 bp, 17 predicted proteins | sample MGYA00242652_ERZ504805 | MGnify/ENA primary metagenome ERZ504805 (study PRJEB26092, sample SAMD00036400) | human gut metagenome | host: Homo sapiens | study: EMG produced TPA metagenomics assembly of... | reverse complement strand
TTTCCCGAAGAGGGGAGCGCTTGTGATGATTGGACTTTATGTATTTGGAATTGTGATGGGAATTTTAATGGCACTGATCTTTAAGAAAACGGCATTCAAAGGGGAAGCGGTTCCGTTTGTGATGGAGTTGCCGAACTATCGTCTGCCAGGAGCTAAAAATGTAGGGCACCTCTTGTGGGACAAAGCAAAAGACTTTTTACAGAGAGCGTTTACGGTTATTTTCATTGCAACGATCGTAATCTGGTTCTTGCAGAACTTTGATATGGGATTGAACATGGTTTCTGATTCCCAGAACAGTATTCTGGCACTGGTGGCGGGTGTGCTTGCACCAATCTTCCTGCCGGTAGGATTTGGAGACTGGAGAATTGTGACAGCATTGATTTCTGGATTTATGGCAAAGGAAAGCGTTGTTTCTTCTTTGACGGTGTTATTTGGAAGCAGTGCGGCGCTTCAGAGCGCCCTTACTATCCAGGGAGCGGCTGCCTTATTGGTATTCTGCCTGCTTTATACGCCATGTGTTGCAGCAATCGCATCTGTGAAACGGGAGCTGGGCGGAAAATGGGCAGCAGCAATGGTATTCGGACAGTGCCTGATCGCATGGGTTGTTGCATTCGTTGTTTATCAGATTGCCAGGCTGCTGTAGCAGTTGACTGCATATATAAAAAGAACCGGAAGGAATTCCAGTGTATGGAAATCCTTTCCGGTTTTTTCTATATTACAATCCAAATAAATGCTCGATCAGAATTTTCAGACCGATGAGGATCAGTATGACACCACCGGTGATCTCTGCGTATTTTCCAAGTTTTCCACCGATTTTATTTCCCAGGAAAACCGCGATGCAGCTGATGATAAATGTGGTGATGCCGATGAGACAGACGGCGGGAATGATGTCTACGTTTAGGAATGCAAAACTGATACCTACTGCGAGAGCATCAATGCTGGTTGCAACTGCAAGCAGCAGAATATTCTTTGCCGGAATAGAATCCATATCAGTATCACATTCGGCTTCCGCTTCTTTTGATTCCCGAATCATATTGACTCCGATAAAACCAAGCAGGAAAAATGCAATCCAGTGATCTACAGCTGTGATAAAGGACTCAAAATAGGTTCCCACCCACCAGCCGATCAGCGGCATCAGTGCCTGAAAAATCCCGAAGGCAAGTCCAAGTTTCAGGGCATAAGTTTTTACCTGCCGTCTAAGGCAGATTCCTTTTGCAAAGGATACGGCACATGCATCCATGGAAAGGCCGATTCCGATCAGAAATACAGAAAATAAGCTCATTTTTTCTCCTCCTTCATAAAAAAAGAGACCTATCCACGCAAAAATATCACGTGAATAAGTCTCGTTATTGAACGCTGTACCAGATGGAAGACCATCAATATGTTGACACAGCGACTCTGTACAGAGCTAACTACTCCCTTATTGCAGTTTTATTATCATAACAGAGGTGGGGAGGAATTGTCAATAAAGAAAAAAATAAAATATTAGCACTCACCACTTGATAATGGAAGTCGATTTTTGTCCTGTCTTGTGTATCCTAGAAGTGCCTGTTTTACAGGCTTTCCGGGGCATCAGTCATTTTGTCTGGTATTGTAAAGCCGTGTCAGATTTGTCGTAAATGTCGTAAATTTGTGGTCAAAAAATGATGAGTAAATGGATATCTGATCCCGAAGCTCACCTATAAATCCGGTGAGCAGATGGAGCAACTTGGCAAGTATGGTTTTCTTCGCAGAGATTATCTGAAGAACCATCGAAATGCAACTTATCAGGTGATGCTTCTGCAGGACACTATTGGAGAGCATCTTCTGGAAGTAGATAAGGCAGCCAGAGAATGGGAAGAAGTGATCCTGAAGCAGTTGGAAGAAAAAGAACCATTGCCGGATAAGGAGAAAGATCAGATGGCATGGGTAAGAGCCGGCAACCGGCATAGAGTGATTGCAGAAGAGATTATTCTGAAAGAATTGATTTATGTTTAAATGAATGTGATGAGGTCGTGGAATGCGACCTCATTATTGTATGAGAATATAAAATTGTAGTAGGCAGAATGAAAGAGTTGGAGTAAAATAAGAACATAGATTTTGGAGATTTAAAGAAATCGTTTTGAGGTATCAATCTGGAACTTCAAAATGGAAAAGTTGCGACAGTGTCACAACAATTATCGAAAAGGAGGTTGCTTTGATGGAAAAAAAACATTCTGAAGAAGAAAAAACAAGTTTGGATTCACCGAGTCCAAAATTAAATAAAAGTATGATTGCTTACCATGAAACAGGAGATTTATTTGCTGATACATGTGAAATCGTGGAGAGTGCACAAAGTATTGCGTATGCGGCTGTCGATACAATTCTGGTTCAAAGGAACTGGTTGTTGGGAAAACGAATTGCTATAGAGTGTCTGAATGAAAATGGAAAAGCGGACTATGGCAAAAAAACTATGAAAAAGCTATCATCAGAATTAAAAGAAAAATATGGCAAAGGCTTTGACTTTAGTAGTCTTTATAAATATGTGAAATTTCATCAGGAATTTCCTCAAATTTTGGACTCACTGCGTCCAAAGTCTGGGCGTCCCTTGTCATGGACGCATTATAGAATTTTGCTTCAGGAAACATCACCAGAGGCACGAGCATGGTATGCAAAAGAGGCACAGGAGCAAGCATGGTCAGTTCGGACTTTGCAACGGAATATTTCTTCACAGTATTATTACCGCATGCTCATGTCTCAAAATACAAAACCTGTAGAAAAAGAAATGAAAGAACTAACAGCTACTTATCAGGCTGATAAGCTGGAATTTATCAAAAATCCAGTAATAGCAGAATTTCTTGGACTATCTTCTAATACAGACTTTACAGAAAGTGAATTGGAGCAGAGAATTATCACGCATATTCAAAAATTTCTCATGGAGTTGGGGAAAGGATATGCATTTGTAGCGAGACAACAGCATATTCGAACTGAAAAAGAAGATTATTACATTGATCTTGTTTTTTACAATTACATTTTGAAGTGTTTTGTATTGATTGATTTAAAAACGTCGAAAATCACACATCAGGATGTGGGACAGATGGATATGTATATTCGTATGTATGATGAAATGAAGCGAAATGAAGGGGATAATCCAACATTAGGCATTATTTTATGTTCTGATACAGACGAAGATATTGCAAAATATTCTATATTGCATGGGCACGAACAATTATTTGCATCTAAATATAAAACTTGCCTTCCATCAGAAGAACAGCTTCGAGAAGAGATTGAAATTCAGAAGAGATTTTATTATCTACAGAAAGAAGAAGACAAAGAAAATAAAGATTTATAAAATATGAGTAGAGAAAGGCGTGAGTCATATAAATGTGGCCTGCGTCTTTTTCTTTGCCTGAAAGGAAGTGATAAGTTTGAACAAGAAGTTTTTGAAGCATTATATGGAAACCAATCCAGAAGGGACAGCATAGACCTATATCTTTCTGGTGGACAATCAGGATATCGCACTTAATATTGTGATGTCAGGTTATCAGGCACTTTGTCTGGTTCAGGAAGATGACGGATATTATTTCAGTGCAGATTCCTTTATAGAAGAAATGAGAGCTATTCAGTTTACTGGAAGTTGCCAGTGTGCCTAACCGTATTGCAGCACACTGTGCTAGTGCGATGGTAGCCTTGATGAAGAGTGGAGAGGTAGATTCAGATCCACATATTCATGACTCTAAGATTTATCCATCGAATAGTCCGCGATATCTTGAGTATCTGAAAGAGTATTGCGAAAAATATGATATGAAAAACGAAGGTCACGTGTTAAGCATGGAGTCCGAGGAAATTGAATAAGTCAGAGTGAAGAAAAGAAACCTGTAGAAATTGTATGATTTTACAGGTTTCTTTTTTATTCTTTTTTAGAATTAAAATAATTATCGTGCTTTTGAAAAATATCTGATATAATATATTGTATAGATACATCATATGACATACTTAGAATCTCGTCAATAAAAAAAGAGAGGACTATCGTAAATGATAAAATTAAATAGTGCGATACCACTGTATCAACAAGTGGCAGAAGATTTGAAAAATAGAATAGAACAAGGTGAGTTTTGTTCAGGACAATCTATTCCAAGTGAAGCAAAATTGTGCGAACAATATGAAGTTAGTAGAATTACAATTAGAAATGCAATTGCAGAATTGGTTGAACAAGAAATTTTAGTGAAATATCAAGGTAAGGGCGTGTTTGTGCGTACACCTAAAATTTCCTCGAGTTTGACAACATTCAAAGGCTTTACATATTTTTGCCAAGAAAATCATATAAAAACTTATACAAAGATTCTTGAAAATAAAGTGGTTTCAGCTAATGCAGTGATGACAAAAAAATTAGAACTAAAAGATGGGGAAAAGCTTGTATATTTGAAACGTCTACGACACGTAAATGATAGACCTGTTATGATAGAACATGTATATTTGCCATATTCGAAATATGGATTTCTTTCCAAAATAGATATGGAAAATTGTTCGCTTTATGAGAAAATAACAGAGAAAACAGGATTACAGATAGAAGACAATTGTTATACTTCAATTATGCTTGAAACCAATATAACAACAGAAGAAGAGATTGTTTTAATGGGACTTTCAGAACCAAATGCGGTATTTGTATTAACAGAAACGGTTTATTTGAATACGGGAAATCCGCTACATATTACAAAACAGGTACTTTTGGGGGATTATTTTAAATTTTTCATGTCAAATAAAGGAAATCAGTTATCGATGAATTGGAAAAAAATGTAACTGTAGTTATCTATAATAATTTCGGAGAGAAGAGTATATTGTATGGATTTTTAGAAGACACTATAGACATTGAATAATAAATGTTATATAATGTATTATCATGTAACATAATGCATTGTGACGAGGGAGAAGTAATATGGAAAAAAATAACAACATAAATCCAGACAGTATGATTCCGATGTATAAGCAAATAGTGAATCTATTAAATGAAAAAATTGAAAAAGGTGAATTAGAACCCGGAGATAAACTTCCATCAGAGGCTGAACTAATGGAGGCATATTCTGTAAGTAGAATAACCATTCGTTCAGCAATCAGCGAGTTAGAAGAAGATGGCCTCGTAATCAGATCTCGAGGAAAAGGGACATTTATTGCATCTAAGAAAGCTATGTATTCGGCAGATGATACGGTTGGATTTACACATTCATGTCAGCAGGAGGGAAAACAGGCTACTACAAAAGTGGTAGATGTGTCATGGATATATCCGACGATGTCAGACACACAATATCTAGATATAGAAGAAGATACAACGATTTTATGCACAAAGCGTTTACGCTTTGTAGATGATGTTCCTACAATGATTGAAACCAACCATTATGGAAAAGGATTCTCGTTTTTGGAAGGAGAAGATTTAAATCAGTCGTTGTATGATATTTTACAAAAACATAAAATTACACTGGGGAAAAGCATCCGTACATTAGAAGTTGTATATGCAAATGCTCAGGAAGCAAGTTTGTTGAATATAAAAAAAGGAGAAGCATTGTTGCTTTTTACAGATAAACATCAAGATGAAAAAGGGAAACCATTGTTTGTATCAAAACAAGTGTATTGTACAGAACGATTAAAATTCTATCTTTAAAATAAAAATTAGTGCTTTTGCATAAAAAATGCAGAAGTGCTATTTTTTTATTGACAGAAACAGCACATAGTAGTAAACTTATCGTAACGAGATGTTATATGATGTTATATCACAAGAGTAGGAGGAGTGATAATGAACAAAATATTGATTGCTAGTCATGGCCCCTTGGCAAACGGAATGAAAAAGACAGCGGAATTTTTAATGGGGCAAAATGAAAATGTAGAAACTCTATGCGCTTATGTAGATGAGCAATCTAAGGATCTTCCGGCAATGGTAGAAAAGTGGATGAACGAAAGAAATCCAGAAGACCAGTGGGTTGTTATCACAGATATATTTGGCGGAAGTATCAATAACGAATTTATGATAAGAGCACAAGAGGGGGGATATTGGTTAATAGCAGGAATGAATCTCCCATTAGTTCTTAGTTTGTGGTATGAAACGGAAAATTTAACAGAGAAGCAATTGGAAACTAATATTTCAGAAGCAAGTGAAGGTATTGTTTTATGCAATAAGTTATTGTCTGAGGATACAGTAGAGGAAGACGATGAATTTTAAAATCAATTAAAACAAGATACGGAGGATGTAAAATGATTAAATTATTAAGAGTAGACCACAGATTATTACATGGTCAGGTCGCTATGGCGTGGACACAATCGTTAGATTCAGATTGCATTTTAATTGCAAATGATGCGGTTGTGAATGATAACATTCGGAAAACAACAATGAAATTGGCTAAGCCAAATGGGGTGAAGCTCGTTATGAAAAATATTGAAGATTCCATCGCTGCATTAAATGCGGGTGTTACAGATAAATATAAATTATTTATCGTCGTAGAGAGTATTGAGGATGCATATCGATTGGCCAAAGGATGTGCAGGAATACGCTCTATCAATCTTGGTGGTTGTAAGCCAAAGGAAGACATTGTTAAGACAATTTATAAGACAATTCCAGTTACTGCCCGGGATGAGGAAATGTTAAAAGAGTTGTTAAACGATGGAATTGAAATTGAAATCAGGCAGGTGCCTGGTGAACAGAAAGTAAAAGTATCAGAGAACATGTGAGGAGGAAAATAATTATGTTAGTTCAGGCAATTCTAATAGGGTTGATTGCCATGTTTGTTACCTTTGAGTGGATGTTTGGAACAAACTTAGGATCACGTCCAATCATTACAGGAATGCTTGTTGGATTGGTTATGGGTGATTTAAAAACAGGAATCATTCTTGGTGCAACTCTTGAGATGGTATTTATTGGTTCTATTACACTTGGAGCAGCAGTTCCACCAGACGTAATCACAGGTGGTATTTTAGGTGCTGCATTTGCAATTTCAACGGGAAAAGGTGCAGATGTAGCGCTGGCTCTGGCATTCCCAATTGCAACGTTATATTTGGTTGTTGACAATGTACTTACACTTGGAATACTTCCATTCTTTTTACATAAAGCGGATAACTATATAGAAAAAGGCGACTTTAAAGGAATGGAGCGAATGCATATACTAGGTGGATTTGTGGTGAAAAGTTTGCCAAGAGGAATTATATGTGCAGTAGCATTTTATCTTGGAACACCAGTTATGAACCGAGTTCTTGAAGCGATTCCAGCGTTTGTTCAGAATGGACTTGTGGCAGCAGCAGGATTTATTCCGGCACTTGGAATTGCTCTGCTTGCACAGATGATTTTGTCTAAGAAAACAATGGTATATTTTATTCTTGGATTTGCATTAGCTGCTTACCTTAAGATTCCAATGCTTGGAATTGCAATGATGGCAGGATGTTTAGCAGTTATCCTTGTGCAGATGCAGGGAACACAGAAAGTAGCAGTACAGGAGGTGGAAGATGATGACTTCTAATACAGCAGAACAGAAGAATGTAATTGGAAAGAAGGAATTAAGATCAATCTTTTTACGTTCATTATCTTTGGAATACTCATGGAATTATGAGAGACAACAGAATATGGGATATTGTTTTGCGATGCTTCCTGCGATTAAAAAGATTTATCAGAAAAAAGAAGATCAGATAGCAGCAGCAAAACGCCACATGGAATTTTTTAATACAACACCATACATTTCAACGGCGGTATTTGGAATTTCAACAGCAATGGAAGAGAGCAACGCTAGAAATGAAGATTTCGATACATCATCTATTAACAATGTAAAGGTTGCATTGATGGGACCATTAGCAGGTATTGGAGATTCTATGTTCTGGGGAACACTTCGAGTAATTGCAACAGGAATAGGTACATCCCTTGCTATGCAAGGTAGTATCCTAGGACCACTTTTATTTTGGCTTATATTCAACGTGCCGGCATTTGCAGTTCGATATATTTGCTTAAAATTCGGATATAAATTTGGAACAAGTTTTCTGAATAAAATTGAAGAATCAGGTATGATGCCTAAATTGACATTTGGTGCGGCAGTACTTGGACTTATGGTAATTGGTGCAATGATACCGAGTATGATAACGGTTAATATTGCTGGAGCTATCGGAAGTGGCGATGCAGCAGTAAAGGTACAGGAAATCTTAGATGGTATTATGCCAAATCTCGTTCCATTTGCAATGACATTAGGAATTTATGGGCTTTTGCAGAAAAAAGTCAAAGTTTCATGGATATTGATCGTGCTTATGGTCGTAGGAATTGTTGGAGCACTTTTAGGTATTTTTTAATTTAGATTTAGGAGGAAATTATCATGATGGTAAAGTTTGATGAAAACCAGATTTTGAAAAACGGAGAATATATTTATGCTCAGAGAGCAGAGATTGAAAAAATAGCAGATGCTGTTTGCGAGAAAGGGTTTGACAATATTTTGTTTACTTCTTCAGGTGGTTCACTTGCCATGATGCAGCCTTTTGACTATATGATTTCAGTAATGTCCAATCTGAATGTACAATCACAGATTTCAGCAGAACTTCTTGTTGAGGGAAATAATCATCTTACAGATAAGACATTAGTATTTATGGCATCAAAATCAGGAGATACAAAAGAGACAGTTGCAGCAGCTAAGTATGTCAAAGAAAAAGGAGCAACGATTGTGTCTGTTTTAGGAGTTGACAATTCGCCGATGGGTGAGTTATCAGATTATTCAGTTGTATACAAAGACGGAAGACCACAAGAGTATGTTTTGTATATGCTAATCGGAAAATTGTTGGAAAATAAAGGATTCTTTGATGATTACAAACAGTTTGCAGATGAATTGAAGAATCTTCCGGCAGCGCTGGTATCTGTAGGCAAAGCAAGTGAGCCAAAAGCAAGAGCATATGCAGAGAAGTATAAAGATGATCCATATCAGATTTGGATTGGCTCAGGTAATTTGTGGGGACCTACATATTCATTTGCAATGTGCGTATTAGAGGAATCACAGTGGCTGAGAACAAAATCTGTAACATCTCCGGAATTTTTCCACGGAACAATTGAATTGGTGGAAAAAGGAGTTTGTGTAGCCTTAAATATGACAGAAGGACAGACTAGAAAATTGGATCAGCGAGTAAAAGATTTTGTAGGACAGTATACAGATGACTTTACAGTATTTGATACAGCAGATTATGAATTGCCTGGTATTAGTGACAAATTTAGATGGATGCTTTCTCCGGTTGTGATTAACGCGGTATTGTCCAGAGTGAGCAAGAATTTTGAACAAATTAGAAATCATTCACTTGATATTAGACGTTACTATAGAAAAGTAGAATATTAGATTAATGAGTAGGATACCGCGAATAGAATTTGCGGTGTCCTTTTTTAGAGGTAAAAAAATATGAAAATAGCAGGAATCGGCGATAATGTAATAGATCGTTATATGAATATGGGGATTATGTTTCCAGGTGGGAATGCAGTTAACGTTGCTGCTCATGCAGCACTTCTTGGCGCAGAGGCTGCATATGTAGGAAGCATCGGAGCAGACAGAGAAGGAAAAATATTGAAAAATGCTTTGGAAAGTTTAGGAGTAGATTTATCTCAATGTATCTTTGATCCGGAAGCAACAACAAAAAAATGTGATGTGAATGTAATTGATGGTGAAAGACATTATATAGGATGTGATTTGGGGACAAAATGGGCACATACAATGACAATTCGTACAGAAGATGTGGAATATCTAAAAACTTTTGACGTAATCCATACAAGTTGTAATGCCAAATTGCATGAAGATGTATATAAATTAAAAGATTTAACAGGAATGGTGACCTTTGATTTTTCAGTAAAAGATAAATATCGTACAGAAGAGTTTTTAAATATGACATGTCCATACTTGGAATTGGGACAATTTTCCTGCGACCATATGGAAGAACCAGAAATACAGGAACTATTAAAAAAAGTTTATGCGCATGGGTGCAAAAATGTAATTGCGACTATGGGTGGCCGTGGACAGATTTTTTACAATGGAAGCGAATTTATAAAAGGAAAAGTCTATTTTGTAGAACCTGTTGACACAATGGGAGCAGGTGATTCTTATCTTGCGGCATTGATTGTATCTTTGCTGAAAAAAGGATGGAAAAAGGGCGTTGTTTTGCAGGCAGATGTGATCAAGGCAGCCATGGATGATGCAGCACATTATTCATCAGACAACTGCTTGCGAGAGGGTGGCTTTGGATTTAAAAATCAGATTGAGGAATAGAAATGAAATATATTATTTTTGATTTAGATGGAACATTGAGTCGAACAGATAAATTTATGATTCCATCAATTGAATTGGCAATGGAAAAAATGAATATATCAGTTTGGACAGAAGATGCTATTCGCTGCACGATAGGTGAACCGGTAGAAGTGACCAATCTCAAATTTTTTGGACAGAAAAAAAGCGAAGAAGCGGATAATTTCTGGAAATTAGTATCTGGTTATTATAGAACAATATTTCATAATTCTGTTGAGGAATATGAAGGTGTAGGAGATATGCTGGATTCTCTTCATGAAAGAGGATATAAAACAGCAGTATGTTCAAACGCCGATGAAGAGTATATAGAAGAGGTATTGGACAAACTTAATTTGCGCGAAAAAATAGATCGAGTAAGACCTATTATTCCAGGAAAAGGAAAAGTGGAATCATTAGCCCGTTTTTTACAGGATGAAAATCCAGAGTTCGCAATATTAGTAGGCGACCGGTGTTATGACTTTGAAGCAGCGCAGGCAAATCGTATTTTGTTTGTTTCCTGTAAATATGGATGTGGAACAGAGGAAGAACTGAAAATGGCAGATTATTCTATAAATGAGCCACTGGAACTATTGGATATTTTGAATGAAATAGAAAAAATTTTAAAAAATTAAAAAAACTACTTTACATATAATGTTATATAATGTATTATTACATTAACGAACAAGATAACATTTAAATTTAAGGAGGAAAATAAGATGTTTAATTTTGATGTACCACGTTACGAAAAAGTTGTAGGAGATGCAATTGCATTAAGACCACAGATTGAGAAAGCAGTTGATGAGATTTGCAAGGATGGTTATTCAAATATTTTCTTTATTGGATGTGGCGGAACTTATGCACATTCACTTCCAATGAAATATTGGTTTGATACAACTTCAGAGATTGAAACACACTCAGTAATTGCAGCAGAATTCATGGTATCAGGACATAAGAGATTCACAAAAGATTCAGTATGTGTATTCTCTACAAGAAGTGGAAATACAAAAGAGATTGTAGCAGCAATCAAATATTGTAAAGAAGCAGGAGCAAGAACTCTGGTATATGTATCAAATGATAATACACCAGCTTGTGAATATGCAGATTATAAGTTCTTCAGTTTCGCAGAAGATGATTGCCTGTGTGAAGCAATTTATACATATATGATTACATTACTGACAAGATTCAAAAAGAATGCAGGAGAATTTGATAAATATGATGAGTTTGTAGAGCAGTACAGCAAGATTGTTCCATATCTCTTGAAAGCAAAAGAGCAGTATGAAGATAGATGTGCAAAAATGGCAGTAGAACATAAAGATACAGATTATCATATGGTAATCGGATCTGGAATGCTTTGGGGAGAAGCTTACGACTATGCAATGTGTATCCTCGAAGAGATGCAGTGGATTAAAACAAAATCTATCCATGCAGCAGAATATTTCCATGGAACACTGGAACTTGTAGAAGAAGATACAAGCTTAATCCTCTTCTACGGAGAAGATGAGACAAGACCATTAATGGATCGTGTTAAAAACTTCTCTGAGAAAGTAACAAAAGTTATTAATATTTTTGATACAAAAGAAGTTGAACTTCCATTTACAGATGCTGAATACAGAAAAATTGTTTCTCCAATGATCATGTATGCAATTACGGAAAGATTAAGTTGCCATCTTGAAAAAGAGAGAAATCATCCACTTACAACTAGAAGATACTATCGTCAGATGGAATATTAATAAACAGAAAATAAGCGAAAGGGAGGCAGGTGGAACTGCTTCCCTTTTGCAATAGGAAGGTGAACAAAATGAAAAAAATAGGAGTACTTACTAGTGGTGGAGACGCTCCGGGAATGAATGCAGCAATTCGCGCAGTTGTAAAAACAGCAATTGCAAATGGAATTCAACCGATAGGCTTTATTAAAGGATATAATGGGATTCTTGAAAAAAATTATCGTGTTATGGATCGAGAAAGTGTTTCAGGAATAATCCATTCGGGTGGAACCATTTTAAAGACAGCAAGATGTATGGAGTTTTATGAAGCTTCATATCGTGAAAAAGCATTTCATAATGCAAAAGAAATCGGATTAGATGGCTTGGTTGTAATAGGGGGAGATGGTTCATATCGAGGAGCAGGATATTTGTCAGAATTAGGTTTGCCTTGTATTGGTGTTCCGGGAACAATAGACAATGATATTGCTTCAACAGAATATACAATTGGATATGATACAGCAATGAATACTGTAGTAGAATGTGTAGACAAATTAAATAATACGTGTCAGTCACATGAGCGGTGTAGTGTAGTCGAAGTAATGGGAAGACATGCAGGACATATTGCATTAAATACAGGTATTGCAACAGGAGCTGTCCAGATTATCACGGAAGAGATTCCTACCCCAATTGATGATGTTGTAGAAAATATTAAAAAGATTCGTGAGTCAGGAAAAGATCATTTTATTGTTATTGTTTCAGAAGGGTACGGAAACCCTGTAGAAATAGCCACGCAGATTCAGGAAAAAACAGGAATTGATAGTCGTGCCACAATATTAGGGCATGTTCAAAGAGGTGGAAATCCGACATTGAAAGATAGGGTAAATGCAACTCGCATGGGATATTATGCAGTAAAGCTTCTTGAAGAGGGCAAAACCAATCGTGTAGTTGCTTTGCAACAAGGAAATCTAGTAGATTATGATATCCAAGAAGCTCTGAGGATGAAGAAACCATTGGATATGGATTTATATAATATGATGATGGAAATTAGCTTTTAAGAAACATAATAAATTGAATTTTGGAGAGATATAGAATGAAATATAAAGTTCTTGTTCTTGATTTAGACGGAACATTAACAAATTCAAAGAAAAAAATTACAGATTATACTAAGAAAATATTATTAAATTTACAAAAAAAAGGAGTACATATTGTACTTGCATCAGGTCGTCCAGAATATGGAATCTGGCCGATAGCAAGAGAGTTGGAATTAGAAAAATATGGTGGCTATATTCTTGCGTTTAATGGAGGAAAGATTGTAGAGTGTAGTACAAAAAAAACAATATTTGAACGAACAATAGAATATTCGTATGTTCAAGAAATTTATGAGCAGGTAAAGGATAAAAAAGTAGCACTTCTCACATATGAAAGTGATTCATTGATAACAGAAACGCCGAAAGATTTTTATGTAGAAAAAGAATCTTTTATTAATAAGATGAAAATAAAAGGAGTAGAAGATTTTATACAATATATTTCCTTCCCAATTACAAAATGTCTTATTACAGGTGATGGAACATATTTAGAAAGACTAGAGAAAAAATTACAAGAATATTTTAAAGATGAGTTAAGTATATATCGATCCGAACCATTTTTCCTGGAAATTATGCCACCTTTAATTGATAAAGCAAAATCTTTAGAAAAGCTCTTGCGATATCTGGATTGTTCTCGAAAAGAGATGGTAGCATGTGGAGATGGGCTAAATGATCTTACGATGATTGAATATGCAGGAATAGGTGTGGCAATGGATAATGCACAACCAGTGCTAAAAGAAAAATCTGATTTTGTTACACTTTCGAATGATCAAGATGGTGTTGCTGAGGCCGTAAAACATTTTTGGAAAGAAATCGCATGAAAATAAAGGAGACCAAATATGAGGATTATAGAAGCACAGGATTATAAAGATATGAGTAGAAAAGCGGCAAATATTATTTCTGCACAAATGATATTAAAGCCGGAATCAGTCATCGGATTAGCAACAGGATCTACTCCGATAGGAGTTTATGACCAATTGACAGAATGGTATAAAAAAGGGGATTTAGATTTTTCGAAAATACATACAGTAAATTTGGATGAATATAAGGGGATTGATGCAGAAAATAAGCAGAGTTATCATTACTTTATGAATCAGCATTTATTTTCGAGAGTAAATATTGAACTACAGAATACATTTGTGCCAGACGGAATGAATGAGAATCAAGATGAGGAGTGTCAAAGATATGAGAAACTAATTGCAGGTCTGGGTGGTGTTGATCTTCAGTTATTAGGGTTGGGACACAATGGTCATATTGGTTTTAATGAACCAGCTGAAGTTTTTGTAAAACAAACACACTGTGTTTCCTTATCAGAGAAAACAATTCAAGCAAATCAACGTTTTTTTGAATCAAAAAAACAGGTGCCGAAACAGGCATATACCATGGGAATAGGAACAATTATGTCAGCTAGAAAAATTCTCATTATTATTAGTGGAGAAGATAAAGCAGAGGCAGTGAAAAAATCGTTTGGAGAGGAGATATCGCCACATGTGCCGGCATCAATACTTCAATTACATCATGATGTAACAGTGATTGCAGATAAAGCAGCATTGAGTAAATTAGATACTATAAATGAGCAAGTTCGTGATTTTGCATAAAAGAAAGACACCTCGATTCCATGTGTTGTATAATGAAAGTGCCAAAACAAACATTTGCAACATTTACGAAAGAAGGTGTCTCTCGCAAATACTA
>ENA-OQKY01001339-OQKY01001339.1-human-gut-metagenome-genome-assembly--contig:-NODE-1339-length-14758-cov-3.704531_pt1 | contig 14758 bp, 10 predicted proteins | sample MGYA00242652_ERZ504805 | MGnify/ENA primary metagenome ERZ504805 (study PRJEB26092, sample SAMD00036400) | human gut metagenome | host: Homo sapiens | study: EMG produced TPA metagenomics assembly of... | reverse complement strand
AAAGCAGGAGATGTGGTAGAAGAGGGACAGCCTATTTGTACCATTGATACCAAACAGGTAGATGCGGCAAGACTGAGTTTGGAAAGTGCCACTCAGGCGCTGCAGGATGCCCAGACGAATCTGGCCCGTCAGCAGGCTCTCTTCCAGGCCGGCGATATTGCCAGCGCTATGCTGGAGCAGGCCCAGACAGCTGCAAAGAATGCTCAGATTCAGTATGATTCAGCAAAGCTGAATTATGATCATCAGATGGAATATGCGAATATTACGGCAACCATCAGCGGTAAGGTAGAAATCTGTGATATTGAGGTACATGACAATGTTTCTCAGCAGAATCTGATTACTGTAATTGCCGGTGAGGGAAGTAAATCCGTTTCTTTTGCAGTGCCGGAGAAAATTGCAAAACAGCTTAAGACAGGGGATTCTATCTATATTGAAAAAAATGGCTCTGAATATACAGGAACCATCAACGAAATCAGCAGCATGATTGATGCAGCTACTGGGCTGTTTCAGGTGAAGGCCTCTGTTGAAGACGGAGACGCACTGCCAACCGGCTCTTCGGTACAGCTGAAGGTTACTTCTGACAAACAGGAAAATGTCATGACTCTTCCGGTAGATACCGTTTATTATTCCGGCGGAGACGCATATTTATACCTCTATGAGGATGGAACGGTTCATCAGGTTCCGGTAGAGGTTGGTATTTATGATTCTGAGCGGGTGCAGATTCTGTCAGGTATCGATATGACAGATGAGGTTATCACCACCTGGAGTTCAGAGCTGTATGAGGGTTCTAAGGTACAGAAATCTCAGGCTGGAGATACAGCAGCTGAAGAGAGTGCAGCAGACCAGACAGATGCAGAAAATACCGATGCAGCAGGAGCTGCCAAGGCGGAATAAGGATAGGAGGAAACAGCTATGGGATTAACAAGATCGGTCCTGAAACGCCCGGTTACAACAGTGCTGGCAGTGCTGTGCCTGATTGTATTCGGTCTTCAGTCCGTATTTTCTTCAAAACTGGAGCTGATGCCGTCCATGGATATGCCGATGCTGATTATCGCAACCGTATATCCCGGTGCCAGCCCGGAGGATGTCAATGACCTGGTAACAACAGAAATCGAGGATGAAATCGGTTCCCTAAGCGGTGTCGATACGATTCAGTCTCAATCTATGGAAAATATGTCCTTTGTTATGATTCAGTATGATTATGGTAAGGACATTGATGAGGCTTATGATGATCTGAAAAAGAAGATGGATATCGTAGAGGCAACTCTTCCGGATGACTGCGAATCACCGGTCATTGCGGAGATGAACATTGATGATATGCCGGTCATGATGCTTTCAGTAAATCATAAAACGGAGCCGAACCTGTATAACTATGTAGATAATGTGATTGTTCCGGAAATTGAAAAAATCACGGATGTTTCCGATGTCAGCGTCAGCGGCGGTCAGGAGGAATATATTCAGATTCAGCTGATCCCGGAAAAACTGAAGCAGTATCATCTGGACATGAGTTCCATTGCTCAGTCTGTGGGAAGTGCAGATTTTACCTATCCGGCAGGCGATACCATTGTAGGTGGGCAGAAGCTGTCAGTCAGTGCAGGAACAGAATATAATACAGTGGATCTTCTGAAGCAGATTCCCATTACTCTTGGAAATGGCAATACCATTTATCTGGAGGATATCGCAAATGTAGGAATGGCCCTGGAGGATACCACAGGCGTAGCCCGCTATAATGGCCAGGATACCATTTCGATTGGTATTAAGAAGCTGCAGAGCGCTGCGGCTATGGATGTATCAAAGGCAGTGAATTCAACCATTGAAAATCTGAAAGCTCAGGATCCGAATCTGGATATGGTGGTGGTATATGACAGCAGTGATGATATTCAGGCGTCTTTAAAGAGCGTAATGGAAACCATGGTAATGGCAGTTATTATTTCCATGATTATTATTTTCCTGTTCTTTGGAGAAATCAAGGCATCTCTGATTGTTGGTACTTCTATCCCAATCTCTATTCTGGCAACGTTGATTGCGATGAGGGCAATGGGCTTTACCTTAAACGTAGTAACCCTTTCGTCCCTGGTGCTCGGTGTCGGAATGATGGTAGATAACTCCATTGTAGTTCTGGAAAGCTGCTTCCGTTCTACAGAGGGAAAGGGACTGGTAGGATACCGGGAGGCAGCCTTAAAGGGAAGCGGCGTTGTACTCCAGTCTATTATCGGCGGTACTGCAACCACCTGTGTTGTATTTATCCCGCTGGCATTGCTGGAAGGAATGACAGGACAGATGTTTAAGCCTCTGGGCTTTACCATTGTATTCGGCCTGGTAGCTTCTCTAATCAGTGCAATGACCATGGTTCCTCTTTGCTACTGTATGTTTAAGCCTCAGGAAAAATAAAATTCTCCGGTAGGAGGGCGCTTAAGAGCCATGCAGAACGGCTATCGCAATATTATGAAGGTTCTGCTGCCGAAGAAGAAAACCGTTATTTTAACTTCTGTAGCTTTGCTTGTGCTTTCTCTTTTTATGGCAACAAAGCTGCGTATGGAGCTGATGGTTGCGGATGATACGGGAACCATTGATGTCAGTATTGAAACTCGTCCCGGCCTGACTGTGGAAGAGAATGATAAGATTTATCAGAAAGTAGAGAACCTGATCAAGAATGATCCGGATCTGGATTCCTATATGCTGACTTCAGGCGGAAGCGGAATGAGCTTAAGTACAGGCGGCGCAACCTTAACAGCTTATTTAAAGGATGACCGTGAACGGGAAACAGATCAGGTTGTAAAAGAGTGGAAGAAACTGCTGAATCAGGTGACAGGCGCCAATATTTCTGTAGATGCATCCTCCTCTTCCTCCATGATGTCTTCTTCAACAGGAAAGGCTGAGTATATTCTTCAAAGCTCTCAGTACGATGAGCTGAAGGAGGCTTCTGATGAGATTGCCAATGCTCTGATGGAGCACGCAGATGTAAGCAAGGTGCACACGACACTGGAAAACGCAGCGCCGGTTGTCAAGCTGAACATTGATGCAGTAAAGGCAAACGCAGAAAATATTACACCTCTTCAGATTGCCGGAACAGTAAGCAGCATTCTGGGGGGCAAAGAGGCAACAACTCTGAAGATTGACGGCGAGGAGGTCAGTGTTAATGTAGAGTACCCGCCGGAACAGTATGATACCATTGATGAGCTGCAGGGTATTGTTCTGACAACGAATAACGGCACTTCCGTTGCGTTAACGGATGTAGCAGATATTGTATTTAAGGACAGCCCGGCTGCCATTGTAAGAAAGAACAGACAATATCAGGTAACCATTACCGGAGAACTGACAACAGACGATCCCAGACAGGTGAATGCCATCGAGACAAGGCTGTATCAGGATGTGGTAGAGAAACACATGGGACCGAATATTACCCGTGCAACAAATGCCATGGATGAGGCAATGCTGGAAGAATTTGGAAACCTGGGCGGAGCCATTGCCACAGCAATTTTCCTGGTATTCGTTGTTATGGCGGCACAGTTTGAGTCACCGAAGTTCTCAACCATGGTTATGACTACGATTCCATTCTCTCTGATTGGATCCTTCGGACTTTTGTACCTGTGTGACGTGCCCATCAGTATGGCATCTCTTCTGGGATTCCTGATGCTGGTTGGTACGGTAGTAAATAACGGTATTCTGTATGTAGATACGGTAAACCAGTACCGGCAGACAATGGATAAGGAGACGGCGCTGATTGAGGCAGGTGCAACACGTCTGCGCCCGATTCTGATGACAACACTGACGACAGTAGTATCCATGATTCCTATGGCTATGGCTTATGGCGACAGCGGAGAGAGTATGCAGGGTCTGGCACTGGTAGACGTAGGAGGTCTGATTGCCTCCACCATTTTGGCACTGTTAATGCTTCCGGTTTATTATTCTGTTATGAGCCGTAAGAAAAAACCGGAACCTCATTATGATTAATGATTAGTCACTATTGATAAGCATCTTTGGAGGGATTTGAATGAAACTCTGGAAACGAGCACTGTCCGTAAGCATCACAGGAGTGATGCTCGCGGCGGCGCCCATGACCGCTCTGGCAGCCAGCCCGGAATTCGCCAGAACTTCAGAGGAGTGGGCGAGATTAAGAGACAATAAAATGGAGTATGATGAGCTGGAGGATCTGATTGCGGAGTACAATACCACGGTTCAGACCAATCAGCTGGATTTGAATGAGTTCCGCAGAGATTACGGGGATACCAAGGATGATGTTTCTGACAAATACCGGGATATGGCAAACGAGATTTATGCCAATATTTCCTATCCGGATTCCGACGATCCTACTTATGGCTATGTGGTTGCTTCCATGCTTTCTGCTGAAATCCAGGCAAAAAATATGGAAAAGCAGGCAGATGATAACCTGGAGGACAGTGAAATCATCGGCTGGAACTACAAGCAGGCAGAAAAAACCCTGGTAACTGTGGCTCAGAGCAACATGGTGACCCTGGAGAAGAATCAGTTAAGTCTCAAGCAGGCTGAGATTGCAAGGGATCAGGCGCAAATGTCTCTGACCAGTGCAGAAACGAGAGCGGCTATCGGAACAGCGACACAGGTTGATGTGCTGAATGCCAGGGAAGCTCTTCAGACTGCAGAGCGGAATGTGGAATCTGCCAAATCAAATATTGAGAATGTACGGCAGAAGCTTCTGGTGATGACTGGGTGGACCTATGACGCTCAGCCGGAGATCTGCCAGGTGCCTGCAGCTGACGTGTCCCGGATTCAGGGAATGGATCCGGCGGCAGACAGGGAAAAGGCGCTGGAAAATAACTATACGCTTTTGGTAAATAAGAAAAAGTTGAAAAATGCAGAAAGCGGAACAACAAAGGAATCTTTACAGAAGACGATTGCAGATAATGAGCAGAAAATCGGTTCTGCACTGGTAACCAATTATCAGAACGTACTGGCAGCCAAGCTGGCCTATGATCAGGCAGCCGCAGAGCTGGAGCTGGCGCGCCGGGATCTGCAGAGCATGGAGCTTCAGTTCCAGCAGGGAAAGGCCAGCCAGAACCAGCTTACCACTCAGCAGTATGATCTTCAGAATAAGGAGCTGGCAATGAAAACAGCAGATCTGAATCTGTTCCAGACTATGGAAACCTATGACTGGGCAGTAAAGGGTCTGGCCAGCGCAGCCTGATAGGGAGGTGGCAGTATGAAGCACAGAAAACGTGCCATTGCGGCAGTGACAGTATGTATGCTGGCAGTGACATCCGTACCGGCATTTGCCTATTCTCCTACAGGTCCCGGCGCTTCGCCTGAGGCTGGCAGATACAGTGAAGAGGAGCTGGAAAGACTCCAGGATAATGTTCTGGAATACAGTGAAATTCAAAACCGGGTCAGGGAATACAATCCTACGATTTCCCAGGTGTGGAAAACCTATGAAGATACGAGACAGGATTATGCCAATATGGTAACGGAGCTGGAAAGCCAGTATCAGGTGGTAAAGAATCTGGCAGACAGCTATGAGAGCGCCGGAGAAATGATGGGCAATCAGGTTCTGATTTCTACGGCAAAGCAGCTGAAAAAGGGATATCAGTCAACGATGGAGTCCATGGAAGACACCGTAAGCCAGTGGAACGATAACAAATCAACCGGTTCCATACGCAGCTATGAGCGTCAGATGACAGCAGGAGCCCAGCAGGCTATGATTGGCTATGATACGATTCGCCAGAATATAGCAACGCTGGAGACCATGGTACAGCTTTATGACAGACAGTATCAGATGTACACCCGCCAGAAAGAACTGGGACTGGCAACGGATAAGGATGTTCTTTCTTCCTATACCAGCTTTCTGTCAGCTCAGTCTCAGCTGGCATCTCTTAATAATCAGGCAGACAGTGTAAGAAGAAGTCTCTGCCAGCTGTTGGGATATGATCCGGAGACCAATCCGGAAATCCGCTCTCTTCCAGCCTTTGATATGACAAGGCTGGAGGGCATGAATCTGGAAGAAGATACAAAAAAAGCGATTGGCAATAACTATACGCTCATCAGCCAGAGAACCTCAGCGGCAGGAAAGACCAATGCCAAGAGGGAAAACAGAAATAAAATTCTGGATGAAGGCGATCAGAAGCTGACAATCGAAATGCAGCGGCTGTATCAGGATGTGATGGATAAAAAAGCTGCTTATGATGCGGCAGCGACCGGCTATCAGGCAGCAGAAGCCTCCTGGGGGGCGGCGCAGCGCCAGTATCAGAACGGGCTGATTTCTGAAATTCAGTATATTGGCCTTCAGCTTGCTTATTATCAGAAGAAGGCTACCTTTGAGTCAGCCAATTTAAGTCTGTGGCAGGCTATGGAAAATTATGATTGGGGCATAACCGGACTGGCAGCAGTAGAGTAGTCCGGAGCCGGGGATTTGGAAAAGGAAAAGGACGGAAACAAACGAAAACGGAATTCAAAATCAGGACGATGATTCTCCAGGGCGAGATAGTCGTCCTGATTTATTTGATTCCGAAGCTGGCTTCTGCTTTCCTTGGGGATTTCCTTGCAGGCGGCATCCACAAAGCAGAACCGGGGATACAGGACGCACCACCAGTTATGCCCTTTCCCTTTTCCCAGCGTAATCCGGGCGGCATCGTACTCTCCACAGGGAATCACCATATTGTCGTATACTCTTGTGGGAAAATAGCATCGGGTAATTTCCAGCTCTGCCCCGTAGGGATAGCCGCGCTGTGCCAGATACTGGCTGGCAGTTTTTTCAATCGCAGCCTTCTGTTCTCTCAGGCAGCGGATGGTTTCCTTCTTGCCCTGTTCTGGGGGAAGAAGTTCCTGAATATAGTCCAGAATCAGACTGCGGACTTCCAGCTTGACCTGCTGGTCTGCAGAACTGTCGCTGTTTGCTAGAATATGAAAGCGAAGCAGAGCGGGAGCGATTCTCTGTGCCAGCGCTTCCCGCTGCTGCTGCACCTGATTCATGGAAAGAAGAAGCGCCATAAATAAAAATCCAAGTCCCAAAGCCAGCTGACGCCGGCAGAATTGATATGTTTTCATGAAAAACCTCCTTGTTTTGTGGTTGCTTTTTAAGTATTGACAAATATGATATAATTAAACGTAACGATTCAGGACAGTGGAAAATCAGGCGGAAAAGCCGGACAGGAAGAGGTCTGCTCCTGAATGGATGCGGATAATCCGAGGTTATAACCAAGCGGGAGGAAAAAAGAATGGATAAGAAAAAAATCGCAGTGCTGTTTGGCGGACAGTCTTCTGAGCATGTAGTGTCCTGTATGTCTGCTGCCAATGTGATTGAACAGATAGATACCTTAAAATACGATATGGTGCTGATTGGAATTACGGAGGAAGGCCACTGGCTGAAAACCGGGTCTGTAGAAGACATCCGTTCCGGCGCCTGGAGAGACAGCAGAGTGGAAGCGGTGATTTCACCGGATGCTACAAAGCAGTGCATTATGTATACAGAAGGTGATTGCCGTTGGGAGGAAAAGGTGGATGTGGTATTCCCCGTGCTTCACGGTCTTTACGGAGAGGATGGAACTGTGCAGGGACTGTTCTCTCTGGCAAAGCTGCCCTATGTAGGGTGCGGCGTGCTTTCTTCTGCAGTGTCTATGGATAAGTTATATACAAAGATCATTGTAGATGATCTGGGAATTCGTCAGGCGGCCTATGTGCCGGTTATGGTCTGGAAAATGAGACAGGATATGGATCGGGTGATCCGTCAGGTAGAGGAACGGTTTGCTTATCCGGTATTTATTAAGCCTTCCAATGCAGGCTCATCCCGGGGGGTTTCCAAGGCGGAAAACAGGGAACAGCTGATGGCCGGACTGGAGGAGGCAGCCCGCCATGATCGGAAGATTCTGGTGGAGGAGACCATTATCGGCCATGAGGTAGAGTGTGCGGTATTAGGTGGCGGAGAAAAACCGGTACAGTCCTCCGGTGTGGGAGAGATTCTGGCAGCGGCAGATTTTTATGATTTTGACGCCAAATATTACAACGAGGAATCCCGTACTGTGATCAATCCAGAGCTGCCGGGAAATGCAGCTGAGAAGGTGAAAAAGGCGGCTGAGAGGATTTTCAATGCAGTAGATGGCTATGGTCTTGAACGGTTAGACTTTTTTGTTACAGACAGCGGCGAGGTGATCTTTAATGAGATCAATACCATGCCTGGATTTACGGCGATCAGCATGTATCCGATGCTGTGGGAGGCTGCGGGAATTCCGAAAAAGCAGCTGATTGACCGTCTGATTGAGCTGGCCTTTGAACGGTAAAAGGAAGGGGCTCAGGAAGAGGTGACCATGATTCAGACAGACAGAAATGCGCCGGTAGGCGTATTTGATTCCGGAGTGGGAGGACTGACGGTAGCGAGAGAGATTATGCGTCAGATTCCGGAGGAGAGAATCGTATATTTTGGAGATACAGCCCGGGTGCCTTATGGAAACAAATCCAAAGATACCATACTCCGTTACTCCCGTCAGATTATCCGTTTTTTGCGGACCAGGGAAGTAAAGGCGATTGTGATCGCCTGCAATACGGCCAGCGCCTATGCTCTGGATACGGTGGCTGCAGAGTCGGATATCCCCATTATTGGTGTGATTAATGCAGGCGCCAGAACGGCAGTGCAGGCCACCAGAAACGGAAAGATCGGCGTGATTGGCACAGAGGGAACCATTGGCAGCGGGATTTATACCAGAGTGATGAAGCAGCTGAAGCCGGATATTCAGGTGACGGGAAAGCCCTGTCCGCTGTTTGTTCCCCTGGTGGAGGAGGGACTTCTCCATGATTCTGTGACAGATGAGATTGCTTCCCGGTATCTTAGTGTACTGAAAGGAAAATATATCGATACGCTGGTACTGGGCTGTACCCATTATCCGCTGCTGCGTTCTACTCTGCGCAGACTGATGGGAGAGGATGTGGTTCTGGTAAATCCAGCCTATGAAACAGCGATTGAGCTGAAGCAGCTTTTGGAAGAGCGGGGGCTTGAACGGGATGGAGCAGAAGCGCTTCAGGGAGAAAAGTACCAGTTTTTTGTCAGTGACCTGGCAGAAAAGTTTACCAGCTTTGCCACTTCCATTCTGCCTAACGAGGTAAAGGAAACACGAAAAATTGATATTGAAAATTATTAAGGAAACCGGGGGATGCAGATGACGAAGGACGTTCTTATTAAAATCAGCGGGCTTCAGGCCATGGATGGAGAAAGCGATGATGTGGAAATCATTACGGCCGGCGATTATTTTCAGAAAAACGGCAAGCATTATATTATATATGAAGAGGCCATGGAGGGATTTGAAGGGACTATCCGCAATGTAATCAAGGTGACGCCCAGGAAAATGGACGTTTTAAAAAGCGGCGTAGCCACGGCTCACATGGTATTTGAGCAGGATCAGAAGGCGCTGACCAGATATGTGACGCCAATGGGCGAGATGGTAGTAGGATTTTCAACGAATCGGATTCAGCTGGAGGAGAATGAGAACAGCCTGAAGATATCTGTGGATTATTCTCTGGATATTAATTATGATCATATTTCTGACTGCAGTATTGTGCTGGATGTATGTTCCAGAGAGGGAGCAAGTCTGGAGCTGTAGGAGCTGTAAGGGGAAGCCCTTTTGCGGAATCAAAAAACGGATATCAGAGTCCTCGTTTGTGGGAATTCTGATATCCGTTTTGTGTTGTGTCCTGAAAGCCGGTAATTATTTGTCTGCTTTCTTTTCTTTTTTGAATCTTGCAAAGAAACCCTTCTTTTTCGGCGGCAGAGTAGGAATTCCGCCGCGGACGCTCTTCACTTCAGTGATGTAGATGCCGCTTACCACTACCTTGGCCTCGGTCTTTACCGGAAGCATCTGGAAAGCACGTTCATCAGCCATCAGAGTCATCACCTTAGGTCCGACCTTGGCTTTTACTACGGGAACCTTTGCCCAGCGCATGTACTTGGGTGTCTGCTCGTAGACCATCTTGGGAAGTCCGGCGTCTTTGATCTTCATCTTCTTTTTGTCGATGACGAGCATGGATACGACCTGCTTGGACGCTTCCAGAAGCTGCTCCTGCTCCACCTGACGCTTCTCCAGCTTTCGGCCGAGAAAATACAGTACAGCCAGTACAATGGCGGCAATTACAAGAATTACCAGCACAACATTGAGAAAAGTACTCACGGGGTATACCTCCATCGTGTTCAATATGTAACAGGACATACCTGTTTCAATAGTATAGCATTTTTTAGGGAAAAATGCAAGGAAAAAATACTTGACACCTTGACAGGCTTATGATATTATGGAGTGTGCACTATTGTGGCATCATGGGCATTTTACGCCCAAAAATGCCGTAAAAATGATTAGAAAACAGGGGTGAAAATGTCAATGGAGAAAAGCAGAATGCGTCCGGTGACTTCCGGGAAAAGCGTTAGAATGAGCTACTCAAGACAGAAGGAAGTTCTTGAGATGCCAAACCTGATTGAGATTCAAAAAGACTCCTATCAGTGGTTCCTCGATGAAGGATTGAAGGAAGTGTTTGAAGATATCTCCCCAATCTCTGACTTTGCAGGTCATCTTAGCCTGGAATTTGTAGATTTCACATTATGTAAGGATGAAGTTAAGTATACGATCGAAGAATGTAAGGAGCGGGATGCTACTTATGCAGCTCCGCTGAAGGTTCGCGTAAGACTCTACAATAAGGATAAAGAAGAGATCAACGAGCATGAGATTTTTATGGGCGATCTTCCGCTGATGACGGATACCGGATCTTTTGTTATTAACGGAGCAGAGCGTGTTATTGTAAGCCAGCTGGTTCGTTCTCCCGGTATTTATTATGGAATTGGCCATGATAAGATCGGTAAAGAGCTTTATACCTGTACCGTGATTCCCAACCGGGGCGCATGGCTGGAGTATGAGACAGACTCCAATGACATTTTCTACGTGCGCGTGGACAGGACCCGTAAGGTGCCGGTAACGGTGCTGATTCGTGCCCTGGGCTATGGAACGAATGCGGAGATTACAGAGCTGTTTGGTGAGGAGCCCAAGCTTCTGGCTAGCTTCAGCAAGGATACATCTGAGAATTACCAGGATGGTCTTCTGGAACTGTACCGCAAGATTCGTCCGGGTGAGCCTTTATCCGTTGATAGTGCAGAGAGCCTGTTAAACAGCATGTTCTTTGACCCGCGTCGTTACGACCTGGCCAAAGTCGGCAGATATAAATTCAACAAAAAGCTTCATTTCAAAAACCGCATCAAGGGTCATGTTCTGGCAGAGACTGTAGTGGATGAAACCACTGGAGAGGTTCTGGCAGAGGCTGGAGCGCTGGTAGATAAGGAGCTGGCAGAGACTCTGCAGAACGCAGCTGTTCCCTATGTTATGATTCAGGGACCGGATCGCAACTACAAGGTGCTGTCTAACCGGATGGTTGATCTGGCTGCTTATGTGGATTTTGATCCGAAGGAAATCGGGATTGCAGAATTAGTATATTACCCGGTACTGAAAAACATTCTGGAAGAAGCTGGCGGAGATCAGGAGGCATTAAAGGTTCTGATTCACCGCAATATCAGCGAGCTGATTCCCAAGCATATTACAAAGGAAGATATCATTGCTTCCATCAACTATAATATGCATCTGGAAGGCGAGATCGGCAATGCAGATGATATTGACCATCTGGGCAACCGTCGTATCCGTGCCGTTGGCGAGCTGCTTCAGAACCAGTATCGTATCGGTCTGTCCCGTATGGAGCGTGTGGTAAGAGAACGTATGACAACTCAGGATATGGACGGCATCACGCCCCAGTCCCTGATCAATATTAAACCGGTCACTGCAGCAGTGAAGGAGTTCTTTGGAAGCTCCCAGCTGTCTCAGTTTATGGATCAGAATAACCCGCTGGCTGAGCTGACCCACAAGAGACGTCTGTCCGCTCTGGGACCTGGCGGTCTGTCCAGAGACCGTGCCGGATTCGAGGTGCGAGACGTACACTACACTCATTACGGACGTATGTGTCCTATCGAGACGCCTGAAGGTCCCAACATCGGTCTGATCAACTCTCTGGCAACCTATGCAAGAGTCAATCAGTACGGCTTTATTGAGGCTCCGTACCGAATTGTCGATAAGACAGACCCGATGAATCCTATTGTTACAGATGATGTGGTTTATCTGACTGCAGATGAAGAGGATAACTTCATTGTTGCACAGGCAAACGAACCGCTGGATGAGGAAGGTCACTTCATTCACAATAACGTTTCCGGACGTTTCCGTGAGGAGACTTCTGAATTCCAGAAGAAGGCGATTGATTTGATGGACGTTTCCCCGAAGATGGTATTCTCCGTGGCAACCTCCATGATTCCTTTCCTGGAGAACGATGACGCAAACCGTGCGCTGATGGGATCCAACATGCAGCGTCAGGCCGTACCGCTGCTCAGCACAGAGGCTCCTGTTGTAGGAACCGGTATTGAGGCAAAGGCAGCTGTTGACTCTGGCGTGTGCGTAGTGGCAAAGCACGCAGGTGTGGTTGAGCGTTCCGCATCTAACGAGATTATTATCAAGCGGGATGACAACGGCGGCCGTGATGTTTATCATCTGACCAAGTTTAAGAGAAGCAACCAGTCTAACTGCTATAACCAGAAGCCGATTGTATATAAGAATGATCATGTAGAGGCCGGCGAGGTAATCGCTGATGGTCCTTCTACTCAGAACGGTGAGATCGCTCTGGGTAAGAACCCTCTGATTGGCTTTATGACCTGGGAGGGTTATAACTACGAGGATGCGGTTCTGCTGTCTGAACGTCTGGTTCAGGAAGATGTATATACTTCAGTTCATATTGAGGAATACGAGGCAGAAGCACGTGACACCAAGCTGGGACCGGAAGAGATTACCCGCGATGTTCCCGGTGTTGGTGATGATGCGTTAAAGGATCTGGACGAGAGAGGAATTATCCGTATCGGTGCAGAGGTTCGTGCCGGAGATATTCTGGTTGGTAAGGTTACGCCTAAGGGAGAGACAGAGCTGACTGCTGAGGAGCGTCTGTTAAGAGCGATCTTTGGTGAGAAGGCAAGAGAGGTTCGCGATACTTCTCTGAAGGTGCCGCACGGCGCATACGGAATTATCGTGGATGCAAAGGTATTTACAAGAGAGAACGGCGATGAGCTGGCTCCTGGCGTAAATCAGACTGTCCGCATCTACATTGCTCAGAAGCGTAAGATTTCTGTAGGTGATAAGATGGCTGGTCGTCACGGTAACAAGGGTGTTGTTTCCCGTGTGCTTCCTGTTGAGGATATGCCGTTCCTGCCGAATGGACGTCCCCTGGATATCGTTCTGAATCCTCTGGGCGTACCTTCCCGTATGAATATCGGACAGGTGCTGGAGATTCACTTAAGCCTGGCTGCAAAGGCTCTTGGCTTTAACATTGCGACACCGGTATTTGACGGTGCAAACGAGATTGATATTATGGATACCCTGGAGGTTGCCAACGATTATGTCAACACTTCCTGGGAGGAATTTGTAGAAAAATATAAAGACATCCTGAAACCGGGCGTTATCGATTACCTGGGAGCACATCTGGAGCACAGAGAGCTTTGGAAGGGCGTTCCTTTAAGCCGTGACGGTAAGGTAAGACTTCGCGACGGACGTACCGGCGAATATTTTGACAGCCCGGTAACCATCGGACACATGCATTATCTGAAGCTGCATCACCTAGTTGACGATAAGATTCATGCCCGTTCCACCGGCCCATACTCTCTGGTTACTCAGCAGCCTCTGGGCGGTAAAGCTCAGTTCGGCGGACAGCGTTTCGGAGAGATGGAGGTTTGGGCTCTGGAGGCGTATGGTGCATCCTATACCCTGCAGGAGATCCTGACTGTGAAGTCTGATGATGTTGTCGGACGTGTGAAGACCTACGAGGCGATTATCAAGGGTGAGAATATCCCTGAGCCGGGAGTTCCGGAGTCCTTTAAAGTTCTGTTAAAAGAGCTTCAGTCACGGGGCCTGGATGACCGTGTACTGCGTGACGACAATACTGAAGTAGAGATTGGTGAAAACGTAGATTACGATGAGACCGATCTGCGGTCCATTATTGAAGGCGACCGTCACTACAACCGGGAGGAATCCTTCGGTGACTACGGCTATCAGAAGCAGGAGTTCGAAGGCGGAGAGCTGGTTGATGTAGACGAGGACAGCAGTGATGATTTTGACGAGGATATGGATTCCATTGATTTGGATTTCGATGACTCTGACGAAGAATAATAGAAGGGAGTATCGCTCATGCCTGAGACAAATGAAACTTATCAGCCATTGACATTTGACGCCATTAAGATTGGCCTGGCTTCCCCGGAAAAGATTCTGGAGTGGTCCCACGGCGAGGTAAAAAAGCCTGAGACTATTAACTACCGGACCTTAAAGCCCGAGCGGGACGGCCTGTTCTGTGAGCGTATTTTCGGACCCAGCAAGGACTGGGAATGTCATTGCGGCAAATATAAAAAGATCCGTTATAAAGGCGTAATCTGTGACCGATGCGGCGTAGAAGTAACCAAGGCCAGTGTCCGCAGAGAGCGTATCGGCCACATCCAGCTGGCTGCTCCTGTGTCCCACATCTGGTATTTTAAGGGACTCCACAGCCGGATGGGACTGATCCTGGATATTTCTCCCCGTATTCTGGAGACGGTGCTGTATTTCGCCTCCATTATTGTCCTGGACCAGGGACAGAACAGCCTGAAGTATAAGCAGGTTCAGTCTGAGAAGGAGTACCGGGAGGACGTGGAGAAATGGGGCTACGGCTACTTGCGCGTGAGGATGGGCGGCGAGTCCATCCTAGAAGT
>ENA-OQKY01001336-OQKY01001336.1-human-gut-metagenome-genome-assembly--contig:-NODE-1336-length-14785-cov-2.685905_pt1 | contig 14785 bp, 7 predicted proteins | sample MGYA00242652_ERZ504805 | MGnify/ENA primary metagenome ERZ504805 (study PRJEB26092, sample SAMD00036400) | human gut metagenome | host: Homo sapiens | study: EMG produced TPA metagenomics assembly of... | reverse complement strand
TTTATTCATAACAGTCTGATTCAGACTGCAAAAGTAATTTCAAATCGTTGCGCACCAAATACCATTACAACAAACTGAATTTCAACAATTTCAAAGAACGACTATGATTTTTTAGTGGACACTAATGATACTCGTATGAAAAAATATCATCATTATCTTGCCCTTTTAAGTTTGTTTATGCTGCTCGGCATCCTGAAATTGCAGGCAGCGATACAACTCCCTGCCATATTTTCCAACCATATGGTGCTACAACGTAACTCAGAACTTACTTTCTGGGGATGGGGTATTCCGGGAGAAACAATTTCCATCGCCCCCGAATGGATGAAAGGAGAAATAATCAAAACCCAAGTCAATAATACGGGGAAATGGTCAGCCCGTGTACCTTCCGGCGAAGCCGGCGGACCTTATGAGATTCGTTTCAGCGGCTCGTCAGAAGTAACCTTGACCGATGTCATGCTAGGCGAAGTTTGGCTGTGCAGCGGACAATCCAATATGGAATGGAGCGCCAACCACGGCATAAAGAACGGAGACGAGGAAACGGCAAATGCCCATTGTCCCAATCTCCGAATTTTTCACGTGGCCAGAATAGCCGCCCCGTTCCCTCAAGAAAACTGTTTCTCGCAATGGACACAGTGCACGCCCGAAACGATGCGCAGCACGAGTGCCCTGGCCTACTTCTTCGGCCGCAACATCCAGGAAGAGCTGGACGTGCCGGTAGGAATCATCGTAGCCGCATGGGGCGGAACCACCGCCGAGACATGGACGCCCCGCGAATGCGTAATGAGCGACCCGGTCTTGTGCGACTATCCGTATGAATCCAATCCTTGGTTTCCGGCTGAAACAGGCACGTTGTACAACAGCATGATTTATCCCGTGATGCCCTACGGCATTGCCGGATGCATCTGGTATCAGGGAGAAGCCAACCAAGGCCGTGCCAGCTCCTACGCCCGGGTGATGCAGCGGCTGATAGGCTCGTGGCGTACCGGATTTAACAAGGAATTCCCATTCTATCTGGTCCAGATAGCCCCCTTCCAATACCACTCCAAAGACAACGGACCGGCACTGCTACGCGAGCAGCAGGCCATGTTGCCCGAAATGCTGGACAAGGTCAAGATGATTACCGTGTCAGATTTGGTGGACAATGTGCAGGACATCCATCCACGTGACAAAAGAAGCGTAGGCAAACGTCTCGCCAATCTTGCACTGGACGATACATACCATATATATGCAGGCCCCTATAAAAGCCCGGTCTTTGAAAGCGCCTGCCGCAAAGGCAACCATGTGACAATCTCTTTCAAAGACATAAAGAACGGACTGGCCGTACACGGGAAAAGGATAGAGGGGCTGATGATGGCCGCAGCCGGCCAGGAATGGCAAGAGGCCCGGGCCAGGATAGACGGGGGAAAGCTGATTGTCCCGGTAAAAGGAATCGAAAGCCCGGTTTCCATTCGCTACTGCTTCAGTGACGCTGCTCAAGGCAACCTTTTTTCAACGGAAGGCATCCCCTTAGCCCCCTTCCGGGCAGCCAGCATTGCCTCTTCTGAAAACATTCCGGTTTCTACAGACAGCGCTTTGGAAGAATCTTTTGAATTCTCGCCCAAGTTCTCTACCGGCAATGCCAATCCCCTTCTCGACTTCCAATACATGGCCGACCCCACAGCAGTGGTGCACGACGGCCGCATTTATGTGTACGGCACTAACGACCACCAGCAATATGATGTAGTGGGCCGTAACGGGAAAAACACCTATCAGCACATCCATTCGCTGACTATGGTCTCTTCTGACGACATGGTGAACTGGACTTATCACGGAGTAATCAATGTAAAGGCTCTGGCTCCCTGGGGAATGGCTTCGTGGGCACCTTCCATCGCTTCGCGCAAGGAGGCCGACGGCAAAACCCACTTCTATCTGTACTACTCCAACAGCGGTTCCGGTGTAGGTATGCTGACTGCCACTTCCCCCGTGGGGCCCTGGACAGACCCATTGGGCAAATGTGTGGTAGACGGTAATACTCCAGGACTCGGCAAGTGTAAAGCTCCCTTCGATCCGGGAGTAGTCATCGACGACAAGGGCATCGGCTGGCTCTCCTTTGGCGGGGGCGACAGCGACGACTACATTCCCGGAGACGCACGCATCGTGCGGCTGGCAAATGACATGAAGACGCTGGACAGCGAAATAGTTGAAATAAAAGCGCCATACCACTTTGAAGCAAACGAACTGAACTATCTGAACGGCACTTGGATTTACACCTACAACACCAACTGGAAGAACCGGGATGCATGGCCCCACAAGGATATAGACAAGCCGAGCCGGTGCTGCATGAGCTACATGACGAGTCGCACGCCACTTGAGACAGACAGCTGGACCTATCGGGACAACTACTTCAAAAATCCCGGCGACTATGGCATGTCCGACAGCAACAACCATACACATCTGGTAAAATTTCAAGGGAAGTACCATCTCTTCTACCACTCACTGGGCTTGCAGGACAGCCGCGACCTCAAAGTGGGTGTCCGCAGTATCTGCGTGGAAGAAATAGAGGTGGACGAAAAGGACCTCACTATCCACATGGGCACAGCCACAGCCAAGGGCGTTTCACAAATCAAGCCTCTCGACCCGTTTGCGCAGCAACAGGCCGAGACCACAGCCGCCACACGCGGCGTTGCCTTTGAACCTACCGGACAGACAGGCAACATGTCTGCCGTAGGAAACAAGAGCGGACAGGCCATCTGTGTCCGCGGTGCGGAATTCCCGCAATCACCTCAAGCCATACAGATGAAGATAAAAGGGAAAGGCTCCATCGAAATACACATGGACAGTCCAGACGGTCCGCTCCTATCCACCTTGACCTTTGATACCGATACGTGGCAAACATTGACAAAGCCGTTGGACAAACGGATAAAAGGCAAACACGACATTTACTTCGTATTCGGGAACGGAAAGTTCTTATTTGACGAATGGAAATTCACAAAATAATGAATCCGTCGGCAGAATCTGCCCAGTATCTCTTCACCCTTGTGATGATATCGCTGCACAATTCGAGCCAACACACAACAAGCCAGCAAGTTACTTTGCCAGCGTTTTGCCACCATATTGGCAAAGTTTTGCCATGCCTTTGGCAAAGCTTTGCCAATGTGGTGGCAAAACCTTGCCAACTTGTCGGCAAGAAAGACAAAAGCAACATCGCTGTCCGCAAAGAGGCGGAAGCACGTCCTCAATATAATTCCGCTAACGGGAAAGAGACAGATTGGTTCCATTAACGGGCAGAAGTTTTAAAAAATGGGAAGGATTTGGCACAATAGTTCCGCGCAAATTCTCATTTATCGAACAAAAATTGTATTTTTGCCTGCAACTGAAAAATCAGTAATATCATAGAATAGACAATTCCCGAACAAATATGAGCGAAGATTTTGAAGCACCGAAAGATGATTTGGACAAGGAACTCCCGGCCGGGAGCGAAGAACACTCGGATTACAAACCTGCGGACGCAAAGGATGCCAATATAAAGCACCAACTGAGCGGCATGTACCAGAATTGGTTTCTGGACTACGCCTCATACGTTATATTGGAACGGTCCGTACCCCATATCATGGATGGTCTGAAACCCGTACAGCGGCGTATCCTCCACTCCATGCGCCGCATGGAAGACGGGCGCTACAACAAGGTGGCGAACATCGTAGGACATACCATGCAGTTCCATCCGCACGGTGATGCTTCTATCGGCGATGCTCTGGTACAACTGGGACAAAAGGACTTGCTCGTGGATTGCCAGGGAAACTGGGGTAACATTCTGACGGGTGACAGCGCCGCTGCCCCCCGTTATATCGAAGCACGTCTCTCCAAGTTCGCACTGGACGTGGTATTCAACCCCAAGACCACCGAATGGAAACTCTCTTATGACGGGCGAAACAAAGAACCGGTTACACTACCGGTAAAATTCCCACTGCTGCTTGCACAAGGTGTGGAAGGTATTGCCGTAGGCCTGTCATCCAAAATATTACCACATAACTTCAATGAGCTGTGCGATGCTTCCATCAGCTATCTGCACAACGAAGAATTCAAGCTGTACCCCGACTTCCAGACGGGAGGCAGTATCGATGTATCCAAATACAACGACGGTGAACGTGGCGGTGCGATACGCGTGCGCTCCAAAATAGAAAAGATAGACAACAAGACACTTGCCATTAAGGAAATTCCTTACGGGAAAACGGTGGCCAGTGTATGCGACTCCATCGTAAAGGCCAGCGAAAAAGGAAAAATCAAGATACGTAAGGTAGAGGACCTAACATCCGGCAGTGTGGAAATATTAGTGCATCTAGCCCCGGGTGTATCATCCGACAAGACCATCGATGCCCTCTATGCCTTCACCGACTGTGAAGTGAGCATCTCTCCCAACTGCTGTGTCATCGACGACCAAAAGCCCCACTTCCTCACCGTGAGTGATGTATTGCGCAAATCAGTCGACAACACATTGGCACTGCTACGCCAGGAACTGGAAATCCGTAAGGGAGAGATACTGGAAAGCCTGCATTTCGCTTCACTCGAAAAGATATTCATTGAAGAACGTATTTACAAGGATAAGGAGTTTGAACAAGCCAAAAACATGGATGCCGCCTGCGAACATATCGATGAGCGCCTGACTCCCTACTACCCGACTTTTATCCGCGAAGTGACCAAGGAAGACATCCTCCGGCTGATGGAGATAAAGATGGCACGTATCCTCAAATTCAACTCCGACAAGGCAGAGGAACTGATAGCACGCATGCGAAAGGACATAGAGGAGATAGACTGCCATCTGGCAAACATCGTGGAATATACCGTCGACTGGTTCCGTATGTTGAAGGACAAGTACGGCAAAGCCTTCCCCCGCCGCACGGAACTGCGTAACTTCGACACCATCGAAGCAACCAAAGTCATCGAAGCCAACGAAAAGCTGTACATCAACCGCGAAGAGGGTTTCATCGGAACTGGATTGAAGAAAGACGAATTCATAGGCAACTGCTCGCCCATAGATGACGTGATTATCTTCTTCCGCGATGGAAAATATATCATCACACCGGTGGCCGACAAGAAGTTCGTGGGCAAGAATATACTTTATGCCAACATTTTTAAGAAGAACGACAAACGTACCATCTACAATGTCTGCTACCGTGACGGCAAGGAGGGGACAAGCTATATCAAGCGTTTTGCCGTCACTTCCGTGGTGCGTGACCGCGAATACGATGTGACGCAAGGTACTCCCGACTCCCGTATCACCTACTTCACCGCCAATCCCAATGGAGAAGCTGAAATCATCAAGGTAACCCTGAAACCCAATCCCCGTGTACGCCGTATTATCTTCGAGGAGGATTTTAGCAATATCAATATCAAGGGACGGCAGGCCATGGGAAATATACTCACGAAACTCCCCGTACACAAGATAGCCTTGAAACAGCGCGGAGGCTCCACCCTGGGCGGACGGAAAGTCTGGTTCGACCGTGACGTGCTGCGCCTCAACTACGACGGTCGCGGAGAATATCTCGGAGAATTCCAGAGCGAAGACACCATCCTTGTCGTACAGAACAGCGGAGAGTTCTATGCCACCAACTTCGACCTGAACAATCACTATGACGACGGCATACGCGTATTGGAGAAATACGATCCGAACAAAGTATGGACCGCCGTACTCTACGATGCCGACCAGCAGAACTATCCTTACATCAAGCGTTTCTGCTTCGAAGCAACCGCCCGCAAGCAAAACTATTTAGGAGAAAACAAGAACAGCAGCCTCATTCTGCTGACAGACGAGTGCTACCCACGTTTAGAAGTGGTGTTTGGCGGTCACGACAATTTCCGAGAGCCGATGGTGGTGGAAGCCGACGAATTCATCGCCGTGAAAGGCTTCAAAGCAAAAGGTAAGCGCCTAACCACCTATACTATAGAAACCATCAACGAACTGGAGCCTACCCGTCAACCGGAACCCTCGCAGAAAACCGAAGAGCAGGAAACGGATGAAGAACCGGAAATTCTGGACCCCGACCACGGTAAAAGCGAAGGGGACATACTGGACGAGATGACAGGACAGATGAAACTCTTTTGATGAAGGACGGAAATGAAGTATTAGTGGCTAACGATTACTAATTTGTAATTGATAATTTAATATGTACATATACAAGATAATAATCCTATGCGGACTGCTCTTGGGAAGTGTCGGACTGAAAGCACAAGAAGCACAATGCAGCATCGACCGGGAGCTACGGGCTGACTCCACCAACCGCAACCGTATCATCACTCGTGCCACCATGTATGGTATCGGCTTCACCAACGTGTTCGACACTTATCTTTCACCTCAAGAGTACAAGGGAATCGACTTCCGTATCTCCCGCGAAAGCATGCGGATGACACGGTTGATGGACGGCAACGTGTCTCTGCAAACTTTCTTCCAGGCAGACTTGGGATATACACACAACAAAGTAGACAATAACAATACATTCTCCGGACTGGCCAACTGGAACTACGGCCTGCATTATAATTTTCCAATCACGGGCAATTTCAAACTGCTTGCCGGAGGAGTCGGCGACTTCAACGGTGGCTTTGTCTATAATCTGCGCAACGGAAACAACCCCGCCCAAGCACGTGCCTATATCAACCTTGCCGCATCGGGAATGGCTATTTGGGACTTGCGCATCAAGAACCGTCCCATCACACTACGCTATCAGGTAAATCTTCCCTTGGCAGGTATCATGTTCATGCCCAACTATGGACAGTCCTACTACGAGATATTTACGTTAGGACATTGGGACGGAGTAGTGAACTTCACCTCCCTGCACAACCAGCCCTCTCTGAGACAAATGCTGACCGCAGACTTTCCGGTGGGACGTGCCCGGATGCGTTTCGCTTACATATGGGACGCACAACAGTCCAAAGTAAATGAAATAAAGACACATACTTACTCGCATGTATTCATGGTGGGGTTCGTAAAGGAACTCTATCTGTTTCCTAACAAGAGAAAGTAAAAAGTGACAAGGTGATAAACGATAAAATGATAAGGATAATGTGCATGAAAAGAAGATATATTTTAATAATTTGGAGTATCCTACTCACGTTATTGCCCCTATTGAACGGATGTATTCGTGAGGAAGAGTTCGACAATACCCCACAAGGCAATTTCGAAGCCTTGTGGAAAATAATAGACGAACAGTACTGCTTCTTGGACTACAAGCAAATAGACTGGGATGCCATCCATGACAAGTACCAGCCACTCATTACCCCGGGAATGAGCTACGACGGTCTATTTGAAATATTAGGTAACATGCTTGCCGAGTTAAAAGACGGACATGTCAACTTGTACTCTTCTTCCAACATGGCGCGCTACTGGGACTGGTATCTGGATTATCCTCGTAACTTCAACGAAAGTATCATTGAAAAGTACCTGGGAAGAGACTACCGCATTGCTGGAGGCGCCAAATATACCATATTGGAGGACAACATAGGATATATCTATTACGGTGATTTCTCTAGCGGCATCGGAAACGGCAACCTGGATGAGATTCTGTTATACCTTTCCGCTTGTAACGGCCTGATTATCGACGTGCGCAACAATGGTGGCGGCAACCTGACAAACGCCACCCGAATGGCACAACGCTTCACGAATGAAAAAGTACTGACGGGATATATTCAGCACAAGACCGGCAAAGGCCATAGCGATTTTTCAGATCCGACTCCCATTTATGTGGAACCTTCCAACAGTATCCGCTGGCAAAAAAAGGTAATTGTCCTGACCAACCGTCATTCCTATAGTGCAACCAATGATTTTGTCAACTCCATGCGCTGTTTTCCCAATGTCACCCTGGTTGGTGATAAAACCGGCGGCGGGTCGGGCCTGCCATTCTCTTCGGAACTGCCCAACGGATGGGGGGTACGCTTTTCTGCCAGCCCGCACCTCGATGCCCAAAAACAGCATATCGAGTTCGGCATCGACCCAGACAAAAAGGTGGATATGAGCAAAGAAGATGAGAACAATGACCTGGATACCATCATTGAGGAAGCAAGAAAAATGCTGAAAGTGACTTCCTAAAACGACTTTATCTAAAAAACAATTTGCCAAAACGAAAATTCTTTCTATCTTTGCCACCGCTAATCGGAATTATTCCGCGGATGTGGCGTAATTGGCAGCCGCGCCAGACTTAGGATCTGGTGCCGTGAGGCGTGTAGGTTCGAGTCCTATCATCCGCACAATCCCTATAATAATTTTCAAAAGACAAACAACTAAGAGGGGAGGATATTCATTAAGAAGCATCCTCCCTAACTGCTTCAAGTACCTTTTTTATCTCATCAAAACACAATATTTAGAATACTTATTGTATCTTTGCTTCCAAGAAACACTTCGATTAACCTAAAAAATGAAACAAAATACGATAAGACCGATGCTTTTCAAGCGTTGGGTAGTGTGCCTTTTATTGTTTATTCTCTTCATCCAGGCCAGGGCTTCTTCCTTCATGCCCGCCGTCACCAACTATCTTGCCAAAGACTATGAAGCCGGTTATCAGAACTGGGCATGTGCGCAAGGCAGCAACGGCGAAATGTATTTCGGCAACAGCCAGGGGCTCCTGGTATATGACGGTTATCGCTGGACACTACACAAAGTACCGGGAAACCATATTGTACGTTCAGTATACGTCAAGGAAGATCGCATCTATGTGGGGGCATTCGAGGAATTCGGCTATTTCAAGTATTCGGAGGCAGGCACTCTCCGGTACCATTCTTTGAGCAAATTCCTGAAGAATTTCCCCATGGAGAACAACGAGATATGGAACATTGTAGAGCTGGACGGCCGCATCTACTTCCAGTCGTTCAGCGCATGGTTCTCCTACGACGGGAAAATGGTACGCGCTGTCCGCAACAGACAACAACAGCCGCTCTACTTCTACAACCAAAACGGACATATCTACACACAAATGATTGATGAATGCTTCTATGAATTCGACAGCAAGGAGTTCCATCACCTCTTTCCCCGCAGCAAAGTGAACGATGACAATGTAGTGGCATTACTGCCCGACGGAAACAACAGCTTCCTGATGGTCACAGAGAATAACGGATTGTTCCGCTACAACGGTGACATCACCCCCTGGAAAACAGACATTGATGCCGAGCTGAAGGACCAGCGAGTGAACCGCGCCGTCATGACCAATGACTCCAGATGCAGGATAGGTACAGTCCTAAACGGCATATACGCCATCGACCGCAAAGGACATTGCCTCTGGCACTTCAATCTGGATAACCGTTTGGACAACAACACAGTCCTGGGACTGTTCGGTGACAAAGACAACAACGTATGGGCAGCATTGGACGACGGCATCGCATACATCCACCACAACTCACCCGTCATGCTGCTGACTCCTGCCAACCATGAAACCAAACTGGGCATGGTGTACGACATAGCCCACCGGGGCGACTGTTTCTATCTGGCCACCAACCAGGGCTTGTACGAATACCACCAGGTTACCGAGAATCTGCGCCTGCTTCCCCATACTGAAGGACAGAACTGGTATGTGAAGGACATTGACGGGCAACTCTTTGCAGGCAACAATGCCCATACCTTATTAATAGGCGAAAAAGGGAATGTTTCCGTCATAAGCAATACCAACAGCAGTACGTGTCTGATAAAGTGCACCCTCTATGGCGAAGAGATACTGTTGGAATCATCCTACGCCAATTTGCGTATCTATAAAAAGAAGAACGGGCAATGGACCTTTTCGCATGTCATAGACGGCTTCATTGCACCGGTCATGCACTTGGAGGTGGACCAAAGCGGTGTCATCTGGGCTTCACACATGTATCAGGGAGTCTATAAAATAGTCTTGAGCGATGACTTGTCGGCTGTAAAAAGCGTACGGCACATCTCCCATTTAGGCTCGGAATATATCATCGGCCCTATCCAAGTAATGAAAATGCGGGGACGTATCGTCTTTTCCAGTCCCAATGGCTTCTATACCTATGACGACATCACCCGGCAGATTATCCCCTTCCAAAAGCTGAATGCCATTCTGCCTTACATCAGGAATGCTCATTCTGTGGTATCCGTCACGAACGACCGCTTCTGGCTGTCCGGTTCACATGAGTACGTACTGGTAGAGTACGCAGAAGGAGAGTACATCGTGAAGCAGCGCATCCTCATCGAACTGTTTGATTCTCCATGCATAGAGAACTACAACAATGTGTTCGTCGACAATGACGTTGTCTATTTTAATCTGAACAACGGAATCGCCAGTTACAGCAAAAACACAGACAGCCTCAGTCCTACTCTGGAGTCCGCCCTCTCACTGAGCTCGGTCACTGCTTCCTCTTCCGATAAAAAGGAGAAACGCCTGCCTCTGTCTGGAAATGTCGAACTGGAAAGCAATTACCGGGATTTGCTGTTCTCAGTAAGCCTGCCGCATTACAATAAATTGTCCGTACATTTCCATTATGTCCTGCAAGGAGGACAAGGCATGGCGCTGACATCGGACCTGAAAGAGCCCGAAATCCGCTACGGTAGCCTGGATTACGGAGAATACACATTCCAGGCAGAAGCCTATAATGATTTGGGACAGAAAATCGGTGAGGTGGAATATCATTTTGCCATAGCCCGCCCTTTCTACCTCACCTATTATGCTTTTGCACTCTATCTTATAGTTCTCATTGCACTTCTCTACTTCTTCTCCAAGTGGCGCGCCAACCGTGCCATGGAAAAGAAACGGAAGGAGTATGAGGCAGAGCAGGTGCAGCAGAACATCAAGATGCGCGAGCAGGAGCATCTGATAACTCTGCAGCAACAGCAATTGCTGGAAGCCGAGTTGTCGGCAAAGAGTAAAGACCTTGCCAGCATGGCACTGGGTGTATTTGCCAAGAACGAGGTCCTGGAGAAACTTCGTACTGTCGTACAAGAGTCCCTGGTGAAAGGGCAATATGGACGCAAGAACCTCGAATCTCTGCTGAAGCTCATCAACGAAAACATCGAGACACAGGAATTTTGGGATGTATTCCAGAACAATTTCGACCTGATTCATGAGAAATTCTTCCGTAATTTGCGCGAACGTTATCCCAGTCTTACCGCTACCGACCTCCGTTTTTGTGCGCTGCTGCGCCTGAATCTTTCTACGAAAGACATTGCGCAAATGACCAACCTCACTATCCGGGGAGTAGAGGCAGCACGCTACCGTTTGCGCAAGAAACTGGATATCCCCGACGGAACGGGATTAGTGGATTTTCTCATCGACTTGAAATAAAGCGGCTACAAATCATTCAATCATAACAAACTGATTATTAGAAACAAGTAACACGAAAACGTAGTAAAACGGTACCCATTTTTACCCTAAACGTATTATCGTGGTAGTGTTTTTTTTTGCCTTACTTACCGTAATTACTTCCTTTGCCGGCAGAATTATTAACTCTTAAATTTAGTTTATGAGAAGGCAAACTTTATTTCTTCTATTCATGATTTTGTTCTCATTGCCACTGACAGTTTTGGCACAAGGAACAAAGACAGTTAAAGGAACTGTTGTTGATCAGAACAACGAACCGATTATTGGAGCCACGGTTGTAGTAAAAGGCGCTACTAATGGCGCAGCTACCGACCTCGACGGTAACTATGTACTGAACGGCGTCCCCGAAGACGCAACTCTCGTATTCAACTATTTGGGCATGTTGCCGCAGGAAATAAGCGCTGCGGGACAATCCGTCATTAATGTAAAGCTACGTGAAGATGCACAACTACTGGAAGAAGTTGTTGTTATCGGTTACGGTTCGGCCAAGGCGAAAGACCTGACGGCCCCGATTGACGTTGTCAAAGAGAAAGAACTTATCAATGTTCCTACCTCCTCCCCGATGGCAGCATTGCAGGGAAAGGTACCGGGTGTTAACATCATCAATTCGGGAACGCCGGGCGAAGGTCCTAAAGTGACCATCCGTGGTATGGGTTCCTTCGGTGACACTTCTCCTCTCTATGTAGTGGACGGAATGTTCTACGACAACATCAACTTCCTGAACAATTCCGACATTCAGGACATGACCATCTTGAAAGACGCATCCGCATCTGCCATCTACGGTGTACGCGCCGCCAACGGTGTTGTAATCATCACCACCAAGAAAGGAAGCCGCAACCAGGATGCCAAGATTACCTATAACGGTTATGTAGGTATTCAGAAAGCCACCAACCTGCTGGAGATGTGTAACTCTCACGAGTATGCCACCATGATGTTGGAAGCCAACCCGGAAGCTTACCGGTCGATTTTCGAAAAGTCAGTAGCCGAATTCGGAGGCAATATGGAAAACCTGCAATTCAATGCCGATACCAACTGGTATGACGAACTGTTGCGCACAGCCATGATGACCAATCACAGCTTGAATATCTCCGGTGGTACGGAAAAAGCGACCTACTCTGCCGGCATGAGCTATCTGGCACAAGACGGTATCATGGACGTGGAAAACTACTACCGCCGCTTGAACTTCCGTGCCGCCCTTGACTACGAAGCCCGCAAATGGCTGAAAGTAGGCTTCAACGGCGTATTCAGCAACTCGCAGCAGCAGCTTCCCAAGAATGCCGCATGGCAACAGGCATACAACACACCGTCTATCATCCCGGTGTATGATGACCGCCGCGACGATGCCGTGTTCCCTAAGAAGTACACATCGCCCGAGCAGGTGGGCCTGACCAACAACTTCAACAATCCGGTAGCCACTGCCAACTATTACGACAACCGGAACGAGACCTACCAAGTGCTGACCAACTTCTATGCACAGCTCAACCTCATCCCCGACAAGCTGAATATACGCAGTAGCTACAGCTACGACTACTCAATGATTCGCGGTTCTGAGTTCACTCCTACCTACTATGTAGGCACCAACCAGAAGAAAGAGGTTACCGAACTCACTAAAAAGAACACTAACTACTACAAATATATATGGGACAACGTGGCCACTTATACTGACAAGTGGGGCAAACACTCCTTTACCGGTATGCTGGGTGCATCCATGCGTCAAGAGCAATACCGCCTGCTCGAAGGTACCGCCACCAACGTGCCCGAAGGTGAGGACGTGTGGAAATACATCGCACTGGGCAACAAGGAAGGCGCTACGGTGAAAGACGACGGCTGGAAATACCGCGGTCTCTCCTATTTCACCCGACTGAATTACAACTACAACGACAAGTACATGTTGATGTTCACCTTCCGTGCCGACGGCTCGTCCAAGTACAACGACAAATGGGGCTACTTCCCCTCCATCGGTGCCGCATGGGTCATCTCCCAAGAACCGTTTATGAAGAACCAGAATATCTTCGACTACATGAAGCTGCGTGCCAGCTGGGGTAAGCTGGGTAACGACAAGATTGCTGCCAGTGCAGGCTTCGCAAGCATACAGAACGTACAGTCCGTATTCGGTCCCAATACCGCCATCGACGGATTCATCAACACCACCAACTTCAGCTGGCTGGGTTGGGAAGTAGTGAACGAAACCAACGTGGGCGTCAACTTCAGTACACTGAAGAACCGCTTGAACGCCGACATCGACTGGTACTACCGTCTGACTGACAACGCCGTGATTTCACCCAAGCTCCCGATGAGTGGCGAGCTGCTGGCCGGCAACAACGGACAGATTCTGAATACCGGTATCGACCTCTCCTTGAACTGGAACGACAAGATTGGCCAGGACTTCAATTACAACATCGGCGTCAATCTCTCTTATCTGCATAACGAAGTGAAAAGCCTAAAAGGAAACATGAAAATCATCAAAGGCGGAAAGACCGTGAATATGGTGGGCGAGACGATGAACTCATTCTATGGCTACAAGGTCATCGGCATCTACCAGACTCCTGAACAATGTGCTGCCGACCCCATCGCCGTGGCCAACGGACTGGAACCCGGCGACTTCATCTACGAGGACGTGAACGGCGACCATGTGATAGACGGAAACGACAAGCAGGTGTTGGGCTCATACGTGCCCAGCTTTACTTATGGCTTCAATGCCGGATTCTCTTATAAGAACTTCGACTTCAGCCTCACTACCTACGGACAAGCAGGCGGCGAACTGTGGAACCGTAAGCGTGCCCTGCGCTATGCAGCCGACTACTATAACTTTGACCGTGCACAGTATGAGAACCGCTGGACGGGTGCAGGCTCTACCAACGAACATCCGTCGGCCAAGGCTCTTCTCAAAACCTGGAACAAATCAGACAGTAACAACGCTTCCTATTTCGTAGAAAGCTCCGATTACTTCCGCATCCAGAACATCACGCTGGGCTACTCGTTCAAGAACTTGAAGATAGGCAGCTACGTGATGCCGGGACTCCGCCTCTCATTGACGGCCGACCGCCCCTTCACTACCTTCAAGGCCAACAGCTTCACACCTGAAGTGTCGGATGCCGAAGGTTGGGATACCGAAGTATACCCTCTGACTTCAACCTATACTTTCGGAGTGCAAATAGATTTCTAAACCCTAAAACGTAAAACAATGAAATTCTTAAAGAAAACATTCGCATATATACTTCCGGCCATGATGGTACTGGGAGGAGCTACCGCTTGCACCGATTTCATAGAAATCGATCCGGAGAACAAAGTTCCCGAACAAGGCGTGGACTTTACCAACAAGAACAATATGTACCAACCCGTAGTGGGTGCCTACTCCAAAGTACGCACACAGGGCATGCACTGGTGCAACGCACTATTGATGTTCACCCGCGCCGGTGACGTGTGGTCGGGCCGTACTGATGACCAGGGCGATGCCGTGGCCTTCGGACGCAAGGTCAACTACAACCACTCATTCTGGGCAC
>ENA-OQKY01001330-OQKY01001330.1-human-gut-metagenome-genome-assembly--contig:-NODE-1330-length-14874-cov-18.965281_pt1 | contig 14874 bp, 10 predicted proteins | sample MGYA00242652_ERZ504805 | MGnify/ENA primary metagenome ERZ504805 (study PRJEB26092, sample SAMD00036400) | human gut metagenome | host: Homo sapiens | study: EMG produced TPA metagenomics assembly of... | reverse complement strand
CTTGAGCAGGACAAGAATGACTTACCAGAAGATAATAAAGGTGCTGGGACTACCTGATGGAAGCGTCAGATAGTCTTCGGCAGAAAAAAATAAAATTTTTTTTGTCCTATACTTGACACATCCACATGTATGCCGACACACCTATTGCAGCAATATGGCAAAACCGGGAATGAATCCCAAGACATTACAGTATCTTATGGGGCATTCGGATATATCAGTCACGATGAATGTGTACACGCATATCGGATTTGATGATGCTGAGGAAGAACTGAAACGAATAGAAGAGTTTAGGAAGGCACGGGCGGAGGTTGAACAGAAGAAGGAGAAACCGATGTCACAGAAGATGTTTAAGGTAATTTGATACAGAAGATGGATAACGCTCCGGCTTGGCTGGGGCGTTTTTTACAATGTTGCTGAAATTGAATTTGTGGCGGATTATCAAAAGAAATAGTATAATATAAATGCTATCTTTTAAAGAGGAAGTGCTAAAGATGAAATTACAATCTGTAGAAGAATTTTTTCATAAGAGAGAAACTGTTGAAAAATATAATGTTGATAAAATCATAAAACTGAATTGGGAATGTCCGGATGTATTATTCTCTTTTAGAGGAGTATATGCTATTGGGGTTTTTATTTATTATCGACAATTATTTGGAGATAATGTGAAGACGGATATTAAGGTGAAAGATGAAAAGGGGGCTACGAGACAGCGCCTTTATTCCGATAAGTTTTTAAGTGAGAATTATCCACAATTTAGTGACGTAAACGATTTACCGGAAATAAAAGGATTTTTAGAACACTACTATGATATAGGAAACATAATTCCAACATGGCCAGGGGCGAATATAAATAGAGGAATGGCACATTGCTATGATATACCCAATGTGTATTATAAACGGCATGCTAAATTTACGAAACTAGTTTATGGTAGTATTTATAGAAGTGTATTCATAGAGGAAATTTTAGAAAACGATAAATATGATACTGTTGAAAAGTTATTAAAGTTGAAACCAGAACAGTATGTTAAGTTTCTAGAATATATTGTGGATGTAATTATTAATCGAAATAAACAGTTACAAGATATTTTACAGGAGGAAAATGGGCATGAATAGTTTTGAATTGATTCCTACAGAAGAAAATTTGATACATACATTGGACAAAGATTTATTGAAACGAAACAAAGATTTAGTGCGTTTTTATGATTTGATATTAGTACAAGAAGGAGCTTCTTCTATTGCTATTGATGGCAGATGGGGGAGTGGAAAGACTTTTTTTGTGAAACAATCTATGTTGCTAATAAATGCAAAAAATCCGATGAGCGATATGGATGATGAAAAGAAAGCAAGTATTGTATACGCACTTCCATTTCCGAAAAAAGCAGAAGACATGCCAGAGAATTATGATGTGGCAGTTTATTATGACGCATGGGAAAATGATAATGGTACAGACCCGGTATTGTCTTTGGTGTACGAAATAATAAAGCAGTTAGGAATAAATTATGCTTTTGATGATAATAGCAATGCATTCAAGTTGGCGGGGTCTGTGTTAGAGGCACTTACTGGTAGAAATATAAACGGTATTATTGAAAACTTAAAAAGCGATAATCCGCTTACAAAGATTAAAGAAGAAAAAGATTTACACGAGAATATTAAAAATTTCTTTACGGAGTTGTTAGTTGAAAGAGGAAATCGGTTAGTGGTTTTCATAGATGAATTGGATAGATGTAAGCCAAGCTATGCTGTTCAATTATTAGAAAGAATAAAACATTATTTATATGATGACAGAATTACGTTTGTTTTTTCTGTTAATTTAGGTGAGCTACAACATACAATAAAGCATTATTATGGTAATACATTTGATGCGTGCAGATATTTAGACAGATTTTTTGATATGAGAATATCCTTGCCACCAGCAGATAAAACTGCATTTTATAGGGAAATGGGGTTGGAATCTAGTTATGTCTTAGAAAAAATATGTCGAAAAGTAATAGATACATATAATATGGAGTTGCGTGAAGCCACTCGTTTTTATCGACAAGTGAAAACAGCAGCATATGAGCCTACACATGAGAGTAGAAAATTTGATTTTTCTTTTTCAGATGAAAAAGGAAGACAACTTTTATTGATGTATGTGGTTCCAATTCTTGTAGGACTAAAAATTGTTGATATATCGTTATATAACCAATTTGTATGCGGAAAAAGTTCGAAACCACTTATGGATATTTATAAAGATTCTGATAAGGGAGAATGGTTGGCTACACGATTGCTGAATAGAAATGAAGCCTTTGAAGTGGAAGAAGGTAAGAGTGTAGTTACTGTTGAACAAAAAATCCAACAGTTATACGATGCAATTTTTGTTACAGAATATACGGGAAATGTGTATCATACCATACTTGGAGAGTACGAGTTTGATGATAATTCTAAGAACTTTGTGAAGAGTGTTGAGAGTATGCTTTCAGTATATGCAGATTATAATATATAATCCTTAGTAGTAACCCATTCCGTTTTACTACTAACTTTACTACTAACAGGTAGTAACAACATGCTCCATCTTGCACCATTTTGCCAAGATGCCACCTAAATCACACATTTCACAAATCCCCGAAATCCCTTGCAAACAAGGGCATTCCGGGGCAATTCAAGGAGAAATAAAACAATGATAAAAATACTTTTCATCTGCCACGGCAGTGTTTAAGGGACGGGGCAAAAGCCTTGAGTTTATTGGGTTTCTTGGATGGAAACGTAGAATTTACACCTTATTTACACCTTTGGAAGATCGGATTGGTAATCAAGACGTAGGGAAAACTTACGTCTTTTTTGATTGAAGGAAAAAGGCGTTACGTATCGGCTAAAAAGAATAATGTATCGGCTGAAAATAATAGTATTTTTGCCGATAATATGATATACTAAGTAATAGATTAGTACGTTTTTGATTTATGACGGAGGATAGCAGATGAAACATCTTTCAGTTACTGAAATAGCAAAAAAATGGAATATATCAGAGCGAAGTGTTAGAAATTATTGTGCTCATGGACGAGTGGATGGTGCTTTTCTTATAGGAAAGACGTGGAGAATTCCCGAAAATGCAGAAAAGCCGGAGCGTTCCAATAAAAAGAAAGAGCAGCCAATTACATTGCTGGATATTCTGCAGGAGCAGAAGGCAAGTAAATACTCTGGTGGGATTTATCATAAGACACAGATTGATTTAACATATAACTCCAATCATATTGAAGGCAGCCGCCTGACCCATGATCAGACCAGATATATCTTTGAAACCAACACCATCGGTGTAGAAAAAGATGTGCTGAATGTGGACGATGTGATTGAAACAGCAAATCACTTCCGCTGTATTGATATGATTATTGATAATGCAAAGGCAGTTCTGACAGAGAAGTTTATCAAAGAACTTCATCTGATCTTGAAGAGCGGTACTAGTGATTCCAGAAAAGATTGGTTTGCAGTAGGCGATTATAAAAAGATACCGAATGAAGTCGGTGGTATGGATACAGCACTTCCGGAAGAAGTTGCCGATAAAATGAAAACTCTGCTGACAGAGTACAACGGAAAAGAAGAAAAGAATTTTGAGGATATTCTGGATTTCCATGTGAAGTTTGAACGTATCCATCCATTCCAGGACGGCAACGGTCGTGTGGGCAGATTAATTATGTTTAAGGAATGCCTGAAATATAATATCGTTCCGTTTATCATCGAGGATAATCTGAAGATGTTCTATTATCGTGGATTGAAAGAATGGAACAATGAAAAAGGATATCTGACTGATACCTGCCTGACCGCACAGGACAAGTATAAGGCGTATTTGGATTATTTTAGAATTGCATATTAAACGTGATTCAAAGTGAAAAATTTGTGCTTTGAGAAAAAATAATGATATACATTTCAAAGACGGGAGTAAATACATGTTCTATAAAATGATAGAAAATAAGTGTACACAATGGTATGAATCAGAACGGTGTACGGTTAAAAACTTAATTGAATATATAGAGAAAACAGGGCAGATGCGTGATGCTCAGATTGAGGCTATTAAGGTATATCTGTTTCTAAAAATTGCCTGTGAATGTAAGCCGTTGACACAGCTGTTTAGACAGGGATTCTTTAATTCTATTGATTTGAATGAGATAGAATTGTCAAAATCCACTCGTGAATATTTGTTTCAGAATCCAGCGGCAGCGACATTGTTTGAATATGCATGTTTGACAAATGATAAAGGTGAACAGGTATCTGAAAAACTGGAAAAACAGATAAAGAAAGATCCAACGGGAATTGATTATAATGAATTCTTTCGTAATGCGTTTTATGGTGTTTCCTATACGGATTATCTGTTTAGCCTTCCTATGGGTGCAGGTAAAACGTATTTGATGGCGGCATTTATTTACTTGGATTTATATTTTGCTTATAACGAGCCAACAAATCCGTCATTTGCACATAACTTTATCATATTTGCACCATCAGGTTTGAAATCATCAGTGGTTCCAAGTCTTAAAACAATACAAAACTTTAATCCATCATGGATTCTTCCGGAGCCGGCAGCAACAGACATCAAGAGGATGATTTCTTTTGAAGTGTTGGATCAAAGCAAAACTGCAAAAAAATCAAATAAGACAAAAAATCCAAATGTTCAGAAAATCGCTAATCATCAGCCGCTTCCTGAGTTGTTTGGTCTTGTTGCTGTTACTAATGCGGAAAAAGTAATTCTTGAGCGTATTCAGGAAAAACAGGGACAGATAAATATGTTTGAAGAAAGCGAGGACGATAAAGACCGACAGGCAAATGAACTTCGTAATTTAATTGGTAAGTTACCATCATTGTCTATCTTTATTGATGAAGTTCATCATGCAGTAAGTGATGAAATTAAGCTTCGTGCTGTAGTTACAAGATGGGCGCAGAATCATACAGTCAATTCTGTAATTGGTTTTTCTGGTACTCCATATTTAGACAAAGTTGAAAAAATAAAAGTTGTAGATTCATTGTCCATTGGTACAGCTGAAATCACAAATATTGTGTATTACTATCCACTTATAGACGGTGTAGGAAATTTCTTAAAACGTCCAGTTGTAAAAATTGCAGATATTGCAGATAGCAGCCTTATTATTGAAAAGGGTGTCAGAGAATTTCTTGATACTTATAAAGACACTGTTTATGCAGATGGTTTAACAGCTAAATTGGGTATTTATTGCGGTACTATCGAAAAATTAGAAGAAACAGTATATCCACAGGTATCCCGTATTGTAGCTGAATATGGCCTTGGTACTGATGTTATACTTAAATTCCACAAAGGAAATAAACAGTATAAGATGTCGGCTGATAGTCAGATGCAGTTTGATATCTTGGATAAATCTATTTCTGAAATTCGTATTGTTTTGCTTGTGCAGATTGGTAAAGAAGGTTGGGACTGTCGAAGTCTTACAGGTATTATTCTTTCTCAAGAAGGAGACTGCCCAACCAATATGGTATTACAGACATCTTGTCGATGCTTGCGTCAGGTGATTAAAAATGGTCAGGAAACGGCGCTGATATATTTGAATGAAAGCAATGCCGAAAAATTAAATATGCAGCTTGAGCGGCAGCACCATATTTCGCTTAAAGAATTTTCTTCTGCAGACAACAGCAAGACTACTTTGAAACGTTATAATCGTACGGCTTATTTAAAGTTGCCTAAAGTAGAGTTTTATCAGCTGAAAATCAGCTATGATACACTTACTGTGGAAAAGGCAAATCCTGAAGTTTCTATTGAAAAATCTGTTGATTCAGCGCAAATTGCAGGTAATATTATCAAAACAACAGATCTTTCTATGAATGTAAATAATATCAGTATCCAGGTGGATGATGCTGAATATGGTACAGAATATGCAACCTTTAATTCTTGGATTTATGGCATTATGAGAAGTGGATTTGGAACACCTTCCATGGCAGAATTAAATGCATATACAGAGCAGTTAAAAGTAGTATATGAAAAAATCACATACGAAAAAGGTGGCTCACGATATTTCAGTTCGAAGTACAATAAAAAGTTGGTAGAAGCCAATATTCGCAAAGCTTTTTGTGACAAAACGGATTTCAATACAACAGAAGAACTGATACCAGAAGAAGCTAATTTGTTGAACATTGCGAATTTTACTTCTGAGATATATGCAGATAATCTGGATGACTACTATCCAAGACAGAATGTTGTTGAAAACATAATGGCTGACGATCAGGGAAAATTGAAAGTTGATAAAAAGACACAGCAGTTAATTGATCTCGCTATAGAAACTGGAAACGATAGAATCGTTTTGGAATTGCAACAGCGTGTATCATCTCACCCAAATAAGAATCGTTCGTTCCACTACTTGCCATATCGTACAGACAGTGGTTTTGAACAAACATTTTTAAGAGAAGTATTGTCCTTTGATATTATCGAAGAATTAGGTCTGGAAGTGTATTACAATGGCGACCGTGCTATGACGGAGTTTAAGATCAAGTGCTATAAGAAAACCAGTGGAAAATGGAATTACATTGGTATTTACACACCGGACTTCCTTATCATTAAACGAAAAGATGGCGTTATCCATAAGGTTATTGTAGTGGAAACCAAGGGGCAGATTTATGCCAAAGATCCAGTCTTTAAAGATAAGAAGAATTTTATGGAAACAGAGTTTTCAAAACAGAATAATGCTGCGTATGGTTATGAACGTTTTGATTACCTGTATTTGGAAGATACGATGCCAGAGAAAGATAGATTGACACAGACACATCAAAAAATCTGTGAGTTTTTTAAGGAGAAAGCGTAATGAATGGAATTAGACCTACTGTAGGCATAGAGTTTGATGATAAATATACTAATGCAAAAAATAAATTGCTTGATTTTATTAAGGCATTAGACGAGTTGGATGACATACAAAAAGCAAAATTGGCACAAGAATTTATAACATCATATAGTATGGCAATTTCTTTTGAACAATTTGTAAGTTATATGAAAAATGGAGGAATCAAATAATGCCAATTAAATATGTACCGTTTATACCGGAGCCGGTGGAAGGACAGGCTGTGCTTGGTAATTTTAATAGAATATTGAGATACAAAGGCGCTGACGATGTTTCTATGACATTGCAACGTGGCATGCCTTTATATGAAATGGAAAAACAGGAAACTGTGGGCGAAAACTCCGATGGTAATATGGTTATTCGTGGAGAATGTGTTTCTGCCTGTGCTTATCTTAAAGAGCAAGGCATTCAAGTTGACCTTGTTTACATTGACCCACCATTTGCAAGTGGTGCCGATTACGCAAAGAAAGTATATATTCGTCGAAATCCGAAAGTAGCAGAAGTTATTGCACAGGCTGAACAAGAGCTGGATGTAGATGAATTGAAAGCTTTTGAAGAAAAGATGTATGGTGATGTATGGGATAAAGAAAAATATCTGAACTGGATGTACGAAAATCTTATGGCGATTAAATCGGTAATGAGTGAAAATGCGTCCATATATGTACATATTGATTGGCATATTGGGCATTATGTTAAGATTCTTCTCGATGAAGTGTTTGGTGAAGATAATTTTAGAAATGAAATTACTTGGGTAAGGACAGCTTCACATAATGATAGTAAGCAAAATTATAGTAGAGTTAAAGACAGTATATTTTTCTATTCTCGTTCAGAAGAGTATCCATTTAATATACAATACACACCTTATACAGAAGAGTACATTGCTGATGAATGGACAAAAGCACCTTCTGGACGATACTATAAATTTGAAAATATGCTTGATCCACAGAATAAAATGGCAGCTTACGATTTTCATGGCACAGTTGCACGTTGGAGAACAACGCCAGAAAAATTTGAAGAATTGTGGAATGCCCCTCAAACAGAAGTTCCCAATAGCCATGGCCGTGTAAGACTTGGAAAAAATGGAAAGCCTATCAAACGTTGCCGCATTGTGTTTATGGACGAACTTCCGGGAGTTCCTTTAAATGATAATTGGTCAGATATTGCGTATGTTGCAGGTCGATCTGCTGAGTCGGCAAATTATTCTACGCAAAAACCAGAAGCACTATTGAATAGAATTATCACATCTTCATCAAATGAAAATATGATAGTTGCAGATTTTTTTGGAGGTAGTGGTGTTACTGCAGCAGTGGCAAACAAACTGGCCAGAAAATTTATTCATTGTGATATTGGATTGAATTCTGTTCAGACAACCCGTGATCGTCTTGTCGCAGATGGGGCTGAATTCGATGTGCTGGAAATTAAAGATGGAGTTCAACTTTATCGTAATCCGGTTCAGACAATGGATAAAATTAAATTTTTGATTCCTGGCTTGAAAAATGAAGATTCTCTGGATTCTTTCTGGGAAGGTGCTATCTCTGATAGCAAGCTTGGTACAATTCCTGCTTACGTGCCAAATTTAATGGACAGCGCATCCAAACTTCTTGATAAAGTGACCATGAACCGTATTATTCATCAGGCGATTCCAGAATTGGATAATGACATTAAAAAGGTTATTGTTTACTATATCGACATTACTGATGAAGTGGAGATTATGAATTTCATCAAAGAAGATGACAGTACGACTGTAGAAATTGAATTGCGTGATCTTAAATCAATTCTTGATGATGTTGTCATTGGTGATTATGCAGAATTCCATGCAGAAGAAATTGCAGGCGGATATGCTGTTGCTATTGATAAATTTATGAGTGATCGTGTGTTGTCTAAAATTACAGAATTCAATCAGAAAGCATTCCTTAATTCTTCTGCGAAGAAACCGTATAAATCGATTGAAATCAGTGAAGAAGGCTTGGAACTTATTGAATTCCTTAGCCTGGATTGCACTGCGAACGGTGGTGAGTGGCATTCTGATAGTGAAATCAAGATTGATAAAAATGGCTATGTTATCGTAGACGGCAATAAAACCAAGGAGTTCTGGGATGGTTACATACGCAGCAAAAAGAAACCTCTCCGACTTAAAATTCGTAACATTTGTGGGGATGAAACTGTTTGGGAGGTGTAATCAATGGCTCAAAATGTGACATTATATAACCTTTTGATTTCTTGTCCAGGTGATATTAAGGAAGAAGTTACATTGATTGAATCTGCAGTAGATGAGTTTAATGAATTATATGCTGAAACTTTAGGAATCACAATAAAAACTCGCCATTGGAGTAAAAGTTCTTATGCTCAGTCTGGAGGAAAACCACAGGCATTACTTAACGAGCAGTTTGTAAATAAATGTGATGCAGCAGTTGCGATTTTCTGGACAAGATTTGGCTCACCTACTGATGAGTATGGTTCTGGAACAGAAGAAGAAATTGAAATTATGCTTCAATCTGGAAAACAAGTGTTTATGTATTTTTCGGATAAGCCTATCCCACCATCAAAAATAAATGGTGACGGCTATGAGAAAATACAAGCATTCCGTGACAAATATAAAGACAAAGGAATATATTTCACTTATTCATCCGACGAAGAATTTAAAAAGATGTTTTTTGCCCATCTTTCCATGCATTTTTTGACAGAAAAGAGGGTAAGTGAAACAGCCAATGAATATCGTTCTGAGTTAAAGTTATTAGGTATTGACGAAACTGGAAGATTGACTGAAGAAGCGGTGGTATGCCCATTCGTGTTAAATGCAGAGATTACCATGAAAGAATACATTACTTCGATTAAGAATATGTATCAGGAGATTTCTGATATGAATGTAGGTGGTAGATCTGTTACAGCTAATACTTTTTTTGCTGGATTTACAAGCCCTGTTGACATAGATGAAGATGAAAAAGAGTTTATTACTGCTGTGGCTGAACAGCTGGAGCGTAAGTTGTCCGATTCCTTTTTTGAACTTGGAAATTTAAACCAAGATACTTTAACATCAAATCTACTCAGTGGTCCTAAGTTGAATGGAACATCCGAAGAAAAGCAGAAATATTGGAAAATCAAAAGATTGCATGAAACTATTTCTAAAGCTTTGGAATGGGCTCCGGTTGAGAAAGCGTTTTCTGGAATGAATTGTATTAAATTAGCAATTCAGAATTGTGGTAAGGCCATTGACGAAGATGCTGAAATTATGTTTGAAGTTCCAAAAGAATCCTTGCTTACATTAGGTGAATTCCCTAAGTTTAATAATGCAGAGATAGGATATTTGCTTACAGATTGTGATATGAGTATTTTGTTCGGAATTGAAGGCACATCTGAATATATTGAATATTCAGAATCAGAGCAAAATGGAAGAACTTCGTATGGAGCACGTCCATATGGTTTGCCTGGATATGTTCCGGATTATAGTGATGATTTCACTGATGAGATAAAAGATGTGTTTTGTTATGGATTCTATTCAAGTGAAGATAAGTATATTGTAAAGCTTAAAGTAGATTATATAAAACATAATACAACTGTTGCTTTCCCGACAATCCTTTTTGTGAAAAATGAGATTGATGAGATACCATATAAAATCACATCTAAGAATAATCCGGATGTTGTTGAAGGATGTATAAAGGTTAAAAGTTAGGAAAGGAATACTACATGGAAAAGCCACAATACATCGATTGGATAGTTGAAGAAACTGGTATTGTAATTAAAGATGACATACCGTTAAAATGCTATAAAATTGATTATAAAGATGATGAAAGTATTCTTGATGACTGGGCATTGCACATTCGAAGAAATTACATAGAAGATACTGAACTTAAAGAAGACGCAGATGACAATGCAATGACTGTTGAACAGTATTTGCATGATTATGTAATTCCACAAAAAGGAGAAGAATTGGGAGCTACGGTACGTTCTGCAGACATAACAGAAATTTTAATTTCCGATTTATTAGAGTTTGTTCATCAGTATTCTGTTCCGAGATATAAATTGAAGAACAGATCCGGGAAAAACAATTCACAACAAGGAACTGATGTCATTGCATATAAGTACAAAAATGAAGATAAAACTCCAAATGATAAAGATGAATTGGTGGCAGCAGAAGTTAAAGCTACCCTCTCTAATATGGAGTACACACCAATCAAAAATGCAATTATCGATTCCAGAAAAGATGAACATCGATTAGCAAGATCAGTAAATTACTGCAGAAAGCGATTAAAAGAACTGGGCAAAATAGAAGAGGCAGAAGAGGTAAAGAGATTTTTATTTAAACCAGATAATAATTATCGTATTACATATGTAGCTGCAGGAGTTAGTAGTCGCGAAAACGTAGATGATGCCATAGAATTAGGTTTTTCTGGTGAAGAACTTGAAATTAGAAAAAATGAGCTGATTTTTTATGTACATGGTCAAAAGTTGATGGAATTGGCTCATAACATTTACCAGAGGTGTTGTAAATGATTTTTGGGAAAAATGCAGGTTTAATGTTAAAATATCAAAAAGCAAAGGCTAAAATGGTAGAATACGATGTTTCAAAGCAGGAGTATCCACATTTTCCGCTGAATTCTAATGAATTATCGTATCCAACAACTTATGTGCTGTCACGATACTCAGAATGCATTATAGAAAATAATCATGACGAATTAAAAGAGCTGGAGTTACTTTTGATTACAACTGCAGAATATTATGATTCAGCTTTTAAGTCCAAAGATAGACCAGAATATGATTGGGATTTTTTGCTATCTGGAGCATCTGCCTACTTCCTACGAAAGGATTTTGGTAGTGCTAAAGTGTTGGCAGCAAGAGTAGTTGATTTAATTGATGAGGAGCGATCTCCGCAGAAATTGTTGACGAATATCTATAATTATCTTCTGGGTGGAGTGTATTTGCCATATTTGAGAGTTATAGATACTTATGAGCGAATAAATAATTTTTTCTTGGATTACTTTGGAAAGGGTAAGTCTTTAGAAGCATTAAAGTCAAACTTATGGGTATATAGAAATGAAATATACGAGAATGGAGATCCAGATAGTATATTTTATGTAGATATATTAGTGGCAGTTATTATTGTGGCGTGCGAAAATTCGTCATGGAGTCTTTTGCCGAGTAGTTCAGGTATCTTGGATGAAGAATGGGAGTCATATCTACAAAGTAAGATGTCAATAAAGATGTTATGGCCAGCACAAAGATTAATAGCCGAAAAGGGATTGTTGCGTGGAGAAAGTTCTATCGTTCAACTTCCGACAGGGGTAGGCAAGACAAGAAGTATTGAACTAATTATTAGAGCAGCTTTTTTATCTGAACGAGCGAATATTGCTATTATAGTGGCACCATTAAGAGCGTTGTGCAACGAAATAACAATGGATATGTACAAAGCTTTTGAAAATGATGTCACGATAAATCAGTTTTCTGATGTACTTCAAAATGATTTCTGGAATTTGTTTTCTGAAGATATTAAACGGCAGATACTAATATGTACGCCAGAGAAACTGAGTTATGTATTACATCATGATCCGTTTTTCTTAAGTGCTATAGATTTATTTGTGTTTGATGAAGGTCATATGTTTGATGATGGAGGGAGAGGTGCAACATATGAGTTATTAGTAACACATATACGTCAGAACATAACGAGCGAACAGCAGTTGGTTTTGCTATCTGCGGTATTGCCAAATTCAGGGGATATTGCACAGTGGTTGTTTGAGGATAGAGGTTGTTTGGCGACAGATGATAGTATTGTATCTACACCTAAATCAATAGGATTTTCATCGACACAAAGGGATATTCATTTCTTTTCTGATGATAAATCAAATGAAGATTATTATATTCCCCGAATCCTTCGAGTTGAACAATTGAAGAAGTTACCCCGAGAAAGAAGTAATAAATACTTTCCAGATTTATCATTATCTACAGATGTGGCCATTTATAATGCAATAAAGTTGTGTCATAACGGCGGTGTTGCTATCTATCTTGGGCAGCAACGTTCAATGAAAACGGTATTTGAAAGAATTATAAATTTGGATAAGCGAAACTATGATTTGAAAGCATTAAAAGATAATACAAATCAAGCAGAGCTTTCCAAAATCAAGGGATTTATAGAAAGCTATTATGGTTCAGAGCACTATTATACGAAAGCAGCAGAATTGGGGGTTTTGCCTCATTCATCTAATCTTCAAAATGGAGTTAAGCTTGTTGTTGAACATGCATTGAAGAATAAATATGTTTCTTGCGTAGTGTGTACATCGACGCTTGCACAGGGGGTGAATATCCCGATAAAATATTTATTGGTCACCAGCATTCGAAACGGATTGAAATTAGTAAAAGCTCGAGATTTTCAAAACTTGATGGGTAGAACAGCACGAGCAGGTATATACACAGAAGGAAGTATTATTATTACGGATTGCAAAATATACGACAACCGTACCAACTGGAAAAATGGTGGAAGATATTTATGGAATGATTGTGTGAAGCTATTTGATACAAAATTGACAGAACCTTGTGGCAGTTCTATTCTTTCGTTAGTCCAGGATTTTAACATAGATTATGATGTGACCGTAAGTGGTGAGAAATTTATTGATATAGTGATAGATCACCTTGACGAAAGAGATTTCTTGCTTGATTACGCAAAGAAGTTAGAAAAAGCATACTTAAAAGTCAATCCCAAAAGAACACAAAATCTGATTGTGCAGGAAATATTATTGCGTCAGGATATTATATCAAATATAGAAAATTATTTGTGTTTAGTACGTTCCGCAGAAACATTGGTCAATGATAGTAAGAAAAGTGCTGTGGATATTTGTACAAATACATTGGCGTATGCTATGGCAACAGAAAAAGAGAAAGAATTACTGATTAAAGTTTTTCAGAAGAAAGAAGAGAATATTCAACAATATTCTGTTGAAAAATTGAGCAGATATTCTAATGCAATGTCAGGAATAGGTTTGTCTTCTCTAATAGAGGAATGGATTGTTCAGAATGAACTTACAGAGAAGATATATACAGAAACAGAACTATTATACGTTATTACAGAATTGTATCTGCAAATCTGTGGAGACTTTAGATACCAAGAGCATATACAAAGCATTTGTAAAAAATGGATTGATGGACAGACTCCAATGGAAATTAACAACAAAGAAACTATTGGAATTGCAGAAGTAGAATCATTATGTAATAAAAGAATCTCATATGAAATGAATTTTCTTATCGGCAATATCTGTGATCTGATAGAAGTTGACGGAGAAAATGAGGAGCAAGTTGATCAAAGGAACATCTTGACATTGTTACAAAAGAAAGTAAAATATGGCGTTCCCAATATGACAGCAATTTCTATTTGTGAGAGTGTTTTTAATGATCGTCTATTAGCTATAGAATTAGCTCAAATTTTATCTGATGCGAATATTGGAACGGATAAGATACTTAATATGTTGAAAGCTCATAGTGAAGAAATCTTTAGTTGTCTTGATTCGTATCCGGAATATTTCAAGGATAGATTATCTGTGTTGATGAAATAAAGGTAGCATACTGTATTTACAGATTGCTGAATGTGCATTAAAAATAGATATTTCTTTTACACAAGAAATTAGAAATAGCAGATCTGTCAATTTGGTGAGGATGACACTTGGGTACAATGTCCATCAGATATTCCAAAAGATTAAGTATTAAAACAAGTGAACTTCCGGCGAAAGAGTGTATAATCGTACAATTTAAACGAAAAAAGCCTCATGATCATGAACGAAAAAGAAAGCATAATTTATTAGGCTATAGAATGGCTTATGTGAATTGAATGATGACTGATGATTCTGGTGTCGAAAGTAAAAATAATGCAATGACATTATGGATAAATACATGTTGTCTTCCATAAAATCAATTCTATGTTAAAAACATATGTAAGCGCTTAAATCGTAAGCGCTTAAATCTTGGGTAGCTTTACTGTCTACGTTTTTAAACTCATAATGATAGTAAATAGATTTTTTCTACACTCCCCTTGATAGGAGATAGAAATTTACTACATTTGGAGGTTTCATTAT
>ENA-OQKY01001318-OQKY01001318.1-human-gut-metagenome-genome-assembly--contig:-NODE-1318-length-15054-cov-4.555035_pt1 | contig 15054 bp, 13 predicted proteins | sample MGYA00242652_ERZ504805 | MGnify/ENA primary metagenome ERZ504805 (study PRJEB26092, sample SAMD00036400) | human gut metagenome | host: Homo sapiens | study: EMG produced TPA metagenomics assembly of... | reverse complement strand
TAAGACAAATAGCATAAAAAATAACAATATAGGGCAGGGACTGCCCGAATTAACGCCTGTGGAGATAGTAGGTTACGAGGTCTGGGAAGCAGGAAGCCCATTGGCTTTAGACAATGGGTAGTTCACGAGGTGTGTTATAATGAAGTTAGAAAAACTGAATTTTATGGTTCATATCAGTTTGGAGTGGCGGAGTAAATTAACGCTTTTAGAAGCGACTGTAGAATTTCAAAAGGATTTCGTAAAGTAAAATGGGACTGCTTTCTTAGAACAGAAAGTTATCAAGTGATGGACACATTCTTTGGTTTTGGATACCAAAGGTATCATTAAGAAAAAGGAGAAAATGTGGGAAAAGAAAATACAAAAGGAATGGGAATTACAGATATGCCTTGTACCAGTGAAGAGGAGGATTTGCTGGAGATTTCAAAATATGTGAAAGGTCTGGGAAAATTTATCAGGGAATGTCAGACGCCGATGTCTATTGCAATCCAGGGGGATTGGGGAACCGGAAAAACATCCACATTAAATCTGCTAAAGAAAAATCTGGAAGCAGATAAGGATACGAATGGCATTAAATGCGTATTCTTTAATACATGGCAGTATTCCCAGTTCAACATGGAAGACAGCCTGTATGTTTCGTTTGTACATAATCTGGTAAAGCAGTGCGGAGGAAATGATGAAATCCTGAAAACAGTGGCTGGTTTTGGTAAGCTGGCTTTCTTTAAAGCCATTGACTGGAAGTTTGGAACCAATGCTTCGGAAATTTTAGACGGTTTTGAAAAAGCCAAGAAGGATCAGATGGAAAGTGTCAGCAAGCTTCAGGAGGATTTTGCAGAGCTAGTAAAAAAGACCGGAAAGCGTTTGGTGATTTTTATAGATGACCTGGATCGTTTAAATCCGGAAGTTGCTGTGGAGCTGTTGGAAATCATCAAGCTTTTTGTGAATGTGGAAAACAGTATTTTTGTGCTGGCGATTGATTATGAAGTAGTGGTAAAAGGTGTTCGTAAAAAATACGGAGAAAGCCTTTCAGAGGAGAAGTGCCGGAATTTCTTTGATAAGATTATTCAGCTTCCTTTTAAAATGCCGGTTGAGAGGTACAACCTTACAGAACTGGTCAGGAAAGCTGTCCAGGAGCAGACTCATATGACCGATGAGGGCGTTAATATTGTGGCTGAATTTATCAGCGATGTCATGGGAACAAACCCCAGAACCTTTAAACGTCTGGTGAATGCGTTTTTCTTAATAAACAGTGTAAATGAGATTGGGGAAGAAGCCGAATCTAAAACGAAAGAAATAAACGATGTTTTAATGTTTTGCAGTTTATGTATTCAGATGTGCCTGCCCAAATTATATGAGCTGATGGTTACGGCCTCTACAAAAAAACAGCTGAAGGAATTATTAGAGGTGAAAGCTGCGGAGGAAATCAGAGCTTATGTAACAAAATATTTCATTGATATGGAGGAAACCGATAAGGAATTTAATGAAATCATCAAGGGAATCCGTCTGTTTCATGAGGAAGTACTGAATCCTGTTTCTGAAAAATTCAAAGAGGAGGTCGTATTAGAAGCCCTGTTTGGTTTGCTGGCAGTGACTTCCATTACCATGGTTTCTGCGGATACTGCTGCAAATTCAGGCAGAAAATCGGCAACGAAGATCACTCATATTCGCATCAATGAGAAAGAGATTGCTGTAGCCAGTGCAAATGCTGCTATTGTTGAGACCTTTAGAGCGCTTTTAGGGAAGAATATGTCTTATATGGAGGAATTTATGCTCCAGAATCCGGCTTTTCTTACAAATGAAGAGACAAAGAATGACTCCATGTTCCGGCAGCATAAGCTCCTTTTGAGAGACGGTGATACAACAATTTATTTGGGGGTATCCAGTGGAACTGAGGCTAAAATAAAGCAGGTGGCAAAGCTGTGCCAGTTTTTAAAGGATAAGGGACAGATAAATCAGGTGAAATGGCTGAATGGAGAGGACGAACTTTTTTGTTTTTTACCTGAAATAGAAAATAATTAAAACGAAAGGCAGGACGAAGTGGATGCTTTTGTATCATAAAGTTACAGAGGAAGAAAAGTATCTTATCAGTGAATGGAAATATCGGGAACCCTATTCCATTTATAATAATATTCCATATACAGAGCAGATTCAAAAGCATCGGGGATTTGCTGATTTGCAAAATAATTATTATTCCTATTATGATGGAGAAAAGCTGGTTGGTTATGTGAATTTGAAAGAGAAGGAATCGAATGTTTTTTTAGGCGTTGGGGTAAATCCGAAGTTTTGTGATCAGGGTTATGGACAACAGATTGTTAAAATGGCCTGTATTCTTTCACACAAACAATATCCGAATAAGAAGGTATCTATCGAAGTTAGAAGCTGGAATATAAGAGCAATAAAATGCTATGAAAAAGCAGGTTTTGTCATTGTTGGTATGCCAGTAATAAAAACCACTCCAATGGGACCGGGCGAATTTTATAACATGGAGGAGAGTTGTCAGCAGGCGTTATATTGAAGCGCAAGAAAAAATGGAGGCATACGATATGTGGTTTGTATTTGCATTGTTGTTTGCGATATTTGCTGCGTGTACTTCTATACTGGCAAAGATCGGCATAGACGGAGTGAATTCGAATCTTGCAACAGCCATCAGAACCATTGTGGTTTTAGTTATGGCGTGGGGGATGGTTTTTTTAACAAACACACAGAGTGGATTATCAGAAATCAGCCGAAAAAGTTGGATTTTTTTGATTTTGTCAGGACTGGCAACGGGCGCTTCCTGGCTATGCTATTATAAGGCTTTGCAAATGGGAGAAGCCTCCAAGGTGGTTCCGATTGATAAGCTGAGCGTGGTAATTACTCTGGTGCTGGCTTTTATTTTTCTGAATGAAAAGTTTACGATAAAGTCTTTGCTGGGCTGTGTTTTTATTGGGATCGGAACCCTGATGATGGTTTTGTGACTGTAGAATTCTATGCCAAAAAGGAAGAGAGTGTGACAGAAGCAACAGGCAAAATAGAAAGAAACAGGAGGAAATGATATGAAGGAGTATACCTATATAAACTTACGGCAGAGACCTTCGCTAAAGGATGAGGCGGCGGTATGGTTTCATAAAAAATGGCAGGTGCCGGAGGAAGCATATCGGAATTGTATGGAGGCGTATCTGAAAAAGGAAACAGAGTATGGCTGGTATTTATGTCTGGATGAAGACAGGATGATAGCCGGTCTTGGAGTTATTGAAAATGATTTCCATAACAGAAAAGATCTTACGCCTAATATATGCGCAGTCTATACAGAGGAAGCATATCGCTGTCAGGGAATTGCCGGACATTTATTGAATATGGCTGTAGAAGAGCTGAGAACAAAGGGAATTACACCGGTTTATCTGATTACCGATCATACAAGCTTTTATGAACGGTATGGATGGGAGTTTTTATGTATGGTTCAGGGAGAAGATGAACCTGAACTGATGCGAATGTATATTCACAGATAAGTTTTTCGCAGAGGAGGTCTTTTGCAGGCGGAGAAGATCACAGGAAAGAGGAAGAAATTATGACAGAAAAAGAAAAGATGTTAAAACAGATGCTTTATGATGCAAATTACGATAAGGCTTTGCTGGAAGAGAGAGCAAGGGCAAAGGATTTGTGCTATGAATATAATCAGACTCGTCCGTCTGACGAAGAAAAGCAGATGGAGATTATGAAAAATCTGCTTGGAAAAACAGATGGGAGTTTTTGTATAGTGGCTCCGTTTTGGTGTGACTATGGATATAACATAGAAATTGGAGAAAATTTCTTTGCAAATCATAATACCGTGATTTTGGATGGAGCAAAGGTCACATTTGGAAAGAATGTTTTTATTGCTCCGGACTGCGGATTTCACACAGCGGGTCATCCCATTGATTATGAAAGAAGAAACAGGGGGCTGGAGTATGCATATCCGATTACTGTTGGAGATAATGTATGGATAGGCGCTGGCGTTCAGGTTATGCCGGGAGTTACCATTGGAAGCAATGTTGTAATTGGCGGGGGCAGTGTTGTTGTAAAGGATATTCCGGACAATTCTGTAGCTGTGGGAAACCCCTGCAGAGTGATCCGTTCCATTACAGAAGAGGATAAAAAAAACAGCTGGGACAGATGTTTTTTGACAGAAAAAGGAGAGAAATGACGTTTAGAGAATATACTGTTTCTGACTGTGAAGAGATGGCAGAGTTATTTTATCAGACCGTTCACAGTGTCAATGCCAGAGATTATACAAAAGAGCAGCTGGATGCCTGGGCAACAGGAAGGGTTGATTTGCAGGCCTGGAATCAGTCTTTTCTGGAGCATATTACAATTGTTGCAGTGGAGAATGGAGAGATCGTTGGATTTGGAGATATTGCTCCTGATGGGTATCTTGATCGACTGTATGTTCACCGTGATTATCAGAGAAAAGGAATTGCTTCTGCAGTCTGTGACCAATTAGAAAAAGCAGTTTCTGCAGACAGGATAACGACGCATGCATCCATAACGGCAAAACCATTTTTTGAAAATAGGGGATACAGGACAGTGCGGGAACAGCAGGTGAACCGGAACGGGATTTTACTTACAAATTATGTTATGGAGAAAGATATGGACAGGAAAGGGGGGAAAATCCAGTGTATTTTCAGTGAACAGAATGAGCAGTGTATCAAAGATAGGTGCCCGTTTCATAAAAAAGAAAAGAAGAAAGCAGCATTTATATGCGTACATAATTCCTGCAGAAGCCAGATAGCAGAAGCGCTGGGAAAGCATTTTGCATCAGATGTATTTGAAAGCTATTCCGCCGGTACAGAAACGAAGGAGCAAATCAATCAGGACGCAGTTCGTCTGATGAAAAAGAGATATGGAATCGATATGGAAGAGACTCAGTATTCTAAATTAATTAATCAGATTCCTGAGCCAGATATTGCGATATCCATGGGCTGTAATGTGGAATGTCCTTTTATTGGAAGACCCTTTGACGAGAACTGGGGACTTGAGGATCCGACAGGAAAGAGCGATGCTGAGTTTGAAAAGATTATAGACGAAATAGAGGCCAATATCCTGAAGTTAAAAGAGAGGTTAGGGAAAGACGTTGAAGAATGCAGACTTGTGGAGGAGCAGAATGTTTGACGATATCAGGCAGAAGAGTGAGTGGAAAAGCATAGAAAGAATTTCCAAAGGGTGGTCAGCGGATGAGAAATATTATATTCGAACCAGGGAGGGGAAATCATTGCTGCTTCGATGCTCTGATATCGGAAAATATGAGGCAAAGAAAAAAGAATACGAAATGATAAAAAGGTGTTCTCAGCTGGGATTTTTGATGTCAGCTCCTGTTGATTTTGGAATCTGTAATCAAGGGAAAACGGTATTTATGCTGCTTACATGGAGTGAGGGAGAGGATCTGGAGCAGGTATTGCCCCGATTGTCCGCAGATAAGCAATATATGCTCGGGAGGAAAGCGGGAGCAATTTTAAAGAAAATCCATTCTCTTCCAGTGGAACAGGCGGATATTCCCCAGGATACAAAAAAGGAAAAGAAATTAGCTCAGCTTTCCAGGTATGAGCAGTCACAGGTTCGTATGGAACAGGATCAGGCAGTGATTGATTATGTCAGACAGAATATGGATCAGATATGGAAGGAAAAGCCGGTATATCTTCATGGAGATTTCCATCCGGGAAATATCATCTACACCAGTGACGGTTCGATTGGTATGATTGATTTTAACCGCTGGAAGGTGGGGGATCCTTATGAGGAATTTTATAAGCTGGAGAGCTTCGGGACAGAGCTTAGCATTCCCTACTGCATCGGTCAGATAGACGAGTATTTTGATGATCATATTCCAGAGGCATTTTGGGCAGCTCATGCGGTGTATACAGCTCATGCATCGTTGCATTCGATTGTATGGGCAGAAAAGTTTGGCCAGCAGGATATAGACAGAATGAAGGAGCGATGCCGCCGGATATGGAGAGATTATAATGATTTTGCTTTAAATAAGCCAGGCTGGTATACTGAGAACTATAGAGCGTGTGTGAAGAATCCGTAACATAGATGCATGGCGGGAAAATAGTAACAGTTCAGCCATGCATGAATGGCATAGCGTTGGAGGTTTGGACAGATGTTTATGATTTTAGAACGGAATTTTGTAGAGGAGAAGGACAGATAGAATGAATTCAGTGAAAAGAGATACCGCGTATTACCATCTGCCCGGTTTGTTTGAATTTTATGAGCTGTATTCGGTGTTTTTGCCATTGTTTCGCAGGCATCGGGAATACTTTTATGAATGGTGCGAGATTGGCTCTATCTATGGCGCCCCAGCGGAATGTATCTGGGGCGGCGGAAGAGTTGGAGGAGGTGAGAGGAAGCCGGAGGAGGTTCTGGAACTGATGGAGGAATATGGGATTTCAGCCCGATTGACCTTCAGCAACTCACTGCTTGGAAAAGAACATCTTGCGGATCCCCGGTGTAATGCACTCTGCGCTCTTTTTGAGACGGGAAAGAAAAACGGGGTGATTGTACATTCAGATTTGCTGCTGTCCTATTTAACTGCCAATTACCCCGGTCTTTATTTTGTTTCATCTACAACCAAGGTTCTGACTGATTTTAGACAGTTTCTGGACGAAGTAAACCGGGAGGAGTTTCTTTATGTTGTGCCGGATTTTCGGTTAAATAAGGCTTTAGATAAGTGGAGAACTCTTTCAGAATATCAGAAAGAAAAGGTGGAATTTCTGTGCAATGAATGCTGCTGGTTTGGGTGCCAGGACAGGAAACTCTGTTATGAAGCTGTCAGTCGGAGAAACCTTGGAGAAAATGCTTGGGAACACCGCTGCAAAGCGCCTGATGCGAAGGAGGGATATCGTTTTTCTAAAGCAATGGCCAATCCGGGATTTATCTGCACTAAGGACATAAAAGAGATCTATCTGCCTATGGGATTTTCTCATTTTAAAATTGAAGGACGGGGACTGGGAAGCGCTCTGATTTTGGAATTTTTGCTCTATTACATGACAAAGCCGGAGTATCAGCTGCATGTGCGGGAAAGCATTTATCTGGATAATATGCTGGATTTGTTTTAAATGGGAAGCAGAAGGAGATAGGAAACGATAGATTGAGGAAACATGACCAATAAAACTGGAAAATAAAGCAAAAGATTGTCACTCCAATGATTTACACAATTAACATAAAGTGTTATATTATGAACAGAAACCATAAAAATGTTCAAAAATGAGGGGGAAGCTATGATTACCAGGGAGAACACCAAAACTATTTATGATCTGGTGTGCAGCGCAGGAGACAGCCATGGAGACCATGTATTTTTACGCTATGAAGACAATGATGTAATTTATGAAGTAACATACCGTCAGTTTGTGGCTGACTGTATGGCAGTAGCCGCATGGGCCCAGGAGAAGAGCCGTGAACTGGGACATCCGGTGCGGGTAGGCCTTTTAGGTGGAAGCGGCCATCACTATCTGGCAGTGATGCTGGGTGTTATGGCCAGCGGCAGCGTGATCATTCCAATGGATGTCCAGATGGACGCAGATACTTTTTGTGACTGTGTCAGCAGATCAGATGAGGATGTGCTGTTCTATGACTGGGACTTCAGAACCCTGGCAGAAGAGGCAGGCAGCCGCTGTCCGGCTCTGGAGGAATGCATTTCCCTTCAGCACGGAAGACATGTGGCCTGCTCTGACAACATTCTGAAAAATTATGCAGGAAGACCGGTGGAGAATCTGGCGAAGCCGGAGGAGTGTGCAATGATTCTTTTCACTTCTGGAACAACTGGAAGAGGAAAGGGTGTTATGCTGTCCCACGGAAACCTGATTGATAATGTGTTCTGTACCACGGATACAGAGCATCCGGAAAATGAGATTTATCTGAATGTCCTTCCCATGCACCACGTATTTTGCATCAACGGAGATGTTCTTATTGTGATTCGTTATGGAAGTACCCTGTGCCTGAATCGGGATATGACAAAGCTGGCTGCTCATATTCTTCTGTTTGAGCCAACGGTGATGCGTATGGTACCCATGATGGCAAAGGGACTTTACAACAGAATTGCGATTATGAGTCGGCAGCAGCCTGGAAAATCTCTTTTCCAGATCAAAGAAGAGGTGTTGGGAAAACGTCTGCATAAGGTAGTCAGCGGAGGCGGATATCTGGCTCCGGAGCTGGCTGCAAACTACAGCCGTCTGGGAATTTCCATTGCTCAGGGATACGGTATGTCTGAGTGCTCTCCAAAGATTTCTTCCCCTGACTGGAACCGCCCGGATAAGGTGGCCAGTGTGGGAAAATTAGTAGAGGGCTGTCAGGTGAGAATTGTGGACGAAGAGATCCAGGTAAAGAGCCCGTCTGTTATGATGGGATATTACAAGGAGCCGGATAAGACAGCAGAGGCAATCACAGAGGATGGCTGGCTTTGCACCGGAGATATCGGATATCTGGACGAAGAAGGATTCCTTTATTTGACCGGCCGGAAAAAGAACCTGATTATTTTGAGCAACGGAGAAAATGTGGCTCCGGAGCAGCTGGAGAATCTGTTTGAGGATGAACGCCTGATTGAGGATATTCTGGTCTTTGGTGAGGATGATGCGATCTGCGCGGAGGTTTATCCGAATTTTAAATATGCAGAGGCTGCCAACATCAGCGATATTGAAGGAACGGTTCAGGAAATTATCAAAAAACATAACCAGAAGCTTCCGTCCTACAAACGGATTATGCAGTGTCGGATACGAGAGGTTCCGTTTGCAAAAACCTCTTCTAAGAAGATTATCCGGAATCAGTATTTTACAAAGAAGAAAGAGGAGAAGGAGCAGGAGGCGCAGGTTCGCCGTCCGGAAAATGAACTTCAGGAGAAGCTTTATACCTGTGTATCAAATGTGCTGGGACACAGCCGTTTTGGCATTGATACAGAGCTTTACGAGGCTGGACTGGACTCCATGGGCAGTGTGCTTCTGCTGACGGATCTTTACAATGATTTGAAGATTTCCATTACTCTGGATGAGCTGATGGGTCATGCATCGATTCTGAAGCTGGAAGCAGTGGCAAAGGAAAAAGAAGGACAGGGACGTACCGACTATTCCTGGAGACCCAAGTATCCGCTGACTGGTGTGCAGATGTTCTTTGCCTATGTAATGCGGGGCAACACAACGGCCAATCTGCCCTTCTTTTATCGTCTGGATCCCCGGGTAGATCTGCGTCTGCTGAAACGTTCTGTGGAGCAGGTGTTTGAGCTGCATCCTGAGCTGAAGGATGTGATTCAGTTTGATCAGGAGACAGGCGCCTATATGAACTTTCGTGATGACTGGAAAGAGGTAAATATTCCTATTCATCACCTGACGGATGCTCAGTGGGAGGAGGAGAAAAACGGACTTCTGCGCCCCTATACCTACGGACCGGGAGAGCCGCTCTATCATATTGCACTGTATCAGACAGAGACAGAAAAATATTTCTTCGTGGATGTTGCCCATATTATGGGAGACGGTATGACGATGAATGTGCTGTTTGAGGATATCAATGCACTCTATGCAGGAAAAGCGGCAGTTCCGTCAGAGTACACCTATTATGAGTATATTCTGGATGAGAAAAAGCGGGATGAGGAAGGCGGAAGAGAAGAGAATATCCGGTATTTCACAGAACAGATGAAGGATCTGAAAATCCGCAGAAGCATTCTGACAAAGAAGGAACACAGAGGGCTTGACTTTGGTATCAATGCAGCTTTGCGGAATCGGTTCGAGAAGATTAACCGGAAAAAACTGACTGCGTTCTGCCATGAGAATGGAGTATCAGAAAATGTAGTATTTTTGACGGCATACAACTACTGTATCAGTTTATTCTCTAATGAAAAGGATACGGTCAGCACATCCATTCACAGCGGAAGAACAGACAGCCGCTGGAACCGTCTGGCAGGTCCTCTGTTCAGAACCTATTATTTCCGGTATACGGAAAATAAAGAGGAAACTGTGGCAGAGATGCTTAAGCGCTCTGGCCGTCAGATTATGGAGACCATGCGGTGCTATATGTCCAATCTTCATGCAGACGAGATGTTCTTCCAGTATCAGGGAGATATTTTAAATATCAATACTATCGGCGGTTATCCGGCAGAGCGCCAGAGAATCCAGCTGGATTCCCTGCCCTTCCATCTGCAGGTATTTTCTGATGACAAGGGATATTATTATGAGCTGCGCTACTGGGAAAACCGGTTTGATAGACAGCAGCTGCAGGTATTTATGACGGCTGTAGAATGTGTGGCAGAGGCTATGATGGATGAGCATTTTGCAAGACGTTTGAAACGCTACCTGCCGGAAGAGCTCTTCCCCAAGCACTACTTTGTAGAAGCGGGAACCATCAACTGGGAGGCAGGAAGCCGTCTGATTACGGATGTATCCGCAGAAACGATGGTAAAGGCTTATGTACTGGATGAAAACTGCAGAAAGAAACCATTTGGTGGATGGGGAACTCTGTATATTATGGATCATAAGCCGGCAGACTGTGTGGATCAGATTACCAATCCTTACGGCCCGGGTGTTCTTTACCAGACCTCATGTACGGCCCGGATTCTGCCTGACGGTTCCATTCATATGCTGGAGCAGGGCGGAAGAATTATTATGACAGAAAGCCTGACTGGACGTCACTTCCTGGATTTGTATCGACTGGAGGATACAGCATGTCAGTATCCAGGTGTGGAGCGGGCGGAAGCCTATGTGGCATACGGCGCAGGAAATACTATGGTTCTGACGCTGGATGTATACGGAAAGAATCAGCTGGATACAGAAAACCTTCAGAAGTATCTGACTGAACGGTGTGAGAAACCGTTGATTCCTGCAGTTATTCATTGCATGGATTGTGAAATAAAATAAAAAAATAAGAGGCTGTTACAAATCCTCCTGTTCTTCGTTATATATAGTTGCGGTTCTTGACGAAACTTGGCGATGGAAATTCATTGCCAGGGGACAAACTAAGCGTCTATAATACAAATTATAACAAGGAAACAGGAGGATTTTGCATTGAATGAATTACATGTGGCGATTGCAGAGGATAATCCGCAGATGATGAATCTGCTGAATGATATGCTGGAACAGGAGAATGGATTTCGTGTGGTAGCAAAAGCAGACAATGGAGAGGATGCCTATGAAATGATTATGAAAACCAATCCGGATCTGGTGCTGATGGATGTGATTATGCCGAAACTGGACGGGATTTCTGTGATGGAACGGGTGAAAAAAGAACGGGCCGGAAAACCGATGCCGTCTTTTATTATGGTGACAGCAGCTGGAAGTGAGCAGGTTGCATCGGATGCCTTCCAGATGGGAGCCAGTTATTATATTATGAAGCCCTTTAACAGAGAAGTGGTGATGGATAAGATTCGGAGGGTATGCGGCGAGGGCGGTTCTCTGCTGGGAGGAGAATTAAAGCAGGTAAATCCGTATGTGGATAAGGAAGAGTACATGAGGAAGAATTTAGAGCATGATGTGACCAGACTGCTCCACGAAATAGGAATTCCCGCTCACATTAAAGGCTATCAGTATCTGCGGGACGCCATTGAAATATCAGTAGAGGAAGAGGAGATGCTGATTTCTGTAACTAAGGTTCTGTATCCTGCAATAGCTAAGCGGCACAATACAACATCCAGTCGTGTGGAGCGGGCGATTCGTCATGCGATTGAGGTGGCCTGGAGCCGTGGAAGATTGGATACGATTCATGATATTTTCGGATATACTGTCAGCAATGGAAAGGGAAAACCAACAAATTCTGAATTTATTGCTCTGATTGCGGATAAAATACGACTGGATTACAAAAGAATCTAGAAAGGTTCTGATTTTTCTCAGAATATACTTCCTAAATCTGCCTAAATATTGTATACTATACAGTAATGAGAGTCTGCAGGGACGGGCTGATATTATAGGAGGGGTTTGTAGATGAAAAATATTTTGTTTGTAGCATCTGAGGCTGTACCTTTTATTAAAACGGGCGGATTGGCCGATGTAGCGGGATCGCTTCCTAAGTGTTTTGACAAACAGTATTTTGATGTAAGGGTAATGATTCCCAAGTATCTGTGTATCAGTGAAAAATGGCGCAATGAGATGACTTATGTGAATCATTTTTACATGGACTATCTTGGACAGAGCCGTTATGTAGGCATTATGCAGTACGTGTATGATGGAATTACCTTTTATTTTATTGATAATGAAGCTTATTTTAATGGAGCAAAGCCCTACGGTGACTGGTATTACGATCTGGAGAAGTTCTCCTTCTTCTGCAATGCGGCGTTGTCAGCTCTGCCTGTGATCGGCTTTAAGCCGGATGTAGTTCACTGCCACGACTGGCAGACCGGTCTGATTCCGGTTTACTTAAAAGACAGATTCCGGGGTGGAGAGTTCTTTTCCAATATGAAATCGGTTATGACCATCCACAACCTGAAATTCCAGGGTGTATGGGATGTTAAGACCATTCAGAGGTTTTCCATGCTGCCGGATTATTATTTCACTCCGGACAAGCTGGAGGCTTACAAGGATGGCAATATGTTAAAAGGCGGCATTGTATTTGCAGATGCAGTGACTACTGTAAGCCAGACCTATGCAGAAGAGATTAAGATGCCGTTTTATGGAGAGGGCCTGGATGGTCTGATGCGGGCAAGAACCAACAGCCTCCGTGGAATTGTCAACGGAATTGATTACAATGAATTCAATCCGGCTACGGATACTATGATTGCCCAGACCTATGATGCCAGAACCTTCCGTAAGGAAAAGGTGAAAAATAAGAGAGCGCTTCAGGAGCAGCTGGGACTGCCGGTGGATGATAAGAAATTCATGGTAGGAATTGTTTCCCGTCTGACAGATCAGAAGGGACTGGATCTGATTCAGGCAGTGATGGACGAGCTCTGTACAGATGATATCCAGCTGGTTGTTCTGGGAACTGGTGATGAGCAGTATGAAAACATGTTCCGCCACTATGACTGGAAGTACCACGATCGGGTATCTGCCCAGATCTATTATTCTAATGAGCTGTCTCATAAGATTTATGCAGGCTGTGACGCATTCCTGATGCCGTCTCTGTTTGAGCCGTGCGGCCTGAGCCAGCTGATGGCACTTCGTTATGGTACAGTTCCGATTGTCCGCGAGACAGGTGGTCTGAAGGATACGGTAGAGCCTTACAACGAGTACGAGGGCAAGGGTACTGGATTCTCATTTGCAAATTACAATGCTCATGAGATGCTGGATACAATAAATTATGCCAAGTATATTTACTATAATAAGAAACGCGAGTGGAACAAGATTATTGATCGGGCTATGGCTGCAGATTTCTCCTGGAATACCTCTGCGAAGAAGTATCAGGAGCTGTATGACTGGCTGATTGGTTATTAAAAAGAGGCGAAGAATGCATGAGCTTGTGGGATAAACTGCTGAGTAATGAGGTTCTGATTAGTGCGCTGGTGGGATGGACGGTGGCGCAGTTTCTGAAAACAATTTTTGATTTTGCTCTGAATAGAAGCTTTTCCGCGGAGCGTCTGGTTGGTTCCGGAGGTATGCCCAGTTCCCATTCATCAACGGTATGTGCACTGACAACGTCTGCGGCTGTCTGTTATGGAATAGAGTCCTTTGAGTTTGCTATTTGCTTTGTGCTGGCAGCTGTGGTCATGTATGATGCGATTGGTGTCCGTCAGGAAACGGGAAAACAGGCAAAGCTGCTGAATCTGATTATGGATCAGGATTTTTTCCGTTTGGATGACGAGCATTTTCAGATACGTTTAAAGGAGTTAGTGGGACATACGCCCCTTCAGGTTTTTGCAGGAGCCGTACTGGGAATTCTTCTGGCGTTGACGATTCACCAGATGTACAGATAGAGGGGAGTGGAGTCCAGCAAAATTCCGTCACTTTCTGACAAAACCTGTTATAAAATAACAAATACTGCGTTAATATAATTGACCTGTCAGGGAAACTGACAGGTCAATTGTGATCTGGAGTGATGATTATTGTGTAGGATAATCTGACGAGAAACACGGATGATATAGAAAAAAACAGGGGGCGTAGAAACGTGAAAAAAGAGAAGGAATATGTGTGGGAATTTAAGGGAAAGCTGATTCATCTGTATGAACGGGATATTTATTATATTCATCTGGAAGAACGGAATATTTATGTACATACGCATAACCGAACATACCCGATAGGGAAATGCATGCAGGAAGAGGAAGAGTATCTGAGGGAAATGCCGGTGCTGCGGACTCATTATTCTTATCTGATTCATATGAAGTATTTGGAGATGCTGAGTGGAAATGAGGCAATTCTTCGGAATGGAGACAGGGTGCCTATCAGTGCCAGCAGAAAAAAGCAGGTGCTGGAGGCGGCAAGAGCCTACTTTTATGAAACAAAAAAATGCAGAAAAATAGGGCAAAACGGTATGAAAACGGTATAATTTGGAAAAAGTATTGAAGAGAGAGAACTCTTATGCTAGGATGTGCAGGTCTGATTCAAAAACATGAAGCCAGTCCGAGTGGTTTTGTGACGGATTTGTTTTAAGAAGCAGTATTATGGCAAGGAAGGCGTTTTTTTCTCCGGCATCATTCTATCTGCCGGAATCTCTTATCTAAGGAAGACCTGTATAAAAACGGGGAACTTCTGTCTGATTTTCAATGAAAATGGTAAATGGGGATTTTCAAGGCATAGGAACTGCCAAAGGGCAGTGTTTGAGTCAGAATAATCAGTTTACACAGCAGACGAAAAAGCAGTATCTGTGTATCCTGTATGCCTTGAAAGCCCGAAATACATTTAAAAAAAGTTGAAAAAAGTTGTTGACATTTGTTGGAAGGTTTGATATTATATAACTCGCCGCTGAAAACGGCGGCAACGAACTTCAAAAAGTTCAAAAGAAAAATAAAAAAGTTGTTGACAAACAAAAACAACTGTGATATACTTAAAAAGTTGCTGCTGAGAATAAGCAACAGCATGAACCTTGAAAATGAAAGATTGAACAGTGTTTAAAACCCTGAAAATTCTAATAAAAAAGAGTCCTGGTTGGACATCTTTGAATCAGAGTATTCAGAACAAAAACAAACCAAACAACAGTAGAACG
>ENA-OQKY01001311-OQKY01001311.1-human-gut-metagenome-genome-assembly--contig:-NODE-1311-length-15103-cov-3.617188_pt1 | contig 15103 bp, 15 predicted proteins | sample MGYA00242652_ERZ504805 | MGnify/ENA primary metagenome ERZ504805 (study PRJEB26092, sample SAMD00036400) | human gut metagenome | host: Homo sapiens | study: EMG produced TPA metagenomics assembly of... | reverse complement strand
GCCAAGGAAGATTAGCTGTAGGTAATTAATGTTTCCCGTATTCTGACACTGAAATATGGAAACACCATCGCTGGATTTCTGCATAAAAATTATGTGGTGCTGTCGGCGGGACGGGTGATGACCTGCGTTCTTGGAATGGTAGTCAGACGGGAACGGGAAATCCGGGAGTTTGTAAAAACGCCATTTTACCGGGTGATCGGAAAGTTTGCCGCGGACCAGACAAGGTTTGAGGGCGAATGGAAGGCAGTGAAGGGGTCACGCTATGAATTCTCGCCAAAGCTCTACCGGGAAAATGGATTCAAAACGAGGGAAGCGGCACAGGAGCTGGTGAATGATCTCAAAGGAAGTGGTGGGACAGCAAAGCTTGTTTCTGTTGAGAAAAAGAAAGAAAAGAAAAATCCGCCTCTGCTTTTTAATCTGGCGGAGCTGCAAAATGAGTGCTCCAAGAGATTTAAGATCAGTCCGGATGAGACCTTGCGGATTGTTCAGGAGCTGTACGAAAAGAAACTGGTTACTTATCCTCGTACTGACGCAAGGGTGCTTTCCACAGCCGTGGCAAAGGAGATCCATAAAAATTTAAACGGACTTTCCAAATATGAGCCTACGGCGGCGCTTCTTGGTTACATTGCTAAAGAGAGGACCCACAAGGGGCTGGAAAAAACCCGCTATGTCAATGACAGTCAGATCACAGATCACTACGCCATCATTCCTACGGGACAGGGACTTTTAGCCCTGCAGGCAGTATCCGGTACAGCAAGGCAGGTGTACGACCTGATTGTGCGGCGGTTTCTTTCCATTTTTTATCCGCCGGCGGTTTACCAGAAAATGATGCTTGAGTTGGAAGTGGGAGGAGAACATTTCTTCTCCAATTTTAAGATTCTGGCGGAGGAAGGTTTTTACAAGGTAACGGGGATTCCCGGTACGAAAAAGGGAAAAACAGACGAAGAAGAGGAGAGCGTTCCCGACTCTGAGCTTTTTGATCGGCTTCAGAAGCTGAAAAAGGGCGATTTGGTTTTGGCGGAGGACTTTGAGATTCGGGAGGGGGAGACGTCGCCGCCAAAGCGGTATAACTCCGGATCCATGATTCTTGCCATGGAAAACGCCGGACAGCTCATCGAGGACGAGGAACTCCGGGCACAGATTAAGGGAAGTGGGATCGGGACCAGCGCCACGCGGGCAGAGATTTTGAAAAAACTGATTCACATCAAGTATCTGACACTGAATAAAAAGACTCAGGTAATCACCCCGACTTTGATGGGGGAGCTGATCTATGATGCGGTGAATCATTCGATCCGCTCTCTGTTAAACCCGGAGCTGACGGCGAGCTGGGAGAAGGGGCTTACGTTAGTGGCAAACGGGGAGATTACTTCGGAAGAGTACATGCAAAAACTGGAACAGTTTATCGCCGGCAGGACAAACGGTGTTATCGGACTGAACAATCAGTACCAACTGAAGGCCTGCTACGATAAGGTGTCCCCTTATTATAAAACAACATATCAAACATCTAAAAAGTCATAAGGAAAAGGAGGAGCAGTATGAAAGAACTGACAGTAACGGAGCTTTTTGATCTCGATGAGACGATTGCAGGCGAAATCTTTGAAGGGATTACCTACCCTTGGGAGGTCCTGCCGAAGATCGGGGAGTTTATCGTGAATCTGGGAAACACTCTGCCAGAGGACGAGTATGAAAAGGCAGGAGAAAATATTTGGATTGCCAGATCTGCCAAAGTGGCGTCGACGGCATGTATCAACGGACCGACTATCATTGGAAAAGATGCGGAAATCCGGCACTGTGCTTTTATCAGAGGGAATGCCCTGGTAGGAGAGGGCGCTGTAGTGGGCAACTCTACAGAATTGAAAAACGTCATTTTGTTTAACAAGGTTCAGGTACCCCATTACAATTATGTGGGGGACTCGATTCTTGGATATAAGTCCCATATGGGAGCGGGATCGATTACGTCCAATGTGAAATCGGATAAGACGCTTGCCACGGTAAATACACCAGAAGGAAAGATGGAAACCGGACTGAAAAAATTCGGCGCCATGCTCGGAGACTATGTGGAAGTGGGCTGTGGAAGTGTTCTGAATCCGGGAACCGTTGTAGGAAGAAACACCAATATTTATCCTCTTTCCATGGTGCGCGGCTATGTAGGGGCAGGAAGCATCTACAAAAAACAGGGGGAAGTTGTAGAGAAGCAGTAATTGCATGGGGCGCTGCAAATCAGCAAAGCTGAAAAAATAAGGAATACCGATTGCCGGAACAGAGGCGGTTTTCGGAAAAGGGGCTTGCAGGTTGTAAGCCCCTTTTTATGCTGGATGGATTTACAAAAATTTTATTAGAAGAATCCATGAGGACGTTGTATAATAAATACGGAAATCTGCTGAAGTTTGTGGAGATCGGGACTTCGGTCTGTGATAGTGCTGTCGTGCTTCTGTGCGGCAGAGTGGTCATACTGTTTTCTATTCGGCGTTTCGCCCGGAATTTCAAAAATGATCTTGACAGCAAAATGAGAATCAGTTACTATTAATATTATAAACGAACGTTTGTTCGTGCGTAAAGGAGATCAAGACATGGCAAATAATGAAGATAAAAAGAAAGCATTGGAGGCTGCAATAGCCAAATTAGAGAAGGATTTTGGAAAAGGGACCGTGATGCGTCTTGGCGATCCGAAGGCGCAGGTTGCAGTGGAGACGGTGCCGACAGGAGCATTGAGCCTGGATATCGCACTGGGACTTGGAGGCGTGCCGAAGGGAAGGATTGTGGAGATCTACGGGCCGGAGTCCAGCGGTAAGACGACGGTGGCGCTGCACATGATCGCAGAGGTTCAGAAGAGAGGCGGCATCGCCGGATTTATTGATGCGGAACATGCATTGGATCCGGTTTACGCGGGCAATATTGGTGTGGATATCGATGAGCTTTATATTTCTCAGCCTGACAGCGGAGACCAGGCACTGGAGATCACAGAGACGATGGTACGCTCCGGAGCGATGGACATCGTCGTGATCGACTCGGTAGCGGCGCTTGTACCAACGCAGGAGATTGAGGGGGATATGGGGGACAGCCATGTGGGATTACAGGCACGTCTAATGTCCCAGGCACTTAGAAAGCTCACTCCGGTGATCAGTAAGTCTAACTGTGTCGTGATTTTTATCAACCAGCTCCGTGAGAAGGTAGGTGTCATGTTCGGGAATCCGGAGACGACAACAGGTGGACGCGCGCTGAAATTTTACTCCTCCATCCGCCTGGATATCCGCCGGACGGAGACGCTCAAGCAGGGCGGAGAGATGGTAGGAAACCACGTCAGAGTCAAAGTTGTGAAGAATAAGATTGCGCCTCCGTTTAAAGAGGCAGAGTTCGATATCATGTTCGGTAAAGGAATTTCCAGGGAGGGCGACGTACTGGATCTTGCGGCGGGACTTGATATCGTCAATAAGAGCGGTGCGTGGTACGCCTATGAGAATAATAAGATCGGTCAGGGCCGGGAGAATGCGAAGAGTTACCTAAAGGAGCATCCGGAGGTGATGGATGAGCTGGAAGCAAAGGTACGCGCCCATTATGGTCTGGATGGAGGAACCGGGAAAACAAAGGAGGAAGCTGAGGGCGCCGGCGAGACCGGAAACGAAGAGTAAACGATGAGACGAGTCAGAATTGAGCCGGTTACGAAGACCCGGTTTCGGATTTATTTAGATGGACAGTTCGCTTTTGTATTATACAAAAGCGAGCTGGTTTCCTGTAAAGTAAAAGACGGGGAGGAGATCTCCGACGAGCAGGTGGAAGTGATTCTCAAAGGAATCATACTAAAGCGTGCCAAGCAGAAAGCGCTTTCTCTTCTTCAGAGTATGGACCGGACGAAAAGCGAGCTGAGGGAACGCCTTTTGCGCCAGGATTTTCCGGAGAAGATAGCAGATGAGGCTGTCCGTTACGTGGAGTCTTTTGGATATGTGGATGACAGAAGATATGTGGAGAGTTTTATTCTTTCCAGGAAAGGACGTAAAAGTAAACGGGAAATTTTTGCCGAACTTTCCAGAAAGCAGGTGGATGAAGCCATTGTGGACGAGATGATGGAGCGCTGCTATGATGCGGAGGATTCCGGGGAAGCGATCCGCCGTTTCCTGAAAAAGAGACATTATGACCCAGAGCAGGCAACCATGGAGGAAAAGCAGAAAGTCTACGCATATCTTGCGAGGAAGGGCTTTTCCTACCGGGAGATCAAAGAGGTAATGGATCTGGCTGCGATGGAAGAATAGATGCCCGTAACAGTTCAGCCGAACAGCGGCTTATCTGAGCTGCTATGGCTGAATTGTTACGGTTTCCACGAAAGAAAAGAGTCGGTGCTTGACATATTTGTTAAAACAGTATAAAATTTAAGTGTTGTATTTGTACAATGAAAATTAAATAAGGAGGTGCTCCTGTGCAAATTTTCTATATTATCGTTGCAGTCGTGATTACGCTTGTCATTACAGCGGCAGTTACTTATTATGTGACGGTTTCCAACTTGAAAAAGAATGCAGAATCCAAGATCGGGAATGCAGAGAGTAAAGCGAGAGAAATCATAGATGATGCACTGAAAAAAGCTGAGACGACGAAAAAGGAAGCCCTTCTGGAAGTGAAAGAGGAATCGATCAAGACCAAAAATGAACTGGAAAAAGAGACGAAAGAACGAAGAGCAGAGCTTCAGCGTTATGAGAAACGCGTCCTGGCAAAGGAAGAAGCGGTGGATAAGCGTTCTGAAGTGGTCGAACACCGGGAGATGAATCTTGCAGCGAAGGAAGAGCAGATCAAGGAGCGTGAAGCGAAGGCAGACGAGTTAAACAGACAAAGAGTACAGGAACTGGAAAGAATCTCAGGACTTACCTCCGAACAGGCAAAAGAATATCTGTTAAAAACTGTTGAAGACGATGTGAAGCATGATTCAGCAAGAATGATCAAAGAGCTGGAAAATCAGGCAAAAGAGGAAGCAGGAAAGAAAGCGAAAGAGTACGTTGTCAATGCGATTCAGCGTTGTGCCGCGGATCATGTGGCAGAGACGACGATCTCCGTAGTCCAGCTTCCAAGTGACGAGATGAAAGGACGTATCATTGGCCGTGAGGGTAGAAATATTCGTACCCTCGAGACATTAACCGGCGTTGAGCTGATTATTGATGATACGCCGGAGGCAGTTGTGCTCTCCGGATTTGATCCGATCCGGCGTGAAGTTGCGAGAATTGCATTGGAAAAGCTGATCGTGGACGGACGGATTCATCCGGCCAGAATCGAAGAGATGGTCGAAAAGGCACAGAAAGAAGTAGAATCCATGATTCGGGCAGAGGGAGAGGCGGCAGCACTGGAAGTCGGCGTACACGGAATTCATCCGGAGCTGATTCGTTTGCTTGGACGTATGAAATTCCGTACAAGCTATGGTCAGAACGCGCTGAAACATTCTATCGAGGTGGCGCAGCTTGCCGGACTTCTGGCAGGAGAGATCGGACTGGACGTCCGGGTGGCAAAGAGAGCCGGACTTCTGCACGACATCGGAAAGTCTATCGATCACGATGTGGAAGGGTCCCATATCCAGATTGGCGTGGATCTGTGCAGAAAGTACAAGGAATCAGCAGTTGTTATCAATGCAGTGGAAGCACATCATGGCGATGTGGAGCCACAGTCACTGATTGCTTGCGCGGTACAGGCAGCCGATACGATTTCGGCGGCAAGACCGGGTGCGCGGCGTGAGACATTGGAAACATATACAAACAGATTAAAACAGTTGGAAGATATCGCAAACCAATTTAAGGGGGTCGATAAGTCTTTTGCTATTCAGGCGGGAAGAGAGATTCGCGTTATGGTAGTTCCAGAACAAATATCAGATGACGATATGGTATTACTGGCAAGGGAGATTTCCAAGCAGATTGAGTTCGAGCTGGAATATCCTGGTCAGATTAAAGTAAATGTAATCCGAGAGTCAAGAGTCACGGATTACGCAAAATAGATATTAGAGTCGATATTGTAAAAGTAGGGATCCCTGATCTACTGCAAAGTAGGTCGGGGATTCTTTTATATCCATCAATCAAAGGAGGAGTCAGGAAAATGAGCGAAAATATTAGACGAGTTGGAAGAGAACTGAAATATAAGGGGGCAATTCTGGATGTATATACAGATCATATGGAGTTTGAAAACGGCAACAAGGCAGAATGGGATTTTATCAAGCACAAAGGGGCGGCGGCTGTTGTGGCAGTGGACAAGGATGGCAGACTGATTATGGTGCGCCAATACCGGAATGCTCTGGATCGGTATACGCTGGAGATTCCGGCAGGTGCGCTTGACTTCCCTGGGGAACCTGGAATCGTCTGTGCCGGAAGAGAATTAGAGGAGGAGACCGGCTTTCACTGTGAGAAGCTGGATTGGCTCATCAACATTCGCACGACAGTTGCTTTCTGTAATGAAAAGATTGAGGTGTATGTGGCAAGAGATCTGATCCCGTCCCATCAGAATCTGGATGAGGATGAGTATATTGAGTTGGAACGGTATACAGTAGAGGAACTGAAAGAAAAGATCTTTCAGGGAGAGATCGAGGATTCTAAAACCATCGCCTCTATTCTTGCATATGATGCGAAGTATTGCAGATAGGAGAAGAAATTTTCAAACAAGTTTGAACTCAGATTTTTGTCACTTTGTGCATGGCTCAACTGTAACACAAGATATATTCTCGCAGGGAGATTCAGGAATACAAAATCGGACAGGTGAATATGTATTAGTATCTGTTTATGAGGAGGACAAAGCTTGTGAGAATAGAAAGAGCAAAGCAGTATTTTGCGGTGGCATTCATGGCTGGATTTATAGGGGGGATCCTGTTCGCTAATCTGACGGTGCGGGACTATGTGACGACGTCCGGCATCTATAACCCCTATTTTCTAAAACAGTATGCTCAGTCAGATATTCAGGCGGGAGAGTATATTTTGTATCTGTGCGGAATCCGACTGATTCCTCTTGCGCTGATCGCGCTTTTGGGACAGACCAGGGTGCGGAGAATACTGAGCATCGTTGTATTCGCATGGGCAGGGTTTTCTGCTGGGACGATTGTCTGTGCGGGAATTCTGAATATGGGCATCCAGGGGATTGTGTTCTGGGTGATCGCCATGGTTCCCCAGTTTTTATTTTATGCCTTTGCGTATCTGATCGTGCTGTGGTATTTCTTTACTGTTCCTCAGTCCAGGTGGAATTTGGGGAAGACTTTGTTTGTTCTTCTCTTTATGGCGGCAGGGCTGATTACGGAGGCCTATGTGAATCCGATTCTCATGCAGATGTTTCTGGATACATTGTAAGCTGCAAAACGACAGCCTGAGTTTCCATATAAGTGGAACAAGGGCTGTCGTTTTGTGTTTTGGATACTTCCGGTGATGAAATTCAGATCGTGCGGACCAGTACTCGTACTGCCGCGGCAAACACAAAGATCTGACTTGCAAGAAGTCCGGTCAGATATCCGCTCATTCCAGTCTGTGGAATCAGGAGAAAGACACCGGCAATCCGGATGCAAAGACCGGTAAAATTAATCAGAAACGCCATGTTCGTATGTCCGAGACCGTTCAGAATACTGATGTAGGTTGAGTTTGTGTAGAGAAACGGACAGATAAAAGCGAGAACACGGATGTAGGAAGCCGCCTCCGGGCTGTGGAAGACCGCAGCACCAAGAAAGTCGGCAAAAACCAGAAAACCAAGAGTGCAGAGAAAACCAAGCACGAGGCAGGAACCGCTGACCTTGCGGATGAGCTGACGAAGAGTCCGGTTCTGGCTTGCAGCCTGAATTTCAGCCACAGTAGGGAGCATCATCATGGAAATGGAATTGGTGATGGCGGAAGGGAACAAAATACACGGCATGGCGATGCCGTTTAAGATTCCATAGTGGCTGAGGGCTGAGGAACGCGTAAATCCGTAGAGCATCAGGCTTCTTGGAATAGAGACGACTTCCACGCTTTGAAGGAGATTCAGGGAGATTCGGTTGGCTGTGACAGGAACGGCATGTTTCAGAATATCCCGAAGACATTCCAGATAGAGGGAAATCGTACGTCTGGAGAGGGTACTTTTTGTATAAAGTATCCGTCGGACGGCAAAAATGCTGTAAAAGGCTCCTGCGATCTCGCCCAGAACGAGTCCACACACGGCAAGAATAATCCCGGCCGATCCCGTCTCCTTCATGGCGGCGGTGTAGAGCAGATAGACTCCAAGGACACGGGCGCACTGTTCTACAAGCTGTGAGATCCCGGGTATCTTCGTCTGTTTTAATCCCAGAGAATATCCACAGATACAGGAGTGGACACTGGCAAAAGGCAGCGCATAGGACATGACTTTTAATAAAGGCTCACAGCGGCTGTCATTCAAGAGGAACACGGCAATGTCCTGTGCAAAAATCTGGATGCAGACCATGCAGAGCAAAGATAATACAGTAGAAAGAAACAGGGCGGTCTGAAAGGATGCCCTGGAAAGATCGGGCCTTCCAAGGGAAGCATACCGGGCGGTCAGACGGGAGAGTGCAGTCTCTATCCCTGCGGCAGACAAAGAAATACAAAGTGCGTAGGCGGGAAAGATCAGATGGTAGATTCCAATCCCTTCCGTACCAAAGGAGCGGCTCAAGAAGATCCGGAAGAAAAATCCAATGACCCTTGAGATCAGACCGACAAGCGTCAGGACAAAAGCTCCCTTTAAAAATATTTTTTTACGGCTGGAAAGATGCATAAGATACCTGACTTTGTTTTTTACTATGATATTCTTGGATATGGGTTGACAGAACCAGATGGGGGTGCTATTCTACAAAAGGGGAAACCCTAGTAAAAAAGTAGGATTAAATGAGGTGACAACGTGAAATTATCAACAAAAGGAAGATACGGGCTGCGCGCAATGATCGATCTGGCTGAGTTTTCTGAGACAGAACCGGTCTCCATCGGCAGTATTTCACAACGTCAGGGAATTTCAGAAAGATATCTGGAACAGTTGATGGCCAAGCTGAAAAAGGCGGGGCTGGTAGAGAGTATCCGTGGTGCGGGCGGAGGCTATGTCATACATGGAGATTCGGGCAGTATTTCCGTAGGGGACATCCTACGTGCGTTAGAGGGAAGCCTGGAAGCCGTGACGTGTGCGGCGTTCCATGAGGACGAGTCCTGCGAGGCACAGGATATCTGTGCGACCAAGTATGTCTGGAAAAGAATCAATGAGAGTATCCGTACGACAGTGGACGGGATTTATCTGGCGCAGCTTGTGGAAGAGAGCAGAAAGAATAAGGCAAAGTGCCACAGACAGATTTCCCCGGAAGCGCTCTGCGGCGGTTCCAGAAAGGAAACAGGAAAGGAAGAAGACCATGAGTACACTGATCTATTTAGATAATGCGGCAACGACAAAGACAGCACCGGAAGTGGTGGAGGCGATGCTCCCGTTTTTTACAGAATATTATGGGAATCCGTCGAGCGTTTACAGTTTTGCGTCCAAGAGTAAGGAAGCGGTGACGAGACAGCGCGAAATCATCGCAGGCGCACTGGGCGCCAAAGCGAACGAGATCTATTTTACTGCAGGCGGCACGGAGAGTGATAACTGGGCAATCAAGGCGGCAGCGGAAGCCTATGAGTCCAAAGGAAAACACATTATCACATCCAAAATTGAGCATCATGCGGTTCTGCATACTTGCGAGTACCTGGAGCACCGTGGATTTGAGGTGACTTACCTGAATGTAGATGAAAATGGGGTGGTGGACTTAGAAGAATTGAAACAGGCTATCCGGCCGGACACGATTCTGATCTCCATCATGTTTGCCAACAATGAGATCGGAACGATGGAACCGGTAAGAGAGATCGGGGAGATTGCAAAGGAACACGGGATTTTATTCCACACCGATGCGGTACAGGCATTTGGCCAGATCCCGATTCAGGTGGATGAGCTGCATATCGACATGTTGAGTGCCAGCGGTCACAAACTCAATGGACCGAAAGGAATCGGATTCCTCTACATCAGAAAGGGGCTGCGTCTGAAGAATTTCGTCCATGGCGGAGCGCAGGAGAGAAAGCGCCGTGCCGGTACGGAGAATGTGCCTGGAATCGTGGGTCTCGGAACTGCGGTGGCACGGGCCATCCGTACGATGGAAGAACGGACAAAACTGGAAAAGGAGATCCGAGATTACCTGATTGACCGGGTATTAAAGGAGATTCCTTACACGAAGCTGAACGGCCATCCGACCGACCGGCTTCCAAACAATGCAAATTTCAGTTTCCGGTTTATTGAAGGAGAAGCCATGCTGCTAAGCCTTGATATGGCAGGAATCTGTGGATCGAGCGGGTCTGCCTGCACATCCGGCTCTCTGGATCCGTCCCATGTGCTTCTGGCGATCGGGCTTCCGCATGAGATTGCTCACGGATCCCTGCGGCTGACTCTAAACGAAGAGATTACAAAGGAAGATATCGACTATGTGGTGGAACATCTGAAAGAGATTATCTCAAATCTCAGGGCCATGTCTCCGCTCTACGAAGATTTTATAAAGAAGCAGACAAAATAAAGAAACGGACTTAGGAGGAAATCATCATATGTATTCAGAAAAGGTAATGGATCATTTTCAGCATCCGAGAAATATGGGAGAAATTGAAGGCGCAAGCGGCGTCGGAACGGTTGGAAACGCAAAGTGCGGCGATATCATGCGGATTTATCTGGATATTGACGAGAATCAGATCATTCAGGATGTAAAGTTTAAAACGTTTGGCTGCGGCGCGGCAGTTGCCACAAGCAGTATGGCCACGGAACTGGTAAAGGGAAAGCATATCAAAGAGGCTATGCAGGTGACGAACAAGGCAGTGATGGAGGCGCTTGACGGGCTTCCGCCGGTGAAAGTACATTGTTCTCTTCTGGCGGAGGAGGCGATCCATGCGGCTCTTTGGGATTATGCTCAGAAGAACGGCATCGAGATTGACGGACTGGAGAAACCAAAGTCTGATATCCACGAAGGAGAAGAAGAGGAAGACGAGGAATATTAAAGGAAGGCGGACAGACAAAGAAAGCATGAAGAAAGAGAAAGTAGTAATCGGTATGTCCGGCGGAGTGGATTCTTCCGTGGCGGCGTATCTTCTGAAAGAAGCTGGATACGATGTAACCGGAGTGACGATGATCACCTGCGACGAGGAACAGTGCGGACAGGATCCATCAAGAGACGCAAAAAAGGTAGCGGAAGAAATCGGGATCCCGCACTATACAGTGGACTTTCGGAAGGAATTTAAGGCCAGTGTCATGGACTATTTCTGTGAAGAATATCTGGAAGGGCGTACACCGAATCCATGTGTGGTCTGCAACCGCTTTGTAAAGTGGGAGGCACTCCTAAATTGGGCTGGACAAATCGGCGCGGATAAAATTGCCACCGGGCATTATGCGAATATCATTACTCTTCCGAACGGTCGGTATGCAGTGGCGAATGCTGATGTGTCCAGAAAAGATCAGACGTATGCACTATACAATCTGACTCAGGAACAGCTTTCTCATACCCTGATGCCGATCGGAACGTATGAGAAGGACGAGATTCGCAGGATTGCTCAGAAAGCCGGGATTTCTGTGGCACAGAAAGCGGACAGTCAGGATATTTGCTTTATCCCGGACGGGGATTATGCTTCCTTTATCCGGAATTACACAGGGAATGTACCGGCAGAAGGAAACTTTGTAGACAGACAGGGCAAAATTCTTGGGAGACACAAGGGAATGATTCACTATACGGTAGGACAGAGAAAGGGGCTTGGTATTGCCCTCGGATACCCGGCGTTCGTACTTGAGATTCGGCCAAAGACCAATGAAATAGTACTCGGAAATGACGAGGAATCCCTGACCACAACCGTGCGGGCACATCTGTTAAACGCTATGGGAGTGGAACATTTTGATGAGATGGAAGGCAGCAGGCTGTTTGCCAAAATTCGCTATAATCATCGGGGCGGATGGTGTTCCTTGAAAGTGACCGGGCCGGATGAGATCACCTGCATCTTTGAAGAACCACAGCGGGCGGTGACGCCGGGGCAGGCTCTTGTCCTCTATGGTGACGGTTATATTCTGGGAGGAGGACGGATCCTTTGATCCGAAAAGGAGAACCATAATGATAAAAGCAGATTACCATATGCACACGTATTTTTCTTCAGACTCTGATACGCCGCCGGAGGCAATGGCGCTTGGAGCAATCAAAAAGGGGCTTCGATGGATTTGTATCACAGATCACCATGACTGGGATTATCCGGAGGATAAAAGTCAGTTTCGTATCGATTTTCCACGGTATCTTCCGGCAATCCGAAAACTGAAAGAAGACTTTCGGGACCGGATCTCCATTCAGATGGGAGTCGAGATCGGATTCCAGAAACATCTAGGGCCATATTATAAGGAACTGGCAGATACCTATCCGTTTGATTTTATAATTGGCAGCACCCATGTGGTGGATGGCAGAGACCCTTATAACGGTGTGCTGTTTGAGAATCAAACGGATGCCAAGGTCTATGAGCGGGCCTTTGAGGAGACGATGGAAAACATTCGGATCATCCGGGACTTTGATGTCCTGGGACACATGGACTATATTGTGCGGTACGGCAGACACCAGGCAAAGGAGTATAACTGGAAAAACTGCTCAGATCTGATCGACGAGATTTTGAGATGGCTGATCGAGCACGGGAAAGGCATCGAGATGAACATGGCCGGATTCAAGTATGGGCTTGGTTTCTGCCATCCGTACCCTGAGATCATCCGCAGATACCGGGAACTTGGCGGGGAGATTATCACCGTAGGATCTGATGCGCATCAGCCGGATCACATCGCCTACCAGTATGAGGACGCGGGTCGGATTCTGGAACAGTGTGGTTTCCGGTATTATACGATATTTATAGGCAGAAAGCCAAAATTTTTGAAGATCAATTAAGCTGTCTTGCGATTCAGAACAAAAGACTTTTGAGGTCTAAATCGCAAAAGAGAATTGGGAAAAACTTGGATAAAAATAGAAAAGAGACTTGAATTCTGGTATTTTTTTTAGTACAATCATTATGGTTGATGAATCTTTAACAAGGAGAAATCACCATTGCTGCATTATGCAGAGGAGAAACTAAATTAAACTTTAGGAGGAATTAATCATGGCAGTAAAAGTAGCGATTAATGGTTTTGGACGTATCGGACGTCTTGCATTCAGACAAATGTTCGGAGCAGAAGGATACGAAGTTGTTGCAATCAACGATCTTACTTCCCCGAAGATGCTTGCTCACTTATTAAAATATGATTCAACACAGGGAAAATACGCATTAGCAGATAAGGTGACAGCAGGCGAAGATTCCATCACAGTTGACGGACAGGAAATCAAAATTTACGCAAAAGCGAACGCCGAAGAGCTTCCATGGGGAGAAATCGGAGTCGACGTTGTTCTGGAATGTACCGGATTCTACACATCCAAAGAGAAAGCTTCTGCACACATCAAAGCAGGCGCAAAGAAAGTCGTTATTTCTGCACCAGCAGGAAATGATCTTCCTACCATCGTTTACAATGTAAACCACAAACAGCTTACAAAAGATGACAACATCATTTCCGCAGCATCCTGTACAACAAACTGCTTAGCACCGATGGCGAAAGCACTCAATGATCTTGCACCGATCAAATCCGGTATCATGTGTACAATCCATGCTTACACAGGAGATCAGATGACTCTTGACGGACCGCAGAGAAAAGGTGATTTAAGAAGATCCCGTGCAGCAGCAGTGAATATCGTACCAAACTCTACAGGAGCAGCAAAAGCCATTGGATTAGTTATTCCTGAATTAAACGGTAAATTAATCGGATCCGCTCAGCGTGTACCAACACCGACAGGATCTACAACAATTTTAACTGCTGTTGTTGAGGGAAATGTTACAAAAGAACAGATCAACGAAGCGATGAAAGCTGCGTCCAACGAATCTTACGGATACAACGAAGATGAAATCGTATCCAGCGATATCATAGGAATGACATATGGTTCCTTATTCGACGCGACACAGACAATGGTTCTGCCATTGGACAACGGAACAACAGAAGTTCAGGTTGTTTCCTGGTATGACAATGAAAACTCTTACACAAGTCAGATGGTAAGAACAATCAAACATTTCGGAACATTATTATAATCTTTCGTTTCCGAATCATAAGTAGGGCAGGAATTCCTGCCGGAATAAGACTCAACGAAGGGTCCGGTCTCAGTGGGGCCGGACCCTTTTTGTCAGAATAAAAGGAGGCACAGACAATGCTTAATAAAAAATCTGTAGACGATATCAATGTAAAAGGGAAAAGAGTTCTTGTAAGATGCGACTTTAACGTGCCGCTGATAGACGGTAAGATCACAGATGAGAACCGTCTTGTAGCAGCGCTTCCGACAATTAAGAAGCTGATTGCTGACGGCGGAAAGGTGATCCTTTGTTCTCACCTTGGAAAACCGAAGGGAGAACCGAAGCCGGAATTATCCTTGGCGCCGGTTGCAGTAAGACTTTCTGAATTATTAGGACAGGAAGTCAAGTTTGCCGCAGATCCGGAAGTGGTTGGGGCAAACGCAAAGGCAGCGGTAGAAGCAATGAATGAAGGAGATGTGGTACTTCTCGAAAATACACGTTACCGTGCGGAAGAGACAAAAAATGAGGATACATTCAGTGCAGAGCTTGCTTATCTTTGCGACGTATTTGTAAATGATGCCTTTGGAACTGCTCACAGAGCACACTGCTCCAATGTCGGCGTGACAAAATTTGTGGACACTGCCGTAGTCGGATATCTGATGCAGAAAGAGATTGATTTCCTCGGAAATGCAGTAGAGCATCCGGAAAGACCATTCGTAGCTATCCTTGGCGGAGCAAAAGTATCCAGCAAGATTTCTGTGATCGAGAGACTTCTTGACAAGGTAGACACCCTTATTATCGGCGGTGGTATGGCTTATACATTTTCTAAAGCGCAGGGAGGAAAGATTGGTACTTCTCTTTGTGAGGACGACTATCTGGATTACGCATTAAATATGGTCAAAAAGGCAGAAGTAATGGGTGTGAAACTACTTCTTCCAGTTGATAATATAATCGGAGATCAGTTTTCCCACGAAGCAAATACCCAGACTGTAGAGGCCGGAGCACTTACGGACGGA
>ENA-OQKY01001288-OQKY01001288.1-human-gut-metagenome-genome-assembly--contig:-NODE-1288-length-15348-cov-4.852704_pt1 | contig 15348 bp, 8 predicted proteins | sample MGYA00242652_ERZ504805 | MGnify/ENA primary metagenome ERZ504805 (study PRJEB26092, sample SAMD00036400) | human gut metagenome | host: Homo sapiens | study: EMG produced TPA metagenomics assembly of... | reverse complement strand
AGTGGATTGGGGAGGGGGGACCTGAGCTGGTCAAGCAACGTCTGAAAAAGGCCTACAGTATTCGGAGGCCTGGTGTCATTGCCGTCGATCTGGATGGCATGCCTGTAAAGTGCGTGGGCCCCCAAGACGTCGCCCTTGCCATTATTAAGGCGGTATTCCAGAACGGCTATGTGAATAATAGAGTCATGGAGTTCGTAGGACCAGGCGTTGCGAAGTTGAGTGCGGATTTCCGGATTGGTATCGATGTGATGACAACGGAGACGACTTGCTTGTCCTCCATCTGGGAGACGGATGAAGTAATCAGGGAATTCTACGAGATCCACGGACGAGAGGGTGAGTATGAGGAGCTTGCACCGGGAGATGTGGCATACTATGATGGCATGGTCTATGTGGATCTGAGCAAGGTGCGTCCGATGATCGCGATGCCGTTCCACCCAAGCAATGCATATACCATCGAGGAGGTAAACGCCAACTTGACAGATATTCTCCATGATGTAGAGGAGAAGGCAAGAGTGAGCCTTGATAATGCGGTACCTTATTCCCTCCAGGATAAGATCCGGGATGGAAAACTCTATGTAGAGCAGGGGATTATTGCAGGATGTGCCGGCGGCGGCTTTGAAAATATCTGTGCGGCAGCGGACATTATCCGGGGCAGAAATATCGGGGCGGATGCCTTTACGTTCAGTGTCTATCCGGCAAGTACGCCGATTTATATGGAGCTTGTAAAGAATGGAGCCGTTGCAGACCTTCTGGAGGCAGGAACGATTGTAAAGACGGCGTTTTGCGGACCGTGTTTTGGCGCGGGTGATACACCGGCCAATCATGCGTTTAGTATCCGTCATACGACAAGGAATTTCCCGAATCGGGAGGGCTCCAAGCTGCAGAGCGGACAGATTTCATCCGTGGCGTTGATGGATGCGCGTTCGATCGCGGCAACAGCAGCAAACAAGGGATATCTGACTCCGGCGACAGATTTGGACGTGGAATACAGCAGTCCGAAGTATCATTTTGACAGTTCCATTTATGCAAACCGTGTTTTTGACAGCCACGGAAAGGCAGAACCGGAAGTGGAAATTCAGTTCGGGCCGAACATCAAGGACTGGCCGAAGATGGCGGAGCTTCCACAGAATCTTCTGTTAAAAGTCGTTTCTGAGATCCATGATCCGGTGACGACGACCGATGAGTTGATTCCATCCGGCGAGACATCTTCCTACCGCTCCAACCCGCTGGGACTGGCAGAGTTTGCGCTTTCCAGAAAGGATCCGGCGTATGTTGGACGTGCCAAGGAAGTACAGAAAGCGGAGAAAGCTATTGAAGAGGGGATCTGTCCGTTAGAAGTGCTTGATGAGTTGAAACTGGTGATGGCGGAGGTAAAGAAGCGTTTTGCTAATGTAGGTGAAGGAAATCTTGGAATCGGAAGTACGATTTTTGCGGTGAAGCCCGGGGACGGTTCTGCAAGGGAGCAGGCTGCCTCTTGCCAAAAAGTACTTGGAGGATGGGCAAATATTGCCTGTGAATATGCAACCAAGCGTTACCGCTCCAATCTGATCAACTGGGGTATGCTGCCGTTTATTACAAAGGAAGATCACACCGCACTTTCTTTTAAGAACGGAGATTACATTTTTGTGCCGGATATTCGAAGGACGGTGGAGGACAAAGCAGATGAAGTCAAAGCCTATGTTGTGGACAGCGGTCTCAGAGAGATGACACTGTATCTTGGAGCATTGACGGATACAGAAAGAGACATCATTCTGAAAGGCTGCCTCATTAATTATTATCGAGGGTAAATTCAGAAATAGACGTAAGAAATATCAAAACTCATCAAAAATAAAAACCCTGCAGGGAAAAGCACCATGGTATGGCGCCGCAGTCCCTGCGGGGTTTTACAAAGAGTTAAATTTATTCTTCTCCGTTGAAGCAGTAAGTGCAAAGCTTACAGGAGTCGATTCCAATGGATTCGATCAGGTCATCCAGGCGATGATAACGAAGGGAAGTGAAATTCTGCTGTCTGCAGATTTCATCCAGCATTTTCTGGTAGCGGTCACTGTTCGGATCCGCATATTCTGCAAGAATCTCAGGAGAAGCGTCTCCTTCCCAGTCTCGGATGATCCGACGGGTAATCAGATCCAGCTCGGATTTGGAGCGGGAGAAGTTGAGGTACTTACATCCGTACAAAAGCGGAGGACATGCAGGCCTCACATGCACTTCTTTCGCACCGCTCTGATAGAGAAACTCGGTCGTCTCACGGAGCTGTGTTCCACGTACAATAGAATCGTCGATCAGAAGGAGCTTGCGATCCTCGATCAGCGCCTGTACCGGAATTAACTTCATGCGGGCGATAAGATTCCGCTGGCTCTGTGTCGTAGGCATGAAAGAGCGCGGCCAGGTCGGTGTATATTTAATAAATGGGCGGGCATATGGAATTCCGGATTCGTTCGCATATCCGATCGCATGTGCTACACCGGAGTCCGGAACACCTGCCACAATGTCAGGAGATACCGTTCCCGCATCCCTCTTGGCAAGCAGGCTTCCACATTTGTAGCGCATTTCTTCTACATTGACTCCCTCGTAGGAAGAAGTTGGGTAGCCATAGTATACCCAAAGGAAAGAACAGATCTTCATCTTTTCGAAAGGCTGTCCGACTGTCTCCACACTTTCCGGGGTGATGTAGACGATCTCTCCCGGTCCCAGCTCCTTGTAGTCGGAGTAGCCAAGATTGATATATGCAAAGCTTTCAAAGGAAACACAGTATGCGTCCTCTTTCCTCCCAATGACAACAGGGGTACGCCCATAACGGTCACGCGCGGCATAAAGCCCCTCCTGGTTCATCACGAGAAGTGTCATGGAGCCGTCTACAATCGACTGTACGTAACGGATTCCCTCCACGATGGAATCTTTCTTACAGATCAGGGAAGCGATCAGTTCTGTTGCATTGATCTGTCCGGTACTCATTTCCTGGAAATGAGAGTGCCCGTCCTGGAAGATCATCTTTAAAAGAGAATCCAGATTGTTAATCTTGCCAACCGTCGTGATTGCGAAGCTGCCAAGATGTGACTGAATCAGGAGTGGCTGTGGTTCAAAGTCGGAGATACAGCCAATGCCAAGATTTCCTTTCAGCTCATTCAGATCCTTGTCGAATTTGGTACGAAACGGGGAGTTCTCAATATTGTGAATGGCACGGCTGAAACCGGACTCTCCATGAGTCGCCATACCGCCTCTTCTTGTTCCGAGGTGAGAATGATAGTCTACCCCATAAAATAAATCAAGTACACATTCGCCTTTTGATGCTACACCAAAAAATCCGCCCATAGTATATGGTTCTCCTTTCCCATTCTAAAACAAATCTTGCGTTGACAATACTAATTTAGTTTAGCACGGATGGCCTGGTAAATGAAGAGGGAAATAAAATATAGATAAATGAATAAAAATTCAAAATAAAACAGATAATTTAGACAATTAAAAATTAAAAATGAAATAAAATAAAAAATAATTCAAAAAAGTATTGACAAATAAAGAGGCAAGTGCTATAGTTTAATCAATCCAAAAGAAAAGAAACCTGACGAGAAAGGGGTTCTTGGAACTGGAAGTTGTTTCACTTTCAGAATTGGAAATTTAGAAAAAGGAGGGCTTTTACCATTGGACAGCACGGAGTTCAAAATTCAATATGTTAGTGGTATTACAGATGAAGGTTCCCATGTTGAAAGCCTTTATCAATAAATAAATCCAGTAAATAGTTGAGTGTACAAAGTATATCGGAGATGTAACAAGCTGGAATATGAGATTGAAAATTCTGTAAGACATATTGAATATGATACCACATCAGTCAATAGTTCAAAGAATTAGAAGATGTGTAAAGAAACATCGCCTAAGGATCAGAAATTTTATTTAACCGTTTATCTTATATTTAATATGAGTTGATGAAAAAAGATTTGGTATGCGGATAATACAGGGGAGGAAGCCAAAGGGCAGAACCCATAAGTAGATTAGAATAAAAAGGAGAGGAGTTCTCTAAATTATAAAATTGAATATATCGGCAGAAGATTTGAAAAGTCAACAAAATTAAATATATTATAAAAGGAAGTAGAAAATCTGAGATCAAAGATTACATTAGCGGAAAATTAATCAGAGACTTTGAGTTATATATCGAATATAAAATAAAAAAGGCTTTTGGGAACCGGTAAATCGAAATGAAAGATTCCTCCGGTAAGAGAATTAAAAATATGATAAAATTGAATAAATAAAACAGCCATTATAAGAAAAATATATAATGGCTGTTTTTCTGTTGGTGATAAGTAAACATCCGGAGGTGACCGAGACGTTGGCAACTATCTTCAATACCGGAATGTGTCATCTGACACTTACAATGATTGATGTAATAGTTTTGTAATAATTAAGAAAAAAACGGCTCCAATTTTTTGACATTGACAAGTTGGTATGATACACTAAGAAAATGAAAAGATATATGATCCTTGCGAATAAAAGAACGATTTGAAGCTGCTATGATGAGCAAGTAATTAATGAGGTGAGCGACATTGGATAAATACGAGTATCGTGAAAAAACGGAACAAATAATGAAGTACGTCCAGACAAAGTCCTACGATAAGGCAAAAGAGATTGCGGAGACGATTGACTGGAAGCGTGTGAAAAATGCATCCATGCTTTGTACAGTAAGTGAGATTTATGAATATACCGGGGAGTATCAGAAAAGCAGAGAGATTCTTTTTATCGCATATGACAGAAGTCCGGGGAGCAGGAAGATTGTATACCGACTGGGAACGCTGGCACTCCGGCTGGGGGAGACGGAAGAGGCGCTGGATTGCTACGAGGAGTTTGTGAGTATGGCCCCGAAAGATCCAAATCAGTACATATTAAAATATAAGATTCTAAAAGCGCAGAATGCACCGCTTAAAGAGCAGATCCGTGTGTTGGAAGAGTTTAAGAAGGCAGAGTATATTGAAAAGTGGGCATACGAGCTGGCAGAGCTCTATGACAAAGCGGGGATGACAACGGAATGTCTCGAAGAGTGTGATGATCTGATTCTGTGGTTCAGTGATGGAGTCTTCGTACAGAAGGCGATGGAGCTGAAGATAAAATACAAGCCGCTTACACCACAGCAGCAGCAGAAATACAGGACTCCGGAAACCGAGGAGAAGTCCCAGGCGGGGAAGCCGGCTGCAGTGGAAACGGCACAGGAGGAAGAGCTGGAGAAGAAAGGTGAGATCTTGGAAGGGCAGGCATCACAAGGACAGACAGCCAAAGAGGAGCCAGATCAGAGCCAGGAAATACAGCCAGAGCCGGAAAAACTGGTTGATGTCGGCCAGGTGATTTCCATGCTTCAGGATGATGATAAGAGAGATGCTCTGATCAGGAAATTGGATATGTCCAGGGCGCTGACAGGAGTTTTTTTGCTTGGAATGGCTGTCGGGGGAAATCAGACAATAGAAGAAGTAACGCATATGTTGGGAAAAGGAGAGGGAGACGTGTACGAGACAGGACAGATGAGAATAGAGGAGATCCTCCGTCAATGGGAAGAAAGACAGAGAAAAAATGCAGCCGCCATTGAGGAAAAGAAAAAAGAAGCAGAGGAAAAGGCAGCCAAAGAGCGGGCTAAGGCCGAGAAGGTCTCCAAAGATACAGCAACAATTCTTTCGGAAGATATCCAGAGACTTCTGAATGAAATGGAATCAGAAGAAAAAGGAAGCCAGGAAGAAATGGGCGGTACGACAGAATCTATTGCAAGACTTTCTGAGTCTATGAAAGAGCAGCCAGAGGAAACAGTGTCTCAGGAAGAGCCTGCTGAAGAAGAGATTATGGAGGAGACAGTCGGAGAAACAGAAGAAGCTGGAGAGGAAGAAGAAGAGTACGAAGAAGAAGAGTACGAAGAGGAAGAGTACGAAGAGGAAGAGTACGACGAAGACGAATACGAGGACGAGTACGAAGACGTCTCCGAGGATGAATTTGAGGAGGAGTATGACGAGGGGGAATACGACGACGAAGAATCTGATTTTGAAGAGGATGATTTTGGTTATGATGACGAAGAAATAGAAGATGAGGAAACAGAGGAGGAAGAACCTACAAAGCCGGAGACAGAAGAAGTACTTGAGATTGAAGAGCCAGATGAGGATGATAGTTCCGGATCTTCTGGCGGCTCGTCCTTTGATACCGGGTTTATTGTACAGGGCCGTTATGATTTAAGCGCAACAAGTGAGATCGGTCTGAAGCTTGGTCTGACTGAGGAGCAGAAGAAACTGTTTTCCTACTTTGTACCGATTCGTGGCATGAGTGAACAGCTTGTAGATGTTTTGGAGCAGGATAAAGTCTGCAAGAAGCGTTACGGTACATCCAGAACAGGAAATATTCTTGTAATTGGTCATAAGGGTTCCGGTAAGACGGTGCTTGCGGTAGATATCGTAAAGGCAATTCAGAAGCAACGCAGAATGAAACAGGGTAAAGTGGCAATTATTACGGGTGATGCCCTGAATAAGAAAAATCTCATCAGCATTATCCAAAAGCTGAGTGGTGGGGCGCTGATTATTGAGAAAGCCAGCAAGATGAATGATAAGACCATTGATGATCTGACAGGTCTGATGGAAGAGCAGACCGGTGAGATGCTTTTTATCCTGGAAGATGAGAGACGGCCGATGGAAAAAATGCTCTCTGAGTATCCGGATTTCCGCAGAAAGTTTACTTCAAGAGTAGAGCTTCCAATCTTTATCAACGATGAGCTCGTTACATTTGGGCAGACCTATGCGAAGGAAAATGGTTACCGGATTGATGAGATGGGGATTCTGGCACTTTACAGTAGAATTGATGTCCTTCAGAAAGAAGATCATTTTGTGACGGTAGCTGAAGTGAAGGATATCATGGATGATGCGATAGAACATTCACAGAAAGCCAATGTGAAACATCTGATGAAGCGTGTGTTTGGAAAGAGCACAGATGAGACAGACCGGATTATCTTAAAAGAGGATGATTTCAAACATTAAGTAATAGTTTTCGGCGGCTAAGTCGAGCTGTGATGGCGGAACTGTTACAACATGAAAGATAATCGACAATAATTGTACAAAATGACGAAAAGAGTTTTAATAAAGTTAAAAACTTTGTTAAAACTCTTTCTTTTTGTCCGACGCTCAAGTATAATAAACGTAGACTTTTTGTGAGAAGGTGAATAGCATGGCGAGAACAAAAAAGAAGAAACCATATGAAATCGGTGAGCTGGATCAGTACTTATTTGGACAGGGCACGCATTATGATTTATATAAAAAAATGGGATCACATCTTGTCACGGACGGAAAGAAGAAGGGCACTTACTTTGCGGTATGGGCTCCGAATGCAAAGTCTGTCTCGGTGGTTGGTGATTTTAATAACTGGGATAGGGACAAGAATCCGATGGTGCGGGAAGATCCGCTTGGAATTTATACCTGCTTTATTCAGGGGGTTGAAGCGGATATGATCTATAAGTACTGCATTGAAACAAAGACGGGTGACTTGCTCTACAAGGCAGATCCATTTGCCAACTATGCGGAGATGAGACCGGGCACAGCCTCCAAGGTGCATGATATTTCCAACCTGAAATGGAGTGACAGTGCTTGGATGGAGGGCAGGGCCACCTGGAATATGGACGAGAGTCCTATCTCTATCTATGAGGCGCATATCGGCTCCTGGAGGCAGCATCCTGGCGAGGAGGACGAGAGGTTTTATAATTATCGAGAATTCGCTGTAGAAGCGGTCAAATATATGAAAGAGATGGGGTATACCCATATTGAACTGATTGGGATTGCTGAGCATCCATTTGATGGGTCTTGGGGATACCAGGTGACAGGATACTTTGCGCCGACGTCACGGTATGGTACGCCGGAAGATTTTGCTTATATGATTAACTATTTCCATAGAAATAAGATCGGAGTAATTTTGGATTGGGTACCGGCTCATTTCCCAAGAGACGCGCATGGCCTTGCGGATTTCGACGGGACGGCGGTCTATGAGTATGCAGATCCGAGAAAGGGAGAGCATCCTGACTGGGGTACCAAGATTTTTGACTATGGCAAGTCAGAGGTTAAGAATTTCCTCATCAGCAATGCGCTGTTCTGGATGGAGCATTTTCATGTGGATGGTCTGAGGGTGGATGCGGTAGCATCCATGTTGTACCTGGATTATGGCAAGCAGGATGGCCAGTGGGTGGCCAACAAATATGGAGGAAATCAGAACCTGGAGGCCATCGAATTCTTCAAGCACCTGAATTCTGTTGTGCTTGGACGGAATCCTGGTGCGCTGATGATTGCGGAGGAATCAACGGCGTGGCCGAAGGTGACCGGAAAGCCGGAGGACGATGGACTTGGATTCAGCCTGAAATGGAACATGGGCTGGATGCATGATTTTCTCGAATACATGAAGCTGGATCCATATTTCAGAAAAGAGCATCATAATCAGATGACTTTTGCGATGACCTATGCTTACAGTGAGAAGTACATTCTGGTACTCTCCCATGATGAGGTTGTGCATTTGAAGTGTTCGATGTTAAATAAAATGCCGGGGCTTGGTTTTGACAAGTATGCGAATCTGAAAGTCGGCTATGCGTTTATGATGGGACATCCGGGCAAAAAGCTGCTCTTTATGGGGCAGGATTTCGCACAACTTCGGGAGTGGAGCGAGGCAAGGGAGCTCGATTGGTATCTGCTTGAGGAGCCGGAGCATCAGTATCTGCAGGCGTTTACAAGAGATCTTCTGAAGCTCTACAGGAAGAATAAGGCGATGTATGAGCAGGATACGGAAGGATACGGATTTGAGTGGGTGAATGCAAATGATGGATACCGGAGTATTTTCAGCTTTATCCGGCATTCCAAACATAATAAAAAGAACCTGCTTTTTGTCTGCAACTTTACCCCAATGGAGTGGACGGATTATAGAGTGGGTGTGCCGCGCAGAAAGCAGTATAAGCTGATTCTAAACAGCGATGACAAGCAGTATGGCGGAAAGGGAGAGGAGCGTCCGCAGATATATAAGGCTGTGAAGCAGGAATGTGATGGAAGACCGTATTCCTTTGCGTACAAGCTTCCGCCATATGGTGTGGCAGTTTTTGAATTTTAATTCTGCATGAATTATTGCATGCTACAGAAGTATGAATCGGGCCCGTCTGGAAAGTCTCAGTGGCTTTGTGGATGAGCCTGATTTTCTTGTCCCATGGGAAACCTTCTTGTAAGGTACACGTGGAAGAGAACGGAGGAAAAAATGGAGAATTATCAGATTACACAGTGGTGTCATTATTTTATCAGAGAGCAAGTACATGAGGGGGATTTCTGTATTGACGCAACCTGCGGTAACGGACATGATACCCTTCTACTGTGCGAGCTGGTGGGGGACAGTGGGCTGGTAGCCGGATTTGATATCCAGAAAGAAGCGGTGGAAAAGACAGAAACACGACTCGCCGAAACTGGAATGAACGGACGGGGCCGAATATTCTGCTGCGGACATGAAAAAATGAAGGAACAGCTTTTGCAGCATGAGGATTGTAGGAAAATGCTGGAGCAGACGGCGGACGGGTATGGTAAGGTTTCTTGTATTGTATTTAACTTTGGATATTTGCCGGGAGGCTTGCATGAGCTTGCTACAAAGGCAGAAACGAGTGTGGTGGCGTTGGAGGACAGTCTTACTATTCTGAAACGAGGAGGGATTCTCAGTCTCTGCATCTACAGCGGAAAGGACAGTGGGTTTGAGGAGAGGGACGCCCTCCTGGAATATCTGGAAAATCTTGACAGAAAAAAATATCTGGTTATAATGAGCTCATATTCTAATCGTCCGAATCATCCGCCGATTCCGGGTCTGATTATCCGGATTTGAGGTGGCAGAACAGGAATGATAGCATATAATAACAGACAGGAGGGATGAAGATATGCAGCTTGCAGTAGGATTGTTATTACCGTTTCTCGGGACGACACTGGGTGCCGCCTGTGTTTTTTTTATGAAAGGGCAGATGAAGCCGCTTGTTCAGAAGATGCTTCTGGGATTTGCGTCGGGAGTGATGGTGGCGGCATCGGTGTGGTCGCTTCTGATTCCGGCAATGGATATGTCGGAGGAGATGGGGAAATATGCATTTATCCCGGCGGCAGCCGGATTTTTACTTGGAATTTTGTTTTTGCTTGGAATGGACCGGGCAGTACCGCATCTCCATATGGGAGCAGAATGTGCGGAGGGGCCTAAGTGCTCTTTAAAAAAAACAACCATGCTTGTCCTTGCCGTGACGCTTCACAATATTCCAGAGGGAATGGCGGTTGGTGTGGTGTTTGCAGGTATGCTTTCGCAAAATACAGAGATTACGGTGGCAGGAGCTTTTGCCCTGTCCGTGGGGATTGCTATCCAGAATTTCCCTGAGGGGGCGATTATTTCCATGCCGTTAAAAAGTGAGGGCACAGGAAAGGGAAAAGCCTTTCTCTATGGAATGTTGTCCGGAGCGGTGGAGCCGGTGGCGGCAGTGATTACCATTCTGCTGGCAGGATTTATCACGCCGGTGCTTCCGTACCTGTTGTCCTTTGCAGCAGGGGCCATGCTTTATGTGGTCGTAGAGGAACTGATTCCGGAAGCGAGCGAGGGAGAGCATAGCAATATCGGAACCATCGGTTTTGCGGCAGGTTTTGTGTTAATGATGATCCTGGACGTTGCACTGGGATAATGAGTACATCAAATAAGTAGACAAGGAGAGGAGAAAAAGGATGAGACTTCGGAATATACCGGGGGCAAGGGACGTGATTGCAGGACATGAGGCTGTGATTAAAGAAGAAAAGCAATGGAAGGGGCGCTGGGATCAGGTTTTTGAAAATGATCACCCCATCCGCCTGGAGATCGGAATGGGGAAAGGGCAGTTTTTGATGCAGATGGCGCTGCAGAATCCAGATATCAATTATATTGGGATCGAGCGTTATTCCAGTGTTCTTCTACGTGCACTGGAGCGGATGAACGCATTGGAGGAGGCGCCGTCCAATCTCCGGTTTGTGTGTATGGACGCGTCCGGGATCGGTGAGGTGTTTGAAAAAGGAGAGGCAGACCGGATCTATCTCAACTTTTCGGATCCGTGGCCGAAGGCCCGCCACGCTAAGAGAAGGCTCACTTCCACCGCATACTGGGAGAGATATGATGGGATCCTGAAGGAGGATGGTACGGTTGAGTTTAAGACCGACAACCGGGAGCTCTTTGATTTTTCCCTGGAACAGGTGGTGGAGGCAGGATGGGAGGTGAAAGCCTGTACCTTTGATCTTCACAATGACGAAAAGATGAATCAGAACAATATTATGACAGAATATGAGGAGAAATTTTCTTCAAAGGGGAATCCAATCTGCAAGCTTATTGCAGAAAGAAAAAGATAGTGAGAACCAGTAACAGTATCTGGATTTTTGCATATGCTGTTAAAAAAGCGGGCAGGGTAGAAGATGGAGAGAAGAGGCAGAAGAAAACTTCGTTGTACCTGCGGTAGATTATGTTATGACAATGCATGGTGGAATAAAAAAATGCGGATTCTGCAAAGATCTTGTGCGGAGCTTTATAAGGCGCTTAATCCTGGCTGCAGGCCGGGGCGGTGTGATTCATGCAAGAATTGACAGAAAAAAATTTCCGCAGAGAGGTGTTAGAAGCGAAGAAACCAGTGCTGGTAGAGTTTTATGCCTTGTGGTGCGGGAAATGCGCTATGATGGAGGATGTATTCGAACTCGTAGCAGAAGAATTTGATGGACAGATGGGGACAGGAAGGGTAGAAACGGAGCGGAATCCGCTTCTGACAGCGCGCTACCGGATAAGCAGGCTCCCCTCGTTTCTCCTGTTTGTTGGCGGGGAAGTTGTTCTGCGGATGACGGGCGTCATGGAGCCAGAGGAGATGGCCAAAAGACTGGAGAGCAAAAAAATATAAAAAATTTAAAATAGGGCTTGCATTTTTCCGAGAGGTATAATATAATATTTCTTGCGTTAAGCGAAACGGTAAAATGCAAAAGCGCCATTAGCTCAGTTGGTAGAGCACCTGACTCTTAATCAGGGTGTCCAGGGTTCGAGCCCCTGATGGCGCACTTTAAATCACTGTTTTTGGAGAGGGAGATCTCTGGGGACGGTGATTTTTTTGTGTATGTGAGGGAATGAATGGAAGTGACATGTTTACTTTTAGAGAAAGGGGTTTCTATATGAAGGAAAAGATACAAAAGAGAGCCAAACGAATCCGGATCAGGTGGAAGAAAAGGAAAGTAAAAATAACAGTCGCCCTTCTTTTATTGGTCTGGCTTGCGGTTATTATTGTGCTGTTGAAGCATTGGAGGCTGTTTGGGAGAAGTGCAAATGGGGGATCTGTAAAAGGAATTGTTCAATGGGCGTTTCTTTGGATCATTGGAATAGCAGGAGCAATATTATGGCAATTTTATGCCTTGTTTTTAAGAAAGCAAAGGACAATCAGAAGAATCGGAATTGGTGGTATGATTCCATTGGCTATTGCGATGGGAACCGGCATGTTCTGGGTTATGGAATGGATTTATAATCCACAGATGTTTACAATTCCTTATCAGTATGTTGCTCTTAGTATTTGTGTATCTGCGATAGTTTTCCTGATTCTTTTATTGCTGTGTAATTCGTTATGGCTTGCGGTGCTTTTGTGTAGTTGTCTGTATTTTGCGTGGACAGTCGCCAGCTATTTTACTTACATGTTTCGAGGGCTCCCTTTACAGATTGTGGATTTGCTGGATTTAAGGACGGCAGCCACAGTAGCCGGGGATTATGAATATACAATCACATTGCATATGCTCATTGTAGGAGTTGTGATTACCAGCATTGTTACTTCGCTGTTTGTAGCCAATCGATATCAAGTTGCAAAGAGTAAAAAAACAAAGATTTTGATCAGGATCATTGGTCTCGTGGTATTGGTGGGAGGAATCCGGTATCTGGGATGGTCTGAACAACCAGAGCGTTGGAGTATAGAATTAAATGGGAATCGGCCGGGAGACAGTTTTTATAGCTACGGAATGCAAATGTGTGTTATTCGAGGTGCAAGAGATGCTATTGTAAAAGAGCCGGCAGGATATGAGGTAGAAGAACTTCAGCAGATGGCGGATGATACTAAAATTCAGAATACTAGAAAACAGGAAAGACCCAATATTATCGCAATTATGGATGAGACCTTTTCAGATTTGACGTGGATTCGGGATTTCCCTGTATCTGATGAGATTATTCCGTTTTATAACAGTCTGAAAGAAAATACCATCAAGGGCAAAGTATTGGTTCCAGCCCTTGGAGGAGGTACCGGAAAAACAGAATTTGAATTCTTGACAGGTACTTCTATGAGAATGCTTTCTTCGACTCCTTATGTTGCGCTGGGGAAGAAGCTGGATGTGTCTCTTGTGAAACCGCTGGAGGAGCAGGGCTATACTACGGTGGCAATGCATCCTTATGTTCCTACAAATTATAACAGAGAAGTCGTATACGAAACGATGGGGTTTGACCGCTTTTTAAGTCTGGAGGATTTTGAAGGAGATCAAACAATCCGCGGTTTTATTTCAGATGAAGCATGTTTTGATAAAATTGTGGGAATGATTGAAGAAGAGGAGAATCCACTCTTCACTTTTTGTGTGACGATGCAAAACCATTCCCCATATACGAAATCCTACGATGCGTCTGTTAAATTGACGGAATATAAAGATGAACGGGTGGATCAGTATTTGTCTCTGGTCCATGAGTCGGATCGGGCGTTACAAAATCTGATTGAACATTTGAAGGAGTCTGACGAGCCCACGGTAGTAGTCTTTTTTGGAGACCATCTTCCATCGTTATCGGAAGAGTTTTATCAGTATCTGTTCGGAATACCACGGGCGGAAGTTCCGTTTGAAGAGTATCAGAACTATTATCTTACTCCTTTTCTAATTTGGGCAAACTATGATATTGAAGAACAGGAAAATGTGATGACAAGTTCTAATTATCTGGGAGCGATGACAGTGGAAGTCGCAGGAGTAGAGTTGACGAAATACCAACAATATTTATTGAATCTCAGAGAAGAAGTGCCTGCTTTCGGCGCCTCATCTTACCTTGGACAAGATGGAAAATTCCACGAGTACGGAGCGGGCGGTCAGGAGGAGAACTATCTGAATCTGGACGATTCTGTAAATTATAATAAAATTTTTGACAGAAAAAACAGGATTAACGACCTTTTTTTCCTGGATTCAAAAGAGTAAAAAAGAATGGAAAATGCACTTTTTCCTATACAATCGATGGGAATTGCCTGAAAGTCTGGAATGTACCTGAAATAGTACATGAAACGCATTGACACATATTTCACGAATCGCTATAATAGCCCCATGAAACGGTTGTTTCGTAACAGTATAGGGTTTATTTTTGAAGGAGGATTATCAACATGAGAAAAGAATGGGAATCTTTTCGCGGAGGCATCTGGGAGAAAGAAATCAACGTCAGAGATTTCATCCAGAAAAACTACACACCATATTTAGGTGACGACAGCTTTCTTGCAGGACCGACAGAGGACACAAAGGAGCTGTGGGCGCAGGTAATGGATTTGTCCGAGCAGGAGAGAGCAAAAGGCGGAGTGCTTGATATGGACACGAAGATTATCTCTACGATTACGTCCCACGGACCAGGGTACCTGAACAAAGGTAAGGAAAAGATTGTCGGCTTTCAGACAGACAAGCCGTTTAAGCGTTCCCTGCAGCCTTACGGTGGTATCCGTATGGCGATCAAAGCCTGTGAGGACAATGGCTACCATGTAGATCCGGCTATCGTTGAATTCTTCACAAAACATAGAAAGACACACAATGACGGTGTATTTGATGCTTATACACCGGAGATGAGGGCCTGCCGTTCCAGCCATATCATCACAGGTCTTCCGGATGCTTACGGACGTGGACGTATTATCGGTGACTACAGAAGGGTAGCACTATACGGGGTAGACAGGCTGATCGAGGATAAGCAGCATCAGAAAGATACAACAAGAACGATTATGTACTCTGATGTTACAAGAGAGAGAGAAGAGCTCTCCGAGCAGATCAAAGCATTAAAGGAGTTAAAAGAGCTGGGACAGATTTATGGATTTGATATCTCCAGACCGGCAGAAAACGTACAGGAAGCGATCCAGTGGCTTTACTTTGGATATCTTGCGGCAATCAAAGAGCAGAATGGTGCGGCAATGTCCCTGGGACGTACTTCCACTTTCCTTGATATCTATGCTGAGCGTGATCTTGCAAACGGAACCTTTACAGAAGAGCAGATTCAGGAGTTTATCGACCACTTCATTATGAAGCTGAGTCTTGTTAACTTTGCGAGAAAGCAGGACTACAAAGCCCTGTTCTCCGGAGATCCGAACTGGGTAACAGCATCACT
>ENA-OQKY01001286-OQKY01001286.1-human-gut-metagenome-genome-assembly--contig:-NODE-1286-length-15361-cov-15.971971_pt1 | contig 15361 bp, 8 predicted proteins | sample MGYA00242652_ERZ504805 | MGnify/ENA primary metagenome ERZ504805 (study PRJEB26092, sample SAMD00036400) | human gut metagenome | host: Homo sapiens | study: EMG produced TPA metagenomics assembly of... | reverse complement strand
ACTTCATAGAACTCTCCTTCCGGATTCTGCATGACAGTCCGTTTCGCTTTTGAGGCAATATCAACTTCTACGATACGGTTTTTACGGTCGGTATAAAGTATTTTCTTGCTGTCCGGGCTCCACATCAGTTGGCGGATATAAGTATCATTGTTTTGGGTCAGTTGGATGGGATCACCCCCTTCGACAGATTGCAGCCAGATTTCAGTTTCACCGGTACGGTCACTGATATAGGCTATTTGTTTACCGTTCGGACTCCATTCTCCTTCCCGTTCATTGGCTCCCGGGGTGCGGGTGATATCACGGGTTACCCCTTTTTCGGCAGGGATATCGAATACTTCTCCGCGAGCAGTTACTACCAGACGGTGGCCATCCGGTGAAAGGCTGGCGGCAGTCAGGTTATCTGCTACCCGTTTCATTTCTTTTCGGGCATAGATATTGTCTGAAGTCAGCGTGATGGAGATTTTTTCTGATTTGCGCGTTTTAGGATCCAGTTTATAGAGGTATCCTCCATGTTCGTAGACAATAATTTGTCCGTTACTGCTGGGGAATTTTACATCATAATCCGTATAGTGGGTTACTTTTTCAGTTTGTTTGGTCCGGATATTATAAACAAAGATATTCATGGTGCGATCCCGATCGGAAATAAAGTAGATTTCCTCTCCTATCCACATAGGGATAATATCTTGTGCAATATTATTGGTGATATTCTCTACTTTCTTGGCAGCCGGATCATAAATCCAAATGTCATCTGCCATGCCACCGCGATAATATTTCCAATTACGGAATTCTCGCATAACCCGGTTGTAAGCCAGCTTTTTTCCATCGGGGGAATAGCTGCAAAAACCTCCTTCGGGTAATGGAATCACTTCGGACATTCCTCCGTTTTTCGATATACTCCACAGCTTGCCATCGAAACCGTCACTGATACGATTGCGGTAGACTATGTTTTTTCCATCTGGTGTCCAAGTCATTACAATGTTATTGGGACCCATTCGGTCTCCTAAGTCATCCCGGCTGTTTGTTGCTGTATAGGTAAGTCGTTGGGGTTCGCCTCCATCGGTTGGAATCAGATATACTTCAGTGTTACCGTCATATTGACCGGTGAAAGCAATTGATTTTCCATCCGGAGAAAAACGTGCGAACATTTCATAACCGATATGAGAAGTCAGCTTTTGTGCTTCTCCTCCATTCAAAGGTGCTTTGTACAGATCTCCGGCGTAAGAAAAGACAATGTCGGAGCCATTGGTAGCGGGGAAACGGAGTAACCTAGCCTCATCGGCATGTCCGGTGAAAGCTGTTCCTGCCAGTAACAGGGAGAATAATAGCTTTTTGTTCATTTTATTTAGGGTTTGATTTTCGTCGGAAACAAAGTTAGGTATTATTCTTCAGATTATGAGCTGGAACTTATTTCTTTTTTCAGTTGATTATTACTAGAGTTTTTTAATAAGAAATAGTTTTATTGGCATGATGTTTTTTAAGAAATGCTATATTTGCAATATTAATAGTCTTAATAAAGATGGATGCAAGTATAGTAGATAAAGATTTGATTGAAAGAATAAACAAAGGAGAAGAAAAAGCTTTTGAGGTTTTATATAATAGCTATTTTGTCTATCTCTGTGCTTGTGCTAATTCTTATATCTTTAACCCTGTGGAAGCGCAAGATATAGTTAATGAAACTTTTGCTAAAATATGGTATAGGCGTGGTGAGTTATCTTTTCCTATTCATGCTTATTTGATACGTGCTATTCAGAACGGGTGTTTGAATTACCTCCGTTCGCTTCACAGCCGTGAAAGAATTATAGATGAATACCGTGAAGCATTACTTGAGTATCAAGAAGAATTTTGTGCTTCCGAGTGTTCGCCTTTGCAAGAAATGGAATTAGCTGATTTGGAAAAATCAGTCCAAAATATAGTGTCTTCCTTGCCTGATAAATGCAGGTTCATTTTTGAGCAATATCTTTATTCCAATCTGACTCCTCAAGAGATTGCAGATAAAAATAATATTTCAGTCAATACAGTCAGAGTACATGTAAAAAATGCCATGGATAAAATAAGAGAAAAGGTGGGATCTAGAGTAGGGATTCTATTATTTTTTCTTTTCTAAAAAAAGAATGAAAAAAATCTGTTTTTGGCTTAAATGTTTTGTCTGTTGCTTGTGTATTATCTATAGTAGATAATTCCAAAGATATAAAATGAACAGCCAAATAGATGAATTTGAACGAATAATGCTGGATTATCTGAAAGGCGAAATCTCGTCTGAAGATATGCAGAAACTAACTATATTACTGAAAAGAGAGAATGCTTGTCGCGAAAAATATCGTGAAATAGCCCGTTCTTATGCATTGGCATCCTCTTCTTGGTTTGCACGCAGGAAAGAGCAAAACTTTGAGCAATTGTGTGATACATTGAATTTCTATTCTTCTCGTAAACATTCTTTTTTCCGTAAAATAAGCGTTTGGAGAAGCGTTGCTATATGGACTTTACTGATTGGTTGTAGTATAACATTCTTTTATTTATATCATTCGTCTAGTCCAGAAGTTCTTACTCCTTCTTATTGTCAGATTGAGGTTCCCCAGGGGGCCAGTTCGAAATTATTATTGCCTGATAGTACCATTGTTTTTCTGAATGGGGGGACGGTTTTAAAGTATGATGTTTCTTTGCAGCAGCGGACTGACCGGAAAGTTTTTCTTTCAGGTGAGGCTTATTTCAAAGTTTCTAGAAATATGCTCAAGCCTTTTATTGTTCATACGGGGGAATTGAATATAAAAGTATTAGGTACAACATTTAATGTGGCTTCTTATCCTGATGATGCGGAAATAAAAGTGAGCCTTGTGGAAGGTAGTGTGAATGTTTACACTACTTCAGATGCTAAAAAGAATATTCTTCTTTCTCCTGATGAGCAAGATGTTTATAATAAAAATGATAAGGTATTGTCTATGAGAAAGATAGATGCGGTATCTCAAGCAGCATGGACTACAGGAAGACTGGTATTTGTTAATGAAAAGTTATTTGATATTTTGAAAACAATCGGGAAAAAATATGATGTACAGATACTTGTGCAGTCTCGGAAAGTGTATACTGAATATTTTTCAGGAAGTATAGATACGAATCTGACTTTGGATGAAATTCTTTCTTATTTAGATGTGGATAATAAGTTTATGTGGAGAAAGAAAGGAAAAACAATAGTTATTACAGACCGGTAACTGATAGATAAAAAGTACTGTGAAAAGTACATGCTTAAATAATTGTTAACTAAAAATTCTAAGTATGAAAAAAAACTTTTGTAAAGTTCGTAGGGGGCATTGCCTCTCTCTTGTATGGATAGTTTCATTTCTACTATGGGGAAATGTCACTATGGCCGCATTGCCTATTCAGGAGGCAAAACTTTCTATACAACAGCGTTCAGTGGCTTTGAGTCGGGTTTTTTATGAGATTGAAAAACAGACCGGCTACTCTTTCCTTGTTCGTAATAATGATATTAATATGAATGAGAAAGTATCTATTGATGTTAAAAATAAAAGTGTGGAAGAGGTGCTTGAGATGTTGTTTGTAGGGAAAAATATCCGTTATAAAGTGGAAGGGGAGCATATTTCTGTTTATAAACCCCAGCAATCAAGACAAAATGCAATTACCGGATTGGTTATGGATGTGGCAAAAGAACCAGTTATTGGTGCTTCTGTTGTGGTAATGGGATCTACTAACGGGTGTATCACAGATTTTGATGGAAAATTTTCTTTAGAAGTTTCTGAATTTCCTGTGAAGTTACAAATCAGTTATATTGGTTATAAATCTCAAGAGGTAACTGTACGTGATACAAAAACTATTCAGGTGGTATTACGTGAGGACACTGAAACTTTAGATGAAGTGGTGGTAGTGGGATACGGTTCGCAGAAAAAAGCAAACCTGACAGGAGCCGTTGCCTCGGTCAAGATGGATGAAGTGATAGGCAATCGTCCTTTGTCACAAGCTGCTGATGCATTGCAAGGTACGGTTCCCGGCTTGTTTGTGTCTAGTGATGGCAATGCTCCAGGTAAAAGTAAGTCATTCCAGATTCGTGGCGCTTATTCTGTAGGTATTAAAAATGATGATGGTTCTTATGGTAGTGCTATCAAGCCTTTGATTTTAATTGACAATGTGGAAGGAGACTTGGATATGGTTAATCCTGAGGATATTGAAACGGTTACAGTGTTGAAAGATGCTGCTTCAGCTGCCATTTATGGTGCCCGTGCTGCCGGTGGTGTAATTTTGGTTACTACCAAACGTCCGAAAGGAGAAACTTCTTTCCAACTGAATTATAATAATAACTTTGCCTTTGCAACTGCCATGAATTTGCCAGAACAGGCACCGTTGATGGAATATTTGCAGGCCTATTCTGATGCAGCCGGAGATCAATTCTGGACAATGGGTTCGCCTAGTGTAAGCAAATGGATGGGATATTTGGAGCAATATCGTAATAATCCGTCTTCTATTCCTACTGTCGGCGATGGTATCTTTAAAGATACGGATGGGGCTGTTTATTATATGAATGAAAAGGACTTGGTGAAGAACATGCTTGAGACTAGTTTCCAGCATACACATAATATATCAATGACAGGTGGTACTGATAAGCTCCGTTATCGTCTTTCTGCCGGATTTATTGATAATGACGGTGTGCTGATTACTGACAAGGATAAATACAGACGAATGAATGTCAGTGGATTTATATCTGCCAATGTTACAAAATGGTTTACTCAGGAAGCCACTTTTAGCTATGCACATAGTAAAAGAATGGAGCCAAAGTCTGCTTTGGGCGCTGTTTACAGTACTCGTCTTGCTTCTTTCTATCCGGAAGGCAATATGCCGGAAGGTATTTCTGCTGCAGGCGATGGATTACCTTTCTTTACTCCGTCCAATCAGATACGTTGGTCCAATCCAGAAAAAACATTGTATGACAATCCTCGTATTTTCCTGAAGTCTATATTGAAGCCATTAAAGGGATTTGAAATAGCATTTGAATATACTTTCGACAAGAATATATATGATTATAGCTGGTATACGGGAAGTGTGGTATATACTACTGTGCAAGGTGGTAAAGACACGACTCCGACCAATGACTATTTACAAAAAAAGAAAAGATATACCGACTATAACTCAATCAACTTGTATGGTACTTATGATTTCTCATTGGGTAATCATCAGTTTAAGATAATGGCAGGTTTCAATCAAGAATCCAGTTATCAGGAAACAATGGAGGCTTTATCCTATGGACAAGCTGTTATTGAGGTGCCTTCATTGGGTTCGGGTACATCTACATTGAAAGCTACGGACAAGTATAATGAGTTTTCTGTTCGCGGCGGATTCTTCCGTGTGAATTACAACTATCAGGATAAATATTTGCTGGAAGTAAACGGACGTTATGACGGTTCTTCTAAGTTTCCTAAAGAATCACGTTACGGTTTCTTCCCCTCTGTTTCGGCCGGTTGGAACATTGCACAGGAAAAATTCATGGAAAGTACTCAGAATTGGTTAGGTTCTTTGAAGCTACGTGCTTCTTATGGTATGATTGGTAACCAGAACGTGCCTGCTTATTCATTTATTCCAACTATGGCGGTGAATAATAAATACAATGGTTGGATATCCAATGGTAATTATGTAACCGCTATTACTTCTATTCCTTCATTGGTAAGTCGTAACTTTACTTGGGAAAAGGTAGGGACATTAGACATCGGTATTGATTTCTCTATGTTCAGTAATCGCTTTACAGGTACTTTTGACTGGTATCAGCGTAATACGAACGGCATGCTTGCTCCGGGTGTGCAATTGCCTGCTGTAGTAGGTGCGGATGCTCCTTATCAGAATACGGCAGATATGCGTACACGTGGCTGGGAACTGAGTTTCAATTGGCGCGACCAGATTGGAAAGGTGAGCTACCGAGTCGGTTTCAACCTGTCCGACAGCAAGTCAAAGATTGTGAAGTATGACAGTAACTCATCCTACATATTAAGCAGCCAAAAGACGAATGCGCTGACGGGTGGAACATATACATTTTGGGAGTTTTATAAAGGTAAGGAATTAGGCGAAATCTGGGGATATGAAACAGATGGTTATTATACCGTAGACGATTTTGTCGATACTTCTTCATGGAAATTAAAGGATGGCGTTCCAAGCATAGATGGCTATAATCCTCGTCCGGGTGATGTGAAGTTCAAGAACTTAATGGATGATGAAAGAGGGACAAATATGATTTCCAGCGGTAACAATACGTTGAATAATCCGGGCGACCGTAAAGTGATTGGTAATGAAACTCCTCGTTATCTTTATGGTATTAATCTAGGATTAAACTATAAAGGTTTTGATTTGAGTGCCTTTTTGCAAGGAACCGGTAAACGCGATAAATGGATTGCCAATACATTGACTTTCCCATTATATTCTGACTTTAAGTTTATTCCTTTATATAAAGGTTTGGGTGATTACTGGCAACCGGTAGATGCTGCCAATGGTGATTACACAGCAGTTAATCCTAATGCTGAGTTCCCACGTATTTATGGCAACTATGGTAACCAAGGCTCTAATTACCGCCAGTCAGACAAGTACTTGTCCGATGCTTCTTATCTGCGTATCAAGAATGTTACTTTGTCATATACATTCCCCAAAGCATGGATTACCAAAATATCTTTGTCGCAGTTACGTGCTTTTGTCAGTGTAGAAAATCTGGCAACGTTCTCATCATTGCCAAAGGGTATCGACCCGGAAACGCTGAAATGGGATTATCCCGCATTCCGCACAGTATCCTTTGGGCTTAATCTTACATTATAAACCTTAAATTAGTACGAGTATATGAAAAGATTATTTATAAGTTTAGCAATTCTCGCAGGAATCAGCCTCTCTAGTTGTAATGATAGTTTCTTGGAAAAGACTCCTGTTACAGACTTGACGGAGAATAATGCATTCAATTCCTACGATAACTTCAAGGCTTTTATGTGGCCTTGTTATGAGATGTTTACAAATAATACTATTCGCACTTCCTTACAAGGATTCGGACAAGACGGACAGTATAAGGGCGATATGGCAGCAGGATACTTTCAGCAAAAATATGAAAGTGGCTACAATGAATTTGCTTATCAGACAGTTGCCAGTGTAGCATCCGGTAATGGCTGGGATTTTAAATCATTTATCCGCCGTGTCAATATCATGCTTTCACACATTGATAATTCTAGTATGACAGAGGCTCAGAAAGACCATTGGCGTGCAGTAGGATATTTTTTTCATTCTTTTTGGTATATGGAATTGATAGATCGTTTTGGCGATGTGCCTTGGGTGGACCAGGTATTGCAGGAAGATTCTCCCGAAGCTTATGGACCTCGTGTGGATAGAAAAACCGTAGCCGACAAGGTATTGGAACGTCTGCAATGGGCGGAACAGAATATTGGAAATTTCACATCACAGGATGGGGACAATACGATTAACCAAGATTGTGTACGTGCCGTTATTTCGCGTTTCGGATTACGTGAAGGTACATGGAGGAAATATCATGAATTGGGTGATGCTGAAAAATATCTGCAAGAGTGTGTACGCGCATCCGAGTTATTAATGGCCGCTTATCCTACTCTTTACACAGGAACAGACGGTCAACCCGGTGCCGGATATGGTGAAATGTGGACAACAGAGGATTTGGGACAAGTTCCAGGTATCATTCTCTATAAATCTTATGTGAAGGATATAAATCCTATGGGCATGAGTTATATTGAACATACTTCTTCACACTATGTGGAGATGAACCAGAATACGGTAGATCTTTATTTGATGAAGAATGGCAAGCCGATTTTGGCTGACGGATCGGGCTACCATGGAAATAAGGACATGTATGCGGTATTTCGTGACCGTGACCCGCGTTTGTATCACACGGTTATACCTCCTTATAAAGTAAAATCTGGAAAAGGCGACTATCCTACCTGGTCGTATACAGACAATCCGGCAGACCGTGAATATATTGATATTATGGGAGCAAATGAAAGTTGCAGTAACCCGGGTGTTGGTATGAAACGTTTGCCTGGGCAGAACTGGAGTGCATCACTTGTACCTGAAATACCAAGATTAGGTACTGGAGCATTTGTGACTTGCCGTTCAGGCTACTATGTATGGAAGAATTGGGATAACTGGGAAACCAGCTTTAATAATGGTAATTTGAATACAGCTGACAAACCTATTTTTAAAATTGAAGAAGTCCTGTTGAATGAAGCTGAAGCCAAATTTGAATTGGGAGTATTTGACCAAGGGGTTGCAGACAAAACAATCAATAAGTTGCGTGATCGTGCCGGTGTAGTCAAAATGGTGGTTGCTGACATTAATGATAGTTTTGATCCTAACCGTGGAAAATACTATCCTAAAGGTAATGAAAGTGGTATTTTGGTTGATCCTGTCTTATGGGAAATTCGTCGCGAACGTATTATAGAATTGATGGGTGAGGGATTTGGTATTTATGATATCCGTCGTTGGCGTATGGCTCCGTGGTTCCTCAATAAACCTGCAACTGGTCTTTGGATGAGTAAAGAAGAGGCAATGAAAAATAATATGACTTTATATAATCCTGAAACTGGTTATTCTGATGGAACTGACGGTTCATTGACGGAAGGTAATTTGTATCTTTTCAATGATCCTCTAAAAGAAGGTAAAGGTTGGTTAGATAAATATTATTTGTATCAAGTACCGACTACCGAAATATTATTGAACCCAGAACTGGAACAGAATCCTGGTTGGTAATTTATAGTGTGATACGAATGAGGCTGTCTCAAATGCGGAATAACGTATGGAGACGGTCTTGTTTGGTTTTTAAACTTAGAAAAATCGAAATAAAATGAGATTTCAGAAAATAGGATTGACTACTGTAGTGTTGTGTACCGTAGGAATACAACAGAGCTTTTCTATCGATATAGTTACAAAAGAAAAACCTAATATCGTGTTTATTTTGGCTGATGATTTAGGTTGGACGGATTTGGGTGTAATGGGCAGTGATTATTATGAAACTCCTAATATAGACCGTCTTGCTACAGAAGGAATATTGTTTGACAATGCTTACGCTGCAGCCGCCAATTCAGCACCTAGCCGTGCTTGTATGATGACAGGAATGTACACACCACGCCATGGAGTATATACAGTTAGTCCTCCCGACCGTGGTGATCGTACCAAACGTAAATATATAGCTATTCCCAATGTAGAAGATGTCTGTGCCGACTTTGTGACTATGGCCGAGGCTTTGCAAGAACAGGGTTATCAGTGTGGTCATATCGGGAAGTGGCATTTGGGGGATGATGAGGACGGTACAGGACCCTTGTCACAGGGATTTATATGGAATGTGGGCGGTAATAGAGCAGGAGCTCCCTATTCTTATTTTTATCCCTATTGTCTGCCTGATAAAAGTAAATGTCATGTGGGATTAGAAGAAGGTATATTGGGTGAATATCTTACTGATCGGTTGACTGAAGAAGCTGTTTCTTTTATAAAATCTCATAGTGAAGGTCCTTTTTTCTTACATTTGTCCCATCATGCCGTACATACGGTTTTGCAAGCACCTGATTCATTGATAAATAAATATCGTAATAAAACTCCCGGTAAATATCATAAGAATCCTATATATGCTGCAATGATTGAAAAACTAGATGATAGTGTTGGTAGGATATGCCAAGTTATTAAGACATTAGGAATAGCAGATCGTACAATAGTCATTTTTTATTCAGATAATGGAGGTTCGGAACCAGTGACAGACAATTATCCGTTAAATGGAGGAAAGGGAATGCCTTATGAAGGTGGGAGCCGTGTGCCGTTGATTATAAGGTGGACTGGTAAAATAGAAGGAGGCATCCGTTCATCTGTTCCAATAACAGGAGTTGATTTTTATCCAACTTTTGTTACTTTGGCACAGGGTAAGATTCCTGCTAACTTAGATGGAAAAGATATTTTTACGCTTATAAATAATAATGAGACGGAACGTGATCTTTTCTGGCATTTTCCGGCTTATTTGGAGTCTTATTTAAACGGGGGAAGAGATTTCCGTGCAAAACCTTATTCCAGTATTCGTTCAGGTGATTGGAAATTGATATATCATTATGAAGATAAGTCTATGGAACTGTTTAATTTGAAGAATGATCTGGGAGAATCACAAGATCTATCAGGTTCAAATCCTGTAAAGCGAGGAGAACTTTATCAGAAACTGATGAAGTGGATTCAAGAAACTCATGCTCCTATTCCTGTGAAATTGAATCCTTATTATCGAGAGTAGGTGAATGATATTTTTTTCTTCTATAGCTTTGCAGCCTAGGATATTTTCTCTAAATTGCCGATGTTTATAGCAGGAGTAGTAATTATTAAATTCAGTAAAAAACAGAATATATGAAAAATCGAAACCTCTTTCTTTTAACCAGTGGATTAGCATTTCCTCTATTAGGCGCTTATGCTCAGAAAACTCCTAAACCGAATATCATTTATATTATGTGTGATGATATGGGTTATGGTGATTTAGGGTGTTATGGTCAGTCCTACATCAGTACACCGAATATTGATAATATGGCTAAAGAAGGTATGCGTTTTACACAAGCGTATGCCGGTAGTCCGGTGAGTGCTCCATCACGTGCGTCATTTATGACCGGACAACATTCCGGACATTGTGAAGTACGTGGGAACAAAGAGTACTGGCGCGATGCCCCTGTTGTGATGTATGGAAATAATAAGGAATATGCCGTGGTGGGGCAACATCCATACGATCCCGGTCATGTGATTATACCTGAAATAATGAAAGATAACGGTTATACTACCGGTATGTTTGGTAAATGGGCAGGGGGCTATGAGGGATCTGTGTCTACGCCGGACAAACGGGGTATTGATGAATATTATGGTTATATTTGTCAGTTTCAGGCTCATTTATATTATCCGAATTTCCTGAACCGGTATAGTAAATCGGCTGGTGATACGGCAGTGGTTCGTGTAGTGATGGATGAGAATATCAACTATCCTATGTTTGGTAAGGACTATTTCAAACGTCCGCAATATTCTGCGGATATGATCCATGAAGAAGCAATGAAATGGTTGGATAAACAGGATGGCAAGCAACCTTTCTTTGGTATTTTTACTTATACGCTTCCTCATGCAGAGCTGGCGCAGCCCGAAGATTCTATTCTGACAGGTTATCAAAAGAAGTTTTTTGAAGATAAAACTTGGGGTGGACAGGAAGGATCAAGATATAATCCGTCGGTACACACCCATGCGCAGTTTGCCGGCATGATTACTCGCTTGGATTATTATGTAGGAGAAGTTTTGAACAAATTAAAGGAGAAAGGACTGGACGAAAATACCATTGTGATTTTTACCAGTGATAACGGCCCCCATGAAGAAGGGGGGGCTGACCCTACCTTCTTTGGTCGTGATGGCAAACTTCGTGGATTGAAACGTCAATGTTATGAAGGGGGGATTCGTATTCCGTTCATTGTGCGTTGGCCGGGTAAAGTACCCGAAGGAACGGTTAATGATCATCAGTTAGCTTTCTATGACTTGATGCCTACATTTTGTGACTTGGCAGGTGTGAAGAATTATGTGAAGAAGTACACTAACAAGAAAAAAGACATGGATTATTTTGATGGTATTTCTTTTGCTCCGACTTTGTTAGGACAGGAAGGACAGAAGAAACATGATTTCTTGTATTGGGAATTTGATGAAACCGATCAGATTGGTGTACGTATGGGAGACTGGAAGATGGTAGTGAAAAAAGGGACTCCTTTCCTTTACAATCTTGCTACAGATATTCATGAAGACCATGATATCGCTGCCGGACATCCGGATATTGTGAAACAAATGAAAGAGATTATCAGAACACAGCATACTCCGAATCCTCATTTCTCTGTGACTTTGCCTTCATTTGAATAAATAGATTTTTTATTCTGATATTCCTCAATCTATTCATTTAGATTGGGGAATATTTTTTTATGTTCCATAAACCTGCTATCTTTGCCTCGCAAATTTAAAAATATTCCGATGAGAATTTAAAACATTCATTTCCATACAACTATTTGTTTTTATGTTGGGACAGCAGGCGAAATAATTTCGTTTGTGGCGCAATAGTTGTCTTCTTATTCCAACTACGAACTTTTCAGTATTCATATTTAAAATTCTTAGAAAGAGTATGTGTATACATGTACAGTCCATTACTTACATGCATCCGGATAAAGATGTGCTTTTCAGTAATGTCAGTTTTACTATCAGTAAAGGGCAAAAAGTAGCCCTCATCGGAAACAACGGTTCGGGAAAATCTACCTTGATGCGATTGATAACTAAAGAGCTATTACCTTCTGAAGGACAAATTATATGTCCGGATATTCCCTATTCTATTCCACAGCATTTTGGTCAGTTTAATCATTTGACAGTAGCCGGGGCATTGGGAATAGAAAGAAAGTTATATGCACTTCATGCCATTTTACAGGGCGATGCTTCAATAGAGCATTTTACGGCTTTGGCGGATGATTGGGAAATAGAAGAGAAAGCGGTTGCTGCTTTGAATGAATGGGGGTTGGCAGAAGTACCTCTCTCCTATCCCATGCATTTGTTGAGTGGCGGTGAGAAAACAAAAGTTTTTCTAGCAGGAATTACTATATACTCTCCTGCTTTTATTTTGATGGATGAGCCTACCAATCATTTGGATGACGAAAGCCGTATCCGGCTGTACCGTTTTATAACTACTGTGCTGCAGCAGGGATACTGGTTGTCAGCCATGACCGGACATTACTCAATTTACTTTCTTCTACCTATGAGCTTACTGCAAAAGGTGTCACTTATTATGCTGGAAATTACGATTTCTATAAAGAACAGAAGAAATTGGCTGTAGAAGCTCTGCAAACCCGGTTGAAGGAGAATGAAAAGCAATTACAAAAAGCCCGAAAGCAGGCACGTGAGGTAATGGAGCGTCAACAAAAGCATGATGTGCGAGGTAAAAAACAAAATGTGAAGAAAGGAGTCGGAAAGATGGCAATGCATACATTCAGGGATCAGGCTGAGAAAAGTACTGTCCGTTTAGGAGATGTTCATGCTGATAAGATCCGTTTTTTGGCAGGAGAAACAGTAGAACTGCATAAAGCTTTACCTGATATGAAGGCGATGAAAGTAAATTTCAATTCATCTTCTTTGCATATCGGTAAGATACTTATCGTAGCTTCAAGTGTGAATTATTCGTATGGAGAAAATCCTTTGTGGTCTTCTCCTCTTGAGTTTACCATCAAAAGTGGTGACCGTATTCATTTGAAAGGAAGTAATGGTAGTGGTAAAACAACTTTATTGAGGTTGATAACCGGAAGTCTTGCTCCTACTCAAGGTTCTTTGATACAGGCAGAAGGGCTGACGTACGTTTATCTTGATCAGGAATATTCTATAATTCGTAATGATTTGTCGGTATTGGAACAACTTGCCTTATTCAATAGTGAATTGTATGATAATGAATTGAGAACGATTCTCAACCGTTTTTTGTTTCCTGTTTCCACATGGAACAAGAAGTGTAGCTATCTGAGTGGAGGTGAGAAGATGAAACTTTCTCTCTGTTGTCTTATGGTGAGTGCACAGGCCCCCGATGTTTTTATTGTGGATGAACCTACTAATAATATTGATATTCTGAGTATGGAGATCTTGACCGAAACTTTGAAGGATTATCAAGGCACTTTGTTGGTGGTGAGTCATGACAACTATTTTGTGCAACAAATAAAGGCAGATAAGCAGATTGAGTTGTTCTGATGTTTTATTTTGTCAAGTGCGGCATTTTTGTTTTAAATATAGAGTTTGACAAAAATGCCGCAGACTTGATTTATTTTATTCGGAGTTATTATTGCAATGTCAGCGTCTTTACTTGTAATTCAGCATCTTTAGAATTACCTCCTACCATTATATCGAAGTTTCCGGCTATGGTGCGCATGGTATTTGTCTGCGCGTCCCACCATTCCAATTGTTTGGGTGTTAACTCTAATTCTACATTGACTGTTTTTCCTGCAGGAATTTGTACACGTTTGAAAGCACGCAGTGTTTTAGCCGGTCCTTCCGCATCTTCTTGTTTTTTCAGATATACCTGTACTACTTCTTCCCCGTCACGATTACCGGTATTGGTTACAGGAACAATAATTTTGGCAGTTTCCCCTACTTTAATCGTTTGCTCCAGTTTGATGTTACCATAGTTAAAAGTGGTATAACTCAAACCATAACCGAATGGGAAAAGAGGATCACCTTTAAAATAACGGTAAGTACGTCCTGTCATATTATAATCTTCAAAATCAGGTAATTGCGTTATATTCCGGTAAAAAGTAACGGGCAGTCGTCCTGCAGGATTGTAATCTCCAAACAAAACTTCGGCGGCAGCTTTACCTCCGGATTGTCCCGGATACCATGCTTGTAAAATAGCCTGACAATATTTGGTTTCGGGTTCCATGGCAATGGGTGATCCGGAAAAATTAACGAAAATAACTTTTTTCCCGGCATCACAGAGTGCTTTTATCAATTCACGCTGAACAGCCGGAAGCTCGATGTCAGTACGGTCTCCTTTGCGGAATCCCGGTAAATTGACACCCATCTCCTCTCCTTCCAAACTTGGAGATATACCGCCTGCAAATATAACTATATCAGCATCTTTCACTTTTGCTACCGTGTTTTTAATGTTGACTTCTTCTTTAAATCCAAGATCGAAATTCAACTGTGCGTCTCCACTAAAGTATTGGAAGCGGATTTCTATATCGTATGGCTTGCCGGCTTCTGCATGCATGGCGTAAGCTTGTCCCCTGCCCCCATGTTTGTTGGTGAATTTCTTTACTTCTTCACCATTTATCAATAATTGTGTAGCTCCACAACTATAAAAGTTGAAAATAACCTCTCCTGTTTCTTGGGGGGTAAACACACTTTGATAGATGGCCGAGAAATCGGTCAGATTCACACCGGGGGCAAATACGGTGGCTCCTGAGGTACAAAGGCGGAACGGGGTGGTGAGTTGTGCGGTGGCTGCCGCATTTCCTTCATATTCCTTGTTGTTCCAATAGCGGGCGGAGAACCCTGGACCTTCTTTAGAAATACACTGGTTGAAAACGCTTCTGATTAATGAGCGTTCTACCCAGCTGCAACCTTGTTCATAGATCAGTTTGTCATTCTCTCCCATGGCTGAGCGGATACCTTCCAATAAGGTGATCGTATGTTTGGGAGTACCGTTATAATTACCCCATTGCATCACAGAATCATTTGCGTTAGGTCCCATGACGGCGATGGTTTGTCCACCGCGTTTCAGTGGCAGGATATTATTTTTGTTCAGTAACAGCGTCATTGATTTGCGTGCTATATCTAGTGACAGGGAATCATGTTCTGCCGAGCAAACCAC